>Ga0070686_100000905_pt1 | contig 17233 bp, 19 predicted proteins | sample KBSS23LmetaG_FD_65654 | JGI IMG/M metagenome (GOLD analysis project Ga0070686, IMG submission 65654) | Switchgrass rhizosphere microbial communities from Kellogg Biological Station, Michigan, USA - KBS S2-3L metaG | ecosystem: Host-associated > Plants > Roots > Rhizosphere ... | reverse complement strand
TGGTATGTTCTCAGCGCTTTTCAGCGGTCGTGTGACCGCGCCGGGTTGCTCGCCACCGCTCGCCAAGTTGCCACATGGACGTTCGCTGCGATCGTTGCCAGACCGAATACGAGCTCGACGATGACAGCGTCGCCGAGCGTGGCGCGTCCGTGCAGTGCACGACCTGCGGTCACACCTTCGTGGTGTCGCGGCAGAAGCCGGCCGGCGGCACGCCGGGGCCGACGACCGAGGCGCCCGCCTGGGTGCTGACGACCGAGGAAGGGAAGGTCCATCGCTTCCGCGATCCGACGACGCTGCAGAAGTGGATCGTCGAGCGCCGCGTCGGCCGGAACGACCGGGTGACCGCGCCGGGCGCGAGCGCGCGCCGGCTCGGCGACATGGACGAGCTGCGGGCGTTCTTCGATCTCGTCGATCAGGCCGACCGCGCGTCGCAATCGCGGATGCCGCGCGTGACGCAGCCGGAGACCCCGCAGGGCCTGAAGGTCGCCGCGCGCGGTTACGCGTCGCCCGACGAGGACGACGACGACATGCTGATGGGCAGTCGGTCTCGCGGTGGCGGGCAGCGGGGCAGCCGGGGGCGTCTGGATTCGGACATCGCTTCGAGTCTCAGCGGGATGGGCGTCGACGACAGCATGGGCATCGTGCTGCCGCAAAAACACACGGCGCGAAACGTCGCCATCGGGATCGTGTTCGTGGGCCTCGCGGCCGTCGCGGGCTATGTCGGATCGCGCGCGAGGTCGTCGGGTCACACCGCGACAGCGACCGAGGCCGCGCCCGCCGCCCCGTCGGTGGCGCCGCCTGCCACACCTCCGGCGGCGGCGCCGCCCGCTGCCGCGCCGCCCGCCGCAGCGCCGCCAGCCCCTCCCGCCGCGGCCGCGGTCCCACCGCCGGCTGCCGCGCCGCCCGCCGCCGCGCCGCCGGCCGCAGCGCCGCCCGCCGCGGCGCCGCCAGTCGCCGCGCGCCCGACGCCGCCGCCGGAGGATCTGCCCGAACCGCAACCGCCCGCGCGCACGTCGCCGTCGTCGCCTTCTTCCTCTTCGTCGAGCCGCGCCGCCGCCGCGCCGCCCTCGAGCCGCGCCGCCGCCGCGTCAGCTTCGAGCGATGCGCCCGTTCGGGGCCGCGGCTACGAGCAGCTGGTCGCCGACGCCGATCGCGCGCTCGAGAACGGCAACACGGCGAAGGCGCAGAAGCTGATCGACGAGGCGCTGAGGCTGCAACCGAGCGGCGTCGCGGCGGTGACGAGCTCCGCCTATCTGCTGCTCGACAGGCACAAGCCGCTGGCCGCGATCGGCGAGTTCAAGCGCGCGCTCAACATATCGCCCGGCTTTTCGACGGCGCTGTTCGGTCTCGGCGAGGCGTATCGTGCCGCGGGCGAGCCGGGGCAGGCGGTGGAGGCGTACAAGAAGTACCTCTCGGCGTCGCCGGGCGGCGCCGACGCGCCCGCCGCGCGCCGCCAGATCCAGGAACTGCAGAGCCAGCCGGGGCGGCCGACGCACTCCGTGACGGCGACGGTTCCCGACCCGGGCAGCGCGCCGCCACCGATGCCGACGCCCGCGCCGCCGCCGTAAGCGCGATCCGGACCGCCCGACCGGCCGGCGTGATCGATCGCGTGAGCGCAGCGCAGCTTTGCTGCGCGGAGCTCGTCGCGGGAGGGTTTGGGAACCCTTTGAGGGTTCCCATCTCAACCGGCGGCGGGAACCGACGCGTCGACGATATCCGCGAGCATGTCGACGATCTCGACGATCGACTGCACCGACGCCGGGCCCTCCACCTGGCCCGCGAACGCCGCGGGCGCGTCGGCGCTGGGATGCGACAGCTGGTAGCGCGCCGCGCTCCCGCGCCAGATCGTGAGCACCCCGTCGCCTTGCTGCTTCTCCAGCCGCCGCCGGAGATCGGCGTCGGCGAGCGGCGCCTCGCCGTGAACGCTGAACTTCTGATCGAACACGGGATCCCCCGTCTTCACGCGCGGAAGTTTCAACCTGTGCTCGGGGCTGCGCGCGAGCCAGTGCTTGTGCCGTTCGATGCTCGCGTCGGCGGCGGCGTGGCCGGCGCTGCCGTAGCTCGCATCCAGCTCGACGGGCGTTCCTCGTTTGCGCATCAGCTTGATCATCACCGGCTGAGCGCGCCGGAAGGTCTCGATGCGCGTCAGCTCCAGCTCGCCGTCCGGTACCAGCACCGCTTCGGGACGCGCGCCCTCCGGCCCGGTCCCGTCGCCGACGCCCTCGGCCAACCTCTTCACGAAGGCACGCCATTCGGGGATGCCGATGCGCGGGATTGCCGTGTCGGAGTAAGGCAGCGCGCGCAGCTCGCCGACGGCGAGCGCGACCAACCCCAGCACCGAGAGCGAGAGCTCGACGGGCGAGGCCTGATCGTAGCCACCCAGCGCCAACAACAACAGGCCGTAGCCCGCCAGGCGCATTCCGCCCCTGTCGGAGATGAGCTCGATGGTCGCGAAGGTCCACCCGAAGAACGCCAGCACGTGCGCGAAGCCCGCCGGCGAGGCGACGGGCGGCAGCTCCAACCGCAGGCCGTAGAGCGCGCTCGCCTGAATCAGGTCGAACCGCCACACCAGCGCGAAGACGAAGACGCACGTCAGCGCCGCCGCCACCACCAGGGGGATGCGCCAGCGCCGTTCTTGAAATGGTCGCGGGGGCAGCAACAGCGGCGCGAGGATCCCCGCCGCGAGCAGCGCGATCTCACCGGTCACGACGAGGGCCGGCGAGGCATGCGACAGGCCCCGCCGGACCGCCGCCATCGGCCCGTGGCCGTCGGGCACGAGCTTCCCCGCCACCGCGCCGAGCGCGTGCAGCGCGCCCGGCAACGCGAAGGCCGCCACGCCGAGCTTGAGGCGCACCGGTGCGTTCGCGAGCGAGAACGCTACCGCCGTCAGCAGCGCGAGAAACGCGAAGCCGATCTGCATGTACGCGAACAGCCAGGCCTGAATCCCGCCGCTGAACACCGCCCACGCGCAAAGGCCGCAGAAGAACAGCGCGATCACGATGGTGGAAAACCGGACCGCGCGCGGGTAAAGCTCGCCGCGGCGAAACAGGCCCACGAACGCCGCCGCCAGGACCGTGACGGCCAGGATCGCCGTCAGCTCGAAAAGGAACGGCCCCGCGAAGCTCACTGCGTGCGTGGCATGTGAGCCACCCCCCGCCAGCAAAGCAGGGCGAGGAAAGAACAGCCGCCCGGCCAGCCTGTTTACGACGAATTCCAGGACGGCAACGGCGACGAGCATGGCCGTCAGGTTCCCGGAGCGGGCGCGTCGCATGGCCGATTCCATCGCGAGCGGCGGATTATACCCATGCTTTCGCGGGTCAAGGCGGTGCGCGATTCTGTCGATGAGAATCCGGAAGAACGGCCACCGATTCGGAGACTTTCGAGTAGGTTCCCTTTTGGGGACCTGTGCTAACATTGGAACCTGGAAGCCCGTGGTTAGTGTGACCGCCAGAAAGATTCGCAATCACGGCCGGGAGCGGGCCTCCCTGGGCGTGGGGCGGACTTATGCGGGCTACCTCATCAGCTACCCGAGCGTCGGCCGCGGCATGGTCATCTTCCGCGATCCCAACGGTCACCGGATGGTGACAACGCCCGTGCGGCGCGTGCTGGGCGACGCCGGCGGCGATCAGATTTACGTCGAGACCGAGAACTCGGTCTACCTGCTGACCTTCCGAGCAGAGCCGTTGCGCGAGTTGCCGCACGCGCTCGCCGCCGTCACGGGCAGCCGCCAGCGCAAGGGCTGAGCCGGCCGGCTGAGTCCGGTGCGGGCGGCCACGTGCGCGGGCGCACGCGTGGGCCGCATTTCCGTGACGTCGCGGTGACCGCCCAGTAAGCTGGTTCGCTGAATGATCGGTCGCGCACTGATTTTGGCGGCAGGCAAAGGGATCAGCATCGCCGACGCCGCGCGCCCGAATTGCCTCGCGACGGTGGGCCGTTGCAGCGTGATCGAGAGGACCCTCGAATTGCTCGAGGATCTGGGCGTCACGCGCATCGGCATCACCGTCGGTTTCGAAGGCGCCGCCATCCGCCGGCACGTCGCCGCGTCGACCGTCGTTTCGGCCGCGACCAAACGCCGGGTGACGTTCTTCGACAACGCGGACTGGCAAGGCCCGAACGGCCTGTCGGTGCTGGCCGCGCGTGAGTTCATCACCGAACGGACGCTGCTGCTGATGGCCGATCAGATCGCTGCGCCGGGGCTGGTGCGCGAAATCTCGACGCACGCCGCGGCCGGGGACCGCACCGTCCTCGGGGTCGATCGCGACCTGTCGCGCGTGTTCGACATCGATGACGCGACGAAGGTGAAGCTGGCCGGGGACCGCGTCGTCGAGATCGGCAAGCAGCTCACGAGCTACGACGCGGTCAGCGCCGGGCTGTTCGTGATCGCGCCGTCGCTGGTCGACGTGCTCGCGGAGCTCGATCGGCCGTCGCTGACGGAGGGGGTGGCGGCGGCTGCCGCGCGCGGGCTGGTTGTCGCGCACGACGTCGGCACCAAGCTGTGGCAGGACCTCGACAGCGCCGAGATGAAGCTGCACGCGGAGTGGCTGCTGCGCGTGTACGGCGACGAGCTGGCGCGCCCCGCGATGCAGGCGGCGCCCCCGTCGGTCGCGGCCAGCACGCTGGAGCTGATCGAACGTCTGCTCGCCGAGAAGGACCAGCCGGGGTACGTGCTGTTCAGCCCCGGTCCCGTGATGACCTCGGCGCGCGTGAAGGCGTCGCTCGTGCACTACGACGTCTGTCACCGCGACGACGATTACGCCGCCGTCGTCGGGCGCCTGCAGGAAAAGCTGCGGCCCGCCTTCGGCGCGTCGCCGGCGCACGAGATGCTGCTCCTGACCGGTTCGGGCACCGCCGCCATGGAGATGTCGATCGCGTCCGTGGTTCCGCCGGGCAAGAAGCTGCTCGTCATCGCCAACGGCGCGTTCGGCGATCGCCTCGACGAGATCGCGGCGCTGCACGAGATCCCGCGCGTGATGTTGCGGTACCGCTGGGGCGAGCTGCCGAACCCGCGCGACGTGACCCGCGCGCTGGACGGCGATCCGGACATCGCGGCGATCGCGATGATCCACCACGAGACGTCGGTCGGCCTGCTCAACCCGGTGGGCGACGTCGGGCGCATTTGCCGCGCGCGCGGCATCACGCTGGTCGTCGACGCGGTCTCCGCCCTCGGCGCCGAGGACGTCGACGTCGTGCGCGATGGCGTCGACATCTGCTTTTCGTCGGCGAACAAGTGCCTGCACTCGGTGTCGGGCGTTTCGTTCCTGTGCGTCGCGCCCGAGGTGTGGCCGCGCATCGGGAGCCTCGCGCCGCGCGTCTACTACCTGGACCTGGCGCGCCACCGCAAATACCTCGAGGAGCTGCGCCAGACCCCGTTCACGCCGGCGGTATCATCGTTCTTCGCGCTGGAAACCGCGCTCGACGAGCTGTACGAGCAGGGCGGCGTGCCCGCGCGGCGCGAGCTCTACTTCAAGCGCAACGCGCGCATCCGCCGGCTGTTCACCGACCTCGGTTTCGAATCGTTCAGCAACACCGGACGCGAATCGCACACGATCTCGATGCTGCGGCTGCCGGACGGCCTGTCGGTCGACGCGCTGTACGACGGGATGAAGCAACGCGGGTTCATCATTTACCGGGCGAAGGGCGAGCTCGCCGCTCGCCACATCCAGGTTTCCAACATGGGGGAGCTCCCCGACGCCACCATCGACGCCTTCCTGGCGGCGGTGACCGACGTCGTGCGCGGCGCCCTGACCAAGACGCCCGCCGCGCGCCACGCGCTGAAATCGGTCTGATCGCGCGAACGGATTGAACGATCCCCTGGCCCCGGGTGACATTGGGGCATGAGGATCGTCTCCCTGGCTGTGTCGCTGGTTGTCGTGGGAAGCGTCGTGTCCGCCGGCGCGGCCCGGGGAGCGGACAGGCCGTTGCTCGTCTCCGTCGAAGTCGGACCCGGTGTCGACCTCGCGCCAACGGACGTCCGCAGAGCCGTCGCCGCCGAGCTCGGTAATGCGGTCGTCGGCGCGTACGAGCCGACTGGCGACGGCGCGGCCGACGTGTTGCTGGTCGCGCTCGGGCCGCGCGAGATCCGGATGTCGCTGCGCGCCGGCACCGCCCCGGTCGTATCGCGGACGATCGCCGTCCCGGCCGATCGACCCGCCCGGCTCAGATCGATAGGCTGGCTCGCCGGAAACCTGGTTCGCGACCAGGTCGGCCCACTCGTGGCGGCACAGAAAATCGCGGCGGCGACGTCCACGGACGCGCTCGCGACGGCCGACCCGCCCCCGCCGGCGCCGACGGAACCGCCTCCGGCAGCGGCGAGCGCGCCGCCGCCCACAGAGCCCGCGCCGCCACCCGTGTCGACCGCGCCAGCGGCCGTCGCCTCGTCGCGCCCCACGATCGAAACAGCAGCGATCCCGCACGCCGTCTGGTCGATCACCGCGAGCGGCGGGCCTGTCGCGACGGCCACGCGCGACGGCATCGGGGTCGCTCGCCAGACGAACGTCACTACGAGCAGCTCCTTCCAACTGGAGGTGCAGCGCCAACGGTCGCCCGAAAGCATGATATTGGGCCTCGCGCTGACGTTCGGACCGTCCGCGCCCAGGCACTACGTCGGTGCCGCCGCTTTTGCGGGCGAGGCCTGGCGCGGACGATCCTGGTTTGCCGAGGCGACGCTCGGCCTCGGGATTGAAGCGCTCGATGGCTACTTCAGAGTCGACAGCACGACGGGGACCGCGCCCACGCCGGACAACCCGGCCACGACCACGACCATGTCGGAAAGCAAGGTTCCGCTGGGACCCGTGCCGGGGCTTTACGTCCGCGCGGCGGGCACGGGTGGGTACAGCGTCTCCCGCTTCTTCGACTTGGTGGCTCAGCTCGGCCTGCACATCTCGTCGGAAGGCGACATCGGTTCGTATCTCGGCGCGACAGCCGGCGTGAGGCTGCGCTTGTGAGCACCGGGTCGCGACTGCGTCCGTCCGTCGCGGTCGCGCCGCCTCCGCAGGCCGAAGGGCCGGCGGAGTCGGCTATCGTCGACGGGTTGCGCGACGGGCGTCTCGACGCGCTCGCCGCGGCGTTTGATCGCTGGCACGTGCGCGTGCGCGTCCTGGCCCGCCGGCTGCTGTCCGATCCGGCGAGCGCCGAGGACGTCGTCCAGGACGTGTTCGCGGCGCTGCTCCGCGCGATGCGCGGCTTCCGCGGCGAGGTGGATGTCGAGATGTTCATCCTGGCGATCGCCGTGAAGCAGTCGCGGCGCCACCAGCGGTCTGCCGCCCGCCGCCGCGGGGCGCTGGAACGTCTCGCGCGCGAGGATCGCCTCACCCGCCCCGATCCGGAACAGGCGACCTATCGCCGCGAGCTGGCGCGCCGCCTGGAGACGGCCCTCGACCGCCTGCCGGTCGCGCAGCGCGAGGCGTTCGTGCTCTGCGAGGTCGAGGAGCTGAGCTCGCCCCAGGCGTGCCTGATCGCATCGGTGCCGGAAGCGACCATGAGGACCCGACTGTTCCACGCGCGGCGCCGGCTGCGCGAGCTGCTCGCCGGGGAGGACGGAGAATGAGGCGCCTGTCTCCGTCCTTCGACGCCAGCGTGAACGCGTTCCGCGAGATGACCGCGGAATTCGCCGAGGGCGCCGCGACACGCGCGCGTGTCCTGGTGCGCGCCGAACACGAGGCGCGCCGCCGCGTTCTCGTTCGCCGGCACGCGACGCCGATCGCGATCGCGCTGGTGATCTTGCTGTCCGGCGCTGCGCTCGCCGCGGCGAGCCTTCATTTCGGCGCGCCGCCGCCGGCGAAGATCGCCGACGCGCCGGAAGGGACCGCGCGCGCCCATCACGCTCACGCCGCCGCGAGCGGGCCGACGCGGGTTGTCCCCGCGCTTCGCCCGGACGATGCGCGGCCGCCGCAGCCGGATCGCGCGGCCGGCGAACGGCTCGCCTACGAGCGGGCCCACCGTGATCACTTCTTCCGCGACGCGCCGGTCGCTGCGCTGGGCGCCTGGGACGCGTACCTCGCCGCGTATCCACACGGGACGTTCGCTCCCGAGGCGCGCTACAACCGGGCGCTCTGCCTGGTGAAGCTCGAGCGGTTCGCCGCCGCCGCGCAGGCGCTGCGCCCGTTCGCGCGCGGCGGCGATGGCGGCTACCGTCGTCACGAGAGCTGCCTCCTGCTGCGCTGGCTGTCCGATCAGGACGCGCGCGTCTCCGCCGAGCCGAGCTGCGACGCGCCGATGTGAACCGCGCGCGCCGCGCGGTGGTAACCTCCCGCGCCATGCGCGCCGCGCTGTTCCGCCGACACGGCGGGCCCGAGGTGATGGAGATCGGCGACGTCCCGACGCCGACGCCCGGGCCGGGCGAGGTGCAGGTGCGCGTCACCGCCGCCGCGATGAACCACATCGACCTGTGGCTGCGGCAGGGGCTGCCGGCGCTGCGTGTCGCGTTCCCGCACGTCCCCGGCGGCGACGTCTGCGGCGTCATCTCGGCGTTCGGCGCGGGCGTCAAACCGATGCCGGAGCTCGGCGACGGCGATCGCGTCCTCGTCAACCCGAGCCTGTCGTGCGGTCGCTGCGCCGCCTGCCTGGCCGGGCGCGACAACTTCTGCCCCGACTGGAAGATGCTGGGCGAGCAGACCCACGGCGGTCAGGCCGAGTACATCGTCGTCCCCGCCGCCAACCTGGTGCCGGCGCCACGCGCGCGTGTTCCGCTGGACGACGCCGCGCTCGCCGCGATCCCCACCGTGTTCATGACGGCGTGGCAGATGCTGGTCGAGCGCGCGGCGATCCAGCAAGGCGAGACCGTGCTCGTGATCGCCGCCGGCTCGGGTGTCGGCACGGCGGCGATCCAGATCGCGAAGCTCTGGGGCGCGCGGGTGATAGCGACCGCATCCACCGATGCGAAGCTGACCGCGGCGCGCGCGCTCGGCGCGGACGAGACCATCAACCACGCCACGGCCGACATCGCCGCCGAGGTGAAGAAGCTGACCGACCGGCGGGGCGCCGACATCGTCGTCGACCACGTCGGCGCGGCGACGTTCGAAAAGTCCGTCCTCGCCTGCGCGCGTGGCGGCCGGATCGTCGTCTGCGGGGCCACCGCCGGCCACGAGCCCAAGCTGAACCTCCGCCATGTGTTCTGGCGCCAGCTCAGCGTCCTGGGCTCGACCATGGCCAGCAAAGCCCGTCTTTTCAGCCTCCTGGACCTCTTTGCGGCCGGCCGGCTGCGCCCCGTGGTCGACCGGGTCCTTCCCCTGGCCGACGTCGCGGCGGCCCACAAGCTCCTCGAATCCAGGGCGATTTTCGGCAAGCTCGTCTTGACGCCCTAGCGTCGCATATGTAAAACCTTACGTGCACGTAAGGGTTAGGTTTTACTCATGCGACTTGTAACCACATCCACCGCAGACATCTCGGCCGACAGCCTGTCGCTGCTGAGGGTCGGCGAGCTCGCGAAGCGGACGGGCAAGACCGTGCGCGCCATCCACCTCTACGAGGAGCTTGGCCTGCTCGCGCCCGCGGTCCGGTCGAAGGGTGGGTTCCGCCTCTACTCGGGCAAGGCGGTCAAGCGCATCGACTGGATCCAGAAGCTGCAGGACCTCGGTTTCTCACTGACCGAGATCAAGGCGTTCCTCCGCGACTGGGAGGAATCGGAGACCGCGCCGAAGGCGATCAGCCGCGTGCGCGAGATCTTCTCGGACAAGCTGCGCGAGACGAAGGAGACGATCGCGCGCCTCGAGCGCCTGGTCGGCGATCTCACCGAGACGCTGGCGTACATGGACAGCTGCCGCTCATGCGAGCCGAGCCACACGCAGGCCGAGTGCGGCACCTGTGGCATTCACGGGCACGACGGGCGCGCCCCGCTACTGGTCGAAGGGATTACGAAATGACGCTCAAGCTCCCCATCTACATGGACAACCACGCGACCACGATGGTCGACCCGCGCGTCGTCGAGGCGATGCTGCCGTACTTCACGCAGGTGTTCGGCAACGCGGCCAGCCGGTCGCACAGCTTCGGCTGGACGGCGGAGAAGGCGGTCGAGGCGGCGCGCGAGGAGGTCGGGGCGCTCATCGGCGCGTCGGGCAAGGAGATCGTCTGGACGTCGGGCGCGACCGAGTCGGACAACCTCGCGATCAAGGGCGCCGCCGAGTTCTTGAAGGATCGCGGCAACCACATCATCACCGCGCAGACCGAGCACAAGGCGGTGCTCGACACCTGCAAGCGCCTCGAGAAGGAAGGCTTCGACGTGACCTACCTGCCCGTCGGTAAGGACGGCCGGGTGAGCGCCGAGTCGGTGCGCGCCGCCATGACGGACAAGACGACGGTCGTGTCGATCATGCTGGCCAACAACGAGATCGGCACCGTGAACCCGGTCGACGAGATCGGCGCGGTGGTGAAGGAGAAGGGCGCGATCTTCCACGTCGACGCCGTCCAGGGCGTGGGCAAGGTGCCGTTCGACGTCAATGCGGCGCGGGTGGACCTGGCGTCGCTGTCGGCGCACAAGATGTACGGCCCCAAGGGCGTCGGCGCGCTGTACGTGCGGCGCAAGCCGCGCGTCCGCATCACCGCGCAGATCGACGGCGGCGGCCACGAGCGCGGCATGCGTTCGGGGACGCTGAACGTGCCGGCGATCGTCGGCTTCGGCAAGGCGGCGGAGCTCGCCCGGACGGAGATGGCGAGCGAGGCGGCGCGGCTGCTGAAGCTGCGCGAACGCCTGCGCGAGGGGATCCAGTCGCAGGTCGCGCATACGTACATCAACGGGTCGATGGAGCACCGGCTGCCCGGCAACATCAACATCAGCTTCGCCTACGTCGAGGGCGAGGCGATGCTGATGGGCCTCAAGGACGTCGCGGTGTCGTCGGGGTCGGCGTGCACGTCGGCGTCGCTGGAGCCGTCCTACGTGTTGCGCGCGATCGGCGTCGACGAGGAGCTGGCGCACACGTCGATCCGGTTCGGCCTCGGACGGTTCAACACCGAGGAAGAGGTCGACTACGTCGTGAAGCTGGTGGTCGACAAGGTCAAGAAGCTGCGTGAGCTGTCGCCGCTCTACGAGATGGCGCAGCAGGGCATCGATCTGAAGAGCATCACCTGGGCGGCTCACTGAACAATGTAGAGAAGAGGAAACAGTCATGGCGTACAGCGAAAAGGTCATCGAACACTACGAGAACCCGCGCAACGTCGGGAGCTTCGACAAGGACGACCCGAGCGTCGGGACGGGCCTGGTGGGCGCGCCGGCGTGCGGCGACGTCATGAAGCTGCAACTCAAGATCACCGACGAGGGGATCATCGAGGACGCGAAGTTCAAGACGTTCGGCTGCGGCTCGGCGATCGCGTCGTCGTCGCTGGCGACCGAGTGGGTCAAAGGGATGAGCATCGACGAGGCGATGACGATCAAGAACACGCAGATCGTCGAGGAGCTCAACCTGCCGCCGGTGAAGATCCACTGCTCGGTGCTGGCGGAGGACGCGATCAAGAGCGCGATCGCCGACTACAAGGCGAAGCGCGAGAAGGCCACGAACGGGAACAGCTGAGCGAACCGGAGCATCCAACGGGAAACGGGAACAGGAACATGGCCATTGCAGTCACCGACAGAGCGGTCGCCGAGATCAAGAAGGCGGCCGGGGCGCGCGCGACGATCCCGAAAGGGCTGCGCGTCGGCATCCGCGGCGGCGGCTGCACCGGTTTTTCCTACCTGTTCGAGTGGGCTGATCAGGAGCCGCGCGCGGAGGACAAGGTGCTGGCGTTCGAGGACGGCGCGGTGCGCGTGTTCATCGATCCGAAGAGCTTCATCTACCTGGACGGCTCGACGCTGGAGTACCAGACCACGATGATGGGCCGGGGCTTCAAGTTCACGAACCCGAACGTGAAAGGGACGTGCGGCTGCGGCGAGAGCGTCCAGTTCTAGGGTTCGCGTCATGATCTGCTGGTCGTGTCAGAAGGAGGCGGGGCCGGGCGCCTTCTGCATCGCGTGCGGCGCGGTGCAGCCGCCCGACGAGCAGGCCGATCTGTTCGCGGTGCTGGGGCTGGCCGCGCGCTACACGATCGATCTTCCGACCGCCGAGAACGCCTACAAGGAGCTCTCGCGCCAGGTTCACCCGGACCGCTTCGCGACCGCCGATCCGCGCGCGCGGCGCGCGGCGCTGGCGCGGACGGTGCAGCTGAACCAGGCCTGGCGGACGATCAAGGATCCGATCCAGAGGGCGGAATATCTGCTGTTGCGGGCGGGCATCGACGTCGGCGAGAAGAAGTCGGGGGCGGGGGAAGACGGCAAGGGGACGCACAAGGTCGCGGCGCCGCCGGCGTTCCTGCTGGAGATCCTCGAGCTCAATGACGAGCTGACCGGGGCGCGGCGCGCGGGCGACACCGTGAGGGTCGCGTTCATGGTCGAGGAGATGCGCGAGCGGGCGCGCGGCGCGATGAAGACGATCGGCGAGGCGCTGGACGCCGGCATGCCGGGCCGCATGGAGGAAGCGGGCCGCACGCTGGTGGCGCTGCGCTACTACCAGCGTTTCCTGGACCAGGCGGCGCGCGATGGGGAGGGGGGCGGGGCCGGCTGACGGCCCCGGGCACGCCATGGCGGAAGCGCTGTTTCAGATCGCGGAGCCGGGCCAGTCGCGTTCGAAGCATTCGTGCCGGACGCGCGCGGTCGGAATCGATCTCGGGACAACCAACTCGCTGATCGCGATCGTCGACGCGGGCAAGCCGGCGGCGCTCGCCGACGAGCGGGGCGAGGTGATCGTACCGTCGGTCGTCCACTACGCGGCGGGCGGCGCGGTCGTCGTCGGAGAAGAGGCGCGCGACGGTCTGGCGGCCGATTTCCCGCGCGACACGATCGCGTCGGTCAAACGTTTCATGGGTCGCGGCCCGCGCGACGCCGAGGCGACGCGCAAGCTGACGCCCTATCAATTCTTTCACGGCGCCGGCGACCAGAGCGTCGTGCGTTTCGCGGTGGCTGGTGGCCGCGCGGTCACGCCGATGGAGGTGTCGGCGGAGATCCTGCGCGTCCTGCGGGCGCGCGCGGAGGCGGCGCTGGACGGACCGCTCGCGGGCGCGGTCATCACCGTCCCGGCTTACTTCGACGACGGCCAGCGGCAGGCGACGCGCGACGCGGGACGGCTCGCCGGGCTCGAGGTGCTGCGCCTGCTCAACGAGCCGACCGCGGCGGCGCTCGCGTACGGTCTGGACAAGCAGGCGGAGGGCACGTTCGCGGTCTTCGATCTCGGCGGCGGCACGTTCGACGTGTCGATCCTGAAGCTGGAGAACGGCGTGTTCGAGGTGAAGGCCACGGGCGGGGACTCCGCGCTGGGCGGCGACGACTTCGATCGCGCGATCGCCGAGACGCTGCTGGCCCGGACGGACGGCGCCGACGCCGGCGATCCACACGTCGCCCGTCATGCGCTGGACGCGGCGCGCGCCCTCAAGGAAAGGCTGACCACCGAGACCGAGGCGGCGATCGACGTCGCCCTCTCGCCGGGCCGGACGACGAAGTTCCGCCTTTCCCGCGACGAGATGGAGTCGCTCGTGACGCCGGTGCTCCAGCGCTGCGCGGCGCCGCTGCGGCGCGCGCTGTCGGACGCCGGCGTCGAGCCGGGCACGCTTTCGGGCGTCATTCTCGTCGGTGGCGCGACGCGGATGCCGCTCGTGCGCCGGTTCGTGGAGAAGACGTTCGGGCAGCCGCCGCTCGCCGACATCGATCCGGATCAGGTGGTGGCGCTGGGCGCGGCGATCCAGGCCGACATGCTCGCGGGCGGCGCCAGCCGCGACGACGTGCTGCTGCTCGACGTGGTGCCGCTGTCCCTGGGGCTGGAGACCATGGGCGGCGTCGCCGAGAAGCTGATCCACCGCAACACGACCGTGCCGTGCGGCGCGCGCCAGACGTTCACGACCTTCGCGGACAACCAGACCGGCTTCGACCTGCACGTGGTGCAGGGCGAGCGCGAGCTGGTGTCGGATTGCCGGTCGCTCGCCCGGTTCACGCTGAAGGGGATCCCGCCGATGCCCGCCGGCATGGCGCGGCTGGAGGTCACCTTCATGGTCGACGCCGACGGCATCCTGCACGTCTCGGCGCGCGAGGAGACCACCGGTCAGGAGGCCGCGATCCAGGTCAAGCCGAGCTACGGGCTGACCGACGACGAGGTCGAGAAGATGCTGCTCGATTCGATGGCGCACGCCGAGGACGACGTGAAGGCGCGGCTGCTGGCCGAGCAGCGCGTGGAGGCCGACGGGATCGTCGCGGCGGCGCGGGCGGCCATGCGCGATACGCCCGAGCTGCTGGAGGCGGGCGAGCGCGAGGCGATCGCGCGGGCGCTGGACGGCGTCGAGGCGGCGCGCGCCGGGACGGACCACCACGCGATCCGCGCCGCCATCGAGGAGCTCGACCACGCATCGAAGCCGTTCGCGACGCGGCGGATGAACCGCGCGCTGGAAAAGGGGTTCCGGGGCCACAACGTCGACGCGGTCGACGCGAAGCTGGGGAGATAGCCGTGCCCAGGGTGAGATTCGAGCCAGACGGGATCGAGATCGAGGTGCCGGTGGGCACGACGATCCTCGAGGCCTCGAACAAGGCGCACGCGCAGGTTGGGTCGGCGTGCGGCGGCGTCTGCGCCTGCTCGACCTGTCACGTCTACGTGAAGCAGGGGCTGGAGGTGCTGTCGCCCGCGTCGGACCGCGAGGAGGACATCATGGACAAGGCGTTCGACGTGAAGGCGACGTCGCGCCTCGGCTGCCAGTCGAAGATCCAGAGCGACACCACCGTCGTCGTCGAGATCAGCCGCGAGAGCCGCCAGGCGTACCTCGACGAGCACCCCGACATCCGCGCGGCGCTGAAGGCCGCCGCCGGTGGCGGTTCGCGCTAGCCCTTGCCGCGGCTCGACGTCCTGCTCGCGCGGAACCTCGGCTGGTCGCGCACCGCCGTGCGCGCTGCGATCGCGGACGAGCGGATCGCCATCACCGGCGCCGCCGCGGGCGATCCGCGGCGTGACGTGGGCGCGGGCGAGCTTCCGCTGACCGCGGTCGTCGACGGCGCGCCGATCACGCTCTTCGACGTGTCGCGCGTTCTCCTCAACAAGCCGGTCGGCTGCGTGACCGCGCTGCGCGACACGCGCCACCCGACGGCGTACGGGCTGCTGCGCGCGGCGCCCCTGCACGGCGAGCTGCGTCCCGTCGGCCGCCTGGACGTCGACACCTCGGGCCTGCTGCTGTGGACCACCGACGGCGCGGAGATTCAGCGGCTCACGCACCCGAAGCGCGCCGTGCCGCGCACGTACCAGGCGGCGCTGGCGAACGATCCCCGCCCGCTGCCCGAGGCGCTGGTGCTCGAAGACGGCCACCGCCCACGCATCACCGACCTGTCACCGCTGGCGCGCGCCGACGCTCATCCGAGCCTCGACATCCCCGCCGACGCCCGCTCATTCGCATCGATCACGATCGTGGGCGGCGCGTACCACGAGGTGCGCCGCATCTTCGCCGCGCTCGGCAGCCACGTGCTCGGGCTCTGCCGCGTTCGCTTCGGCGATCTCGAGCTGCCGCGCGATCTACCCGCGGGCGCCTATCGCGTCCTCACCTGACCGCGACGGCGCCCACTCCGGCGGCCCGGCTACTTCTTGCCGTGGCCGTGGTCGTCTTTCTTCTCTTCCTTCCGCTCGGCCTTCTCGGCCATCTTCTGGTCCTTGCGCTCGGCCTTGTCTTCGCGCCGCTCCTCCTTGCGCTCGGCCTTGTCCTCGTGTCGCTCCTCTTTGCGCTCGGCCTTGTCTTCGCGCCGCTCCTCCTTGCGCTCGGCCCTCTCGTCGCGTCGCTCGGCCTTGTCGGCCGCGTGCTCCGCTTTCCGCTCCTCGTTTCGCTGGTGAACTTCCTCGCGGCGCATCTGTCCGGGCGGCACGTGACCGGGCGGGGGCGGCGGCGGCGCGACCACCGTCGGCGCGGGGGGCGGCGGAGCCGGAGGCGGCGGGGGCGGCGGATTACGGCGCCATCCCATGGCCGGCGGCGGCGACTGGGCCGGAGGCGGCGGTGGGGGCCCCGGCGGTGGCGGCGGCGGAGCCGACGCATTGCCCGGAGGCGGGTTCATGTGGACCATGCATCCCCCGAGCCCGAGAGACGCCGTCACCATCACCAACAACACCTGCACGAATTTGAGCTTCATGGGGTCCTCCTTGGTCGACCGCTGGACCGAAGCTAGGCTGGCGCGATAACCCTCAAGACGCGCGGTCGTCGCGCGCCTATTCATCGGGAACCCGGCAAAATTCCTTGAGTCGCATGACCGAATCGACCGAAAAGCCGCTGCACGTCGTCCTGGTGGAGCCCGAGATCCACTGGAACACCGGCAATGCGGGACGGACCTGCCTGGCGGCGGGCGCGCAACTTCACCTGGTCGGGCCGCTCGGCTTCTCGCTCGAAGAAAAGGAGGTGCGGCGCGCCGGGCTCGACTACTGGCCGCGCGTCGCGCCCCGCGTCTGGCCCGACTGGACCACGTTCGAGCGCGCGCTGCCGTCGCTGGGCGCGCCGTATCTCTTCACGGCGCGCGCGGCGCGACGCTTCCAGGACGTCGCCTACGTCCAGCCGGCCGTGCTGATCTTCGGCCGCGAGAGCGTCGGCCTGGACTCGCAGATCCTCGCGCGCCACGCCGCCCACACCGTCGCGATCCCGATGCTCGATCCGGAGCTGCGCTCGCTGAACCTGTCGACCTCCGTGGCGCTGGCGGTTTACGAGGCGCGCCGGCAATGGGGCTGGTGAGCGGCGGGCAAGATCGGTGGTTATTCGCAGATGTTGAAGTCGCGGTTGGCGGCCGAGGTGAGGAACGTGCACTTCGTCGCCACCGTTGGGCAGTCGCCATCCGTCGCGCATGCGATGTATGTCGTTACGCCGTCGCCGGGGCAGAGAGCACTTTCCTGGCAACTGACGGTGCCAATGCTGTTTTCGAACCTCACGCAGCACCTCTGGCCGGTGGGACAGTCGGTCGGGACGAAGCAGGCGATAGCGTCCGAGCCGCCGTCGACGCCCGGGTGATCCGGTAGCGCAGCGTCGGTGCTCGCGGTGGCGTCGCTGCTCGCCATCGCGTCGCGCCTCGACGAGTCACTGCTACAGCCGGTGACAGCCAACGCGACCGCGCAAATCGCCCAGACAGCATGCCAGCTCGGCCGCACCACCGGTCCAGTTTGCCCGTTCCGCAAAAGAAGGCGAGTGACGTCTGCTACGGCTTCGCGGGCGGGTTCCTTTTCCTGCCCAGGGCATAGGTTTCAATGAGGAGGCCGTCATGCGCAGGCTGATG
>Ga0070686_100000904_pt1 | contig 17234 bp, 17 predicted proteins | sample KBSS23LmetaG_FD_65654 | JGI IMG/M metagenome (GOLD analysis project Ga0070686, IMG submission 65654) | Switchgrass rhizosphere microbial communities from Kellogg Biological Station, Michigan, USA - KBS S2-3L metaG | ecosystem: Host-associated > Plants > Roots > Rhizosphere ... | reverse complement strand
CAAAGCCCGCAGGCGACGAGAAACCCTACCGAGATGAGCAGCAAGGCAGGGATGGGGATGAGATACGTCAACCCGGTGGTGAGAAGCGGGCCGACCATCGCACCGATACTACCGCCGGCGGCAATCACACCGAAGAGTCGAGCCCCCTGTGCCGGGGTAAAGAGATCGGCCATGACACTCCAGAACATCGACACGACGAACAGATTAAACACCGAGAGCCATACGAAGAATGTGCGGGCGGCCCACTGGGGAGAGAGGTGGCTGATCATCGCCACGAAGAACAGGACCAAGTGAAGAGCGAAAAATGCGTAGACGATCTGGAGCAATCGATGCCGCGATACGCGGGCTGAAAGCCACCCGAAGAGCGGCGTCACGAGCAAGAGCGTCACGAACGTGGCGGTCATCATCCATGGCAGGTGTTGCACTCCGCCCTCGATTGCCATCTCATCGCGAACGGGACGCAGAATGTAGTACCCGCAGAGGAGACAGAAAAAATAGAGAAATGCCCAGCCCACCGGGACGGCTTCGTCCGGTTCTGCATCGGTCACCGACGGAAGCACGTCTTGAAGCCACGCCATACGAACGGCATCCTGCCGTGACTGACTCTCCCACGCAAGGAGAAAATTTGCTAGAATGCGCGAGGCCCACGATTTTGTGGCATTCTCACGGACGTGTGATGATCGACCTCCGCAGCGATACAGTCACGAAACCCACTGAAGCCATGCGAAAGGCAATGGCACGCGCGGAAGTGGGAGACGATGTCTACGGCGAAGATCCTACAGTGAACCGCCTTCAGGAGATGGTGGCCACGATGTTTGGGAAAAAGGCCGCGCTGTTCGTGCCGTCCGGTACGATGGGCAATCAACTGGCCATTCGCCTCCACACGCAACCAGGCCAAGAAGTGATTGTCGAAAGCACGGCGCATATCGTCCGATATGAACAGGGCGCCGCGGGAGCGCTGGCAGGTGTCCAACTCCATTGGGTCACGGGAAATCGGGGCCTCATCTCACCCGAACAGGTTGAGGCGGCAATCCGGCCCAAAGAGCCGCACACCGTTCAAACCGCGCTGATCTGTCTAGAGAACACCCATAACAGCGGCGGTGGAACGATTTATCCGCTGGCGACGATTGAACGGATCCGCGCGGTGGCTGCCACCCACGGCATCCCCATGCATTTGGACGGCGCACGGTTGTTCAATGCCGTCGCTGCCACCACCCTACCGCCGGCCTCCTATGCCCAGCACTTTGATACTTTGTCGGTCTGTCTCTCGAAAGGGCTGGGGGCGCCGGCTGGCTCCCTTCTCATGATGAATGATCTGACCCTGCTCGATAAGGCTAAGCGTTTGCGCCGTATGTATGGCGGTGCGATGAGGCAATCCGGCATCCTTGCTGCTGCCGGCATCTATGCGCTCGAGCACAATATCGGACGATTAAAAGTGGACCATGACCATGCCAAGCGGCTGGCGCGACAACTGCAACAAATTCAGATGGTCAAGGTCAATGCTCAAGATGTCGACACGAACATCGTCATCTTCGAGGTGATCGGCCACCGCCTGAGTCCCCCGGCAATCGTCGCCGCCTTAAAGCAGGAAGGCCTTTTGATCAATGCCATCGGCGGAAACAGTTTTCGTGCCGTCACGCATTTGGATATCTCCAGTGCCATGACCGAAGAAGCCTGCGAGATTTTTACCCGAGTGTTGGGAGACTAGCTCGCATGACTCATAACGGTCCGTCGCGACAAGCGTGAGGCGCGCGACTCGCGGGCATCGCAGTTGAAGCGCTCATAATTCATGCGGGCCAGACGCCGGCTCATTGACACTTCTCGCACTCAAATCTAGAATGCCGCACAGTGGAGTATCCATGCCGTTAGAAGTTGTATCGTTTCAACATATCAGCCGGATCCTTGGGGTTACCGACTCGCTCGGGCTGAACCGCGAGTGGGTTGAAATCTCGTTGTCCCCGGAAAGCCCAGGTGTCGTCCGGCGGTTGACCAACGGCAAGTTGGAAATCATCGTCGATGCGGACCAACCGTTCGAGGAATGGCTGGGGTCCCTCCCGAAACACATTCAGCTCGTACAGGGAGCCTAAATGGATAGCCCTTCCACCCACCCTATCCCTACCTCAGAAGAATTGCAGGCGGAACTCCTGGCGATGCCGGAGCCGCCGGAACAGCCGGACCCGATCGACGAACCGGGATTCGAAGAGCTTGTGGCGGTGGCGTTGCGCCACGTCCGTGGTCGTCGCGGAGGCGATCTCGTGAGTGTAATCCTGGTGGGGTCCAGCGTTCGGCGCGCCATCACGGCGCACAGCGATATCGATCTCATTGCGCTTGTGAAAGGACAGGCGGATGGCCACGAGATTGTCCGTGTCGCCGATCGTCTGGCCGACATCCGCTATCGTGGGTATCAAGAGCTTGAAGAGGACCTCCCCCACTCGCCGCGCCTCCCGTCTCTCTTACGGAAAGCCCGTCTTCTTTTCGATCACGAGAACATTGGCGCCAAGCTCGTCGAACGCGCCAGTCAACGGTTCAGGCAAGGACCGCCACCGGCCAGCATCAATGAACAGATTCGGATGAAGGCGGAGTGTTTCCACTGGCTGGGGAAAGCGCGGGATCTGGCCGACAAGCCGGCGACCGCGCAGTATCTACTCTCAATTTTTTTCGATGACGCCGTCAACGCATTTTTCCGGCTGCGGGGCTTCTGGCTGACCGCGCCGGGGGACGTACCAAAGTTCATCGCCTCCCGCGATGTGGGGCTGGGTGACCTGGCTGGGCGGTTCCTGACTGCGGCAACCCTGCCGGAACGGCTCAACTTAGGCCGCGATCTGGCCGATACTCTCTTTAAGGACGTACCGAATCCTGCCAGAATCGACTGATAGGACTATCGGACAACTTATCAGACTGCTGTCGTAAGGGGCTTGCCAGCCATTCATCATCGCGGGTCTGGACGATGCAAGCGCGCTGGAATGAGGCGGGTGAGAAGGGCGACGGTTTCAGCATCCTGCTAGAAGGAGTCATTATGGAAATCGGGTTCATCGGGCTTGGAAAAATGGGGATGAACATGGTCACTCGGTTGCAGCGTGACCGGCATCGGGTCGTCGTCTACGATCGATCGGCAGATCTGATCAAACAGGCCGAAGGTGTTGGCTGCGTCGGCGCATCCTCGTTAGCTGACCTCGTCGGCCGACTCAAGGCCCCGCGCGCAGTCTGGATTATGGTCCCATCCGGCGCGGCGACGGAGGAGACCGTTCAGGCCGTCGCCGCACTGCTCGATCCAGACGATACCGTGATCGACGGCGGCAATACCAGATTCCACGACGATGTTCGACGGGCTGCGGATCTCAAGAAGAAACAGCTCCACTATGTCGATGCCGGGACCAGCGGGGGTATCTGGGGATTAAAGATCGGGTATTGCTTGATGGTCGGTGGGGATGAGGCGCCGGTGAAACAACTCGCACCGATCCTCACCACGTTGGCGCCCGAACATGGTTGGGCTCACGTCGGCGGAGTCGGTGCCGGGCATTACGTAAAAATGGTGCATAATGGAATCGAGTACAGCATGATGCAGGGGTATGCGGAAGGTTTCGAACTGATGGCAAAAAGCGACTACCAGCTCAATCTCGGAAAGATTGCAGACCTCTGGATGCACGGCAGCGTCGTCCGGTCATGGCTCTTGGAATTGGCAGCCGGCGCCTTGAAAGAGGATCCGCGGCTCGAACAGTTGAAGGGTTACGTGCAGGATTCCGGTGAGGGCCGCTGGATGATTGCCGATGCCATTGAGAAGGATGTACCGGTCCCAACGCTCACGACGGCATTGTTCACTCGATTCAGATCGCGGCAAAGCGAGTCCTTTGCGGAAAAAATGCTGGCCGCATTGCGAAATGCCTTTGGCGGCCATGCGGTTCGTCGGTAACGCCGGAGCCCTATGCCACCGAATAGCCCACGTATCGATATCAGTCCCTCACAGGAAACGATTCCTCCGGTCGAGCCCTGTACCCTCGTCATCTTCGGAGGTTCCGGCGATCTGGCGCGGCGGCGTCTGATTCCTGCCCTTTACAACTTGCTCCTCGACGGACTCCTTCCGCCGAACTATGCAGTGATCGGACTGGGTCGCAAGTTGATGACCGACGAGGAATTCCGCGCCACTGTTCGTGACGGCGTCGTCACACATTCCCGGCAAGCCTTGGCGGAGGACAAGTGGAAGGACTTTGCGCCACACCTCTTTTACGTGTCGGGGGGCAATGACGATCCGAACACCTATGTCAAACTAAAGGCCCGAGCAGAAGACATTGAGCGGAACTTCCAGTTACCCGGCAACCGGATTTTCTATCTGAGCATTCCTCCCAGTTCGTTTGCGTCTGTGTGCGAGGGGCTTGAGCAAGCTGGATTGGCGACGAAGCCGAGAGATCATTCGCCCTATGCCCGCATCATCGTCGAGAAACCGGTCGGCCGAGATTTGGCCTCAGCACAGGCCATTAATGCCGTGACAGGGCGCGTATTCAACGAATCGCAGATCTTCCGTATCGATCACTATCTGGGGAAAGAAACCGTTCAGAATCTCATGGTCGTCCGGTTCGCCAACAGCATCTTCGAGCCGATTTGGAACCACAAGTACATCGATCACGTGCAGATTACGGTAAGCGAAGCGGAAGGCGTCGGGACCAGAGCCGGCTACTACGAAGAAGCAGGAGCTTTGCGCGACATGGTCCAGAACCACATGTTGCAGCTGCTTTGCCTGGTCGCAATGGAGCCCCCCTACTCGCTCGATCCTGACGTGGTGCGCAACGCAAAGATGGAAGTCCTCCGCTGCCTCAGGCCCATTACCGATCAGGATGTCGAGCACGTCACCGTCCGTGCCCAATACAGTGAGGGCACGGCCCATGGCGTTCCCATCCCAGGCTATCGCCGTGAGAAGGGGACCCATCCTGATTCCACGACGGAAACCTTTGTCGCGCTCAAATGCTTCGTGGAAAATTGGCGCTGGGCCGGCGTGCCCTTCTATCTGCGCACCGGGAAAGCGCTTCCTCATCGCGCCAGCGAAGTCGCAGTACAATTCAAGGACATCCCGCAAATCCTGTTCAACGCCAATGCGCAGCACCCGCAACCGCCAAACGTGTTGGCGTTACGCATCCAACCGGAGGAAGGGCTCTCTCTCCGGATCGTCTCGCGCGTGCCGGGAACTCGCGAGCAAACACATCCTGTGGAAATGGACTTTGAATATAGCGATGTTTTCGGCCGCCCTTCGCCCGAAGCCTACGAACGGTTGCTCTTGGACGTGATGGCCGGCGATGCCTCCCGCTTTATGCGACGGGACGCCGTTGAAGCCTCCTGGGCCTGGATCACGAATATTCTGGAAGGATGGCAGCGGCAAGGGTTGCGGTGGCTGCCTGAATATCCGGCGGGAACCTGTGGGCCGGTCGAGGCCAATCGTCTCATTGAGAAGGATGGCCGGACCTGGCGAACCTTGTAGCGCCCCATTTCATGTCAGCCGTAACTGCTTGAGAATTTCCTCCCTGGTTCCCAGTCCGCCGATAAACCGTTCGAACTCTCCCTGGTGATAGAGGGCCAGTACCGGCAATGTGTGAACTTCCAGCTCCGCTGGAATCTGGAAGTTCTCCTCGACGTTCATTTTCAGGATTAGTGCCTTGCCGGTCACATCGAGTTCGAGTTTCTCGAGTTCTTGCATCAGCGCTCGACAGCTCCCGCACCCTGGTTTCCAAAACTCCACCAACACCGGTACGGCCGCTTGTTTCACAATGTCGTCGAAATCCCGATCGGTGACGTCACGCATTATGGTCTCCTCACGTCACGATCCACTCGCCAGCCCTGCCGTAAACACTTCCCGATACAACCGCTCAGCGATCAGCCGATATCCGGCTGTGGTCAGATGCAGCCCGTCGTTGGAGTACTCGGCCTCAAGCTGCCGAGTCTCTGGCTCCGCCGTGGCGGCGAAGAGATCGAAGGCAGCAAACCGTTTTGATTCGGCGTATCGGAGAATCAACCCGTTAAGCTGGCACCGCCGATCAAGATGTTCTGCAAACCATCGGCGTCCGTCTTCACTGCGAAGATCGTCACCCACTCTGATCGACGGAACAGTCACCGGCACCGGCTTGATCCCGGCCGCCGCGGCCAGTTCATACATCTTGAGGAGGTTGCGCATGATATCAGCCGGCAGTGCGTTCCATCCAAGATCGTTCGTTCCGCCGAGAATCACCACATGCGTCGGTTGATGTACAAGAACAGCCGACCGAAAGCGCATCGCCATTTCACCCGTCAATTCACCGCAAATGCCGCTCACAGACACGCGCACGGCTGGTCCGGTCAATTCCTGTAGAAACCGCCCGTACGGCGTTTCGATGCCTAGAGGATTGTCGGCAGTGGGCGATTGGAACCCCGCCGTGAGACTGTCCCCAAAACACACAATATGGCTCGACGGACTCATCATGTGGGACGGATTCTACCGGCCTCGCCGAGGGGTTCACAATGCCTTCTTGTACATGGTGGAAGGGAGGAGGAATTCCTCGCCACTTCCTTTGTAATTGGCTGGTCAAGAGCGGCTATTTTCTTGACGATTCCGCACCTCCAGGGTACGACTAATCATCATGGACGAGCAGCTGACAGAGAGCGGCGCATGGCCAATTGCGCCCATAAAAGAGCCGGGCGATCCGGAGTTGGTATCCGTCAAGCGAGTCCTCACGCTCTTGGATAAGACCGCGAAGTCCAGCCGGACCTACGGGTCAGCGAACCCCGTGGCGCAGAAGTTCTTCCAACAGTTGTTCGAGGGACTTACGGCTCACCTGACCACCTACTCCAAACTGGCATTTCTTGTTCAACGCTCCGAGCTGTACTTCAACGGAGAAGTCGTCTACCGATCCGAGCAGGAGTCGAGTAACGAAAGCGTCGCGTTCAAGCTCTATGCGGATGGTATCCGGGAACTCGCATTCCTCGAAGGTCTGTCTGCTGAAGACCTCTCCTACTTGCTTGATTCGCTTTGGGATAGCCTCGATCCTGAAGTAAATGATGACGATATTGTGACTCGTCTATGGTCCAAAAATCTCTCTACCATCACCTTGGTTACCGCCGAAGAGGTCGCGAAAGCCTCGACAGGTGGAGATGTCTTTACGCTCCCTATCGGCGGGATGATGGAGGAATCGGAGTCAAGCTTGCGGGACCTTCTGGATCGAGAGCAGGCCCGCAGCAGAAGGGGAACTGGGGAAGGGTTTGAGATAGGTGATGGTTCAGATGAGGGTGATGGTGGGACGCCGGCAGGAGAGGGAGTCGGCGGAGGGACTGGCGGAGGGACCGGTAGAGGGACCGGCAGACAAGCAAGCCGATTCAAGTCTGGCCACGCAGGCTACGAGGTCTCTGACAAGGAGTTAGCCGAACTGGCGAAGGAGGTTGCGGCTGAGAGTGTCAGAGATAATATGACCTATCTATTGGACATGCTCACCGCGATCATGGCGTCGGAAAAATCTTCTGCGATCCTGACCAAGTTGTTCGACCTCTGGGGAAACATCCTCGACTCATTGACCGCCCAGGGCAAATGGACCCAGTTAGACAGCGTACTAGGACTGCTCCATGCCACCGGTGATGTCAGACCGGATCTCGGTCCCGATCACAAGAAACAACTGGCGGCCATACTCGACAACCTTGGTCGGCCTGAGCGTGTGAAGATGATCGAAACCTATTTGAACAAGGCTCCCGACGCGACCACAGAAGGGTTGCCTGCAGTTCTGCTGTCGATGACGTCGACCGCCGTCCCTGCCTTGTGCACCCTCCTGGCAAATTTAGAGGCGCCAGCTCATCAAGTGATGGCAGCTGAAGCTCTTGAGACACTTGGGAAGGATCAGCCGGATCACGTCCTTCGTGGTTTATCCGACCGCCGCCCTCGCTATGTGAGAAGCCTTCTCGCGATCCTTCTGAAATGGAACAATCCCCGATTTGCAGATGCCCTTGAAAAGCTAGTGCGTTATCCGGACATTCAGGTCCGAAAGGAAGTTGTGCGAGCAATTGGAATCCTTCGTCCCAGCGGGAACGGAATGAAGCTGATCTCGTTCTTGAATGATCCCGAGGAGTCGGTCCGGTTTGCGGCGCTCAAGCTGCTCATGACCGGTCAGTATACGGCTCCGTACTCCACCTGGTCACCCCTCGTATCGACTGACATATTCATGGATCGAACCCTCAGCGAAAAACGCGGAGTGTTCCAAGCGATGCGCGCCACGTGCAGCGATGAGGTCATTCCGTTCTTTGAAAGTTTGATCACGGAACGGTCATGGACCAACCGAAAAAAAAAGGAAGAACTTGCCGCCCTTGCCGCTGAGGCATTGGGGAAACTAGCCACTCCTGCCGCGCTCACCGTCCTTGAACTCGGTCAGAAAAAAGGTGGCGCTCCCGTGCGGCAAGCCTGCACCGCGGCACTCGCCCAAGCCCAACGACAGCAGCATCTCAAGCGAGCTGCATCATAATAGTAAGGAATCTTTGCCGTGAGCGACATCAAGATCAAAGAAACCTCGGTCGAGAATGAACAAGCCCAACCGATTCTGACCCACGAAAAGTCCATATCTCAGAAAATCGCACGCGGATCAGAGGCCGGCGACATCCTTGACCAGCAGATGGTCATGCTGGGCATCCAGCTGGTCACGCAGTTGAATGTCTTGATTAAGACCTCCCGTATCTATGAACGCACCAACGCGGCCCTGGATAAACCCGTCGATACGATGCTGACTTTGATCAAGACCATGGCACAGGACCAACCGGTCACACTTCGCCTGCAAAACGATTTCTTGTTTCTCTGGGACAGTCACTTAAAAGTGAACGCCCAACAGATGGCCGTAGCCACCAGCATCATCGATGCCTTGAATGTCTGGAAGATCGGCAGAATGACATTCTCGTTGACCGTGGAGTCGAAGGATTTGCGTGAGTTCGCCGCACTCTTTGTCAGCCTTGATCCAGAAAATAAAGGTCTCGAAGATCTTCAGAAAGAAATCACCGCACGGGGGATCGTCGGCATTGAACTAGAAGAACAACGGCAGCTGCAACTCAGAAGTAACCACGGAACGGCGAGAAACACAAGCTCTGGAACGACGGAGAATAAGAGCCCCGAAGGCACGGCAAGTGCCGATCCAAACGCACAACGGAAAATAAATGCCAGGAACGGTTATGCCAGAATAGCGGGATCAGTCGGAACACTGACGCAATCAGCCCGTGAGGGGGAGGGAGCGGTCAGTTTTAAACAAGCGAAGCGGGCGATCCAAAACATTATCGATCTCATGGTGGATGATGAAGCAGCGGTCCTTGGTCTCACGACCCTTCGTTGCCACGATCAATACACACATAACCATTCGGTCAATGTGTCGTTGCTCTCCATTGCGTTGGCCAATCGCGTCGGCTATCCCAAGGTGGAACTGGCCGACCTGGGCCTTGCGGCATTGTTCCATGACATGGGCAAATCCACCATTCCTATGGAGGTCCTGAACAAACCGGGCGAGTTTACCGATGAGGACTGGGTGGCCATGCGCAATCATCCCACGGAGGGAGTGTTGAGCCTTTCGAAAATGAGAGGGATCACGAATCTACCGGGCCGCATGGCGGCGGCCTCCTTCGAACACCACATGAACCTGGACTTCTCCGGATATCCGAAACTGACCGTGCCATGGACACTCTCATTGACCGGCCGTATTCTCACGATCGCAGATTGTTACGACGCCATGACCTCCTCCCGTGTCTATCGCCGGGAACCCATGTCCCCATCGAAAGTGTTGAATATGATGCTCTCAAAGTCCGGGAAATCATTTGACGCCGTACTGCTCAAGCTGTTCGTGAACTGTGTCGGCATCATCCCCATCGGCAGCATGGTGATGCTGGAGACGAACGAACTGGCGGTTGTGCTCAAGCCGGCTGTGGACAAGACGAACGCCGAACGCCCGTTTGTCAGAGTCATCACCGATCCACAGGGAAATTCGGTCGATCACGGGCGCGAGATAGACCTGACCGAGAAAAATGAGATCGGAGATTTTTGCCACGGCATTATCCGCTTGATCGACAACACTGAATACAAGTTCGACACCAGCCGATACTTCACCTAGCACGATCCAGAAAAAGTCCATCAGCGGCTATGTAGCATGGCGCGGACAGATCGGGCTCCCACCTCGTCTCGCCCGTCCCGCCAGTCTTGCATATCTCGCGCGGCTTCTCTTGACAGGGCCCGGCCCCCCAGCTATTCTCGCATTGGTTACGCTGTCGCATTGTTTATCAATAAGGAGCGCGTGTTATGCATACAAAGGGAATCCTCTTGGGGCGGATCACCCTCCCCTTGGTAGCCGCAGGCATGTTGGTGCTCGTATCTCTCCCTGCTGTGCAAGCCGCCGAGGCGTTCAAGATGGGTGTCGTCGACCCCCAGTCCGTCTTAGAGAAATCAAAAGCGGGCAAAAAGGCCTTGGACGGCCTTAAAGAATACGTATCCACCAGACAGAAATTGTTGTCCGGGGATGAAGAGGACTTGCGCAATACCGAGAAAGCCATCAAAGAACAACTGCCGAAGTTAAGCGACACCGAAAAAAAGGAAAAAGAGACTCAGTTCCGCGCCAAGGTCCAGGACTACCAGAAACGCGCGCAGGAATTTAATCAGGAGTTACAGGGAAAGCAGAAGGAATTGGTCGATGACTACATGAAGAGAATTTCATTGGCCACAAAAGTCGTAGCAGAAAAAGGCGGGTTTGCCCTTGTCGTCGATAAGGGCAGCGAACAAACGGTCAAAATTGTGATTTATAATAAGGACACCATCGATCTTACCGATCAGGTGATCAAAGAATTCGATCGAGTCAACAGCAAGTAACTCTTCCGCGCGTGGACACTAGAATTCGTCATCAGACGTGAATGGGGCCTCGGCCTCTCTGAGGTCCCATCAACGTTCCATCGGATAGCCCGCATCCCGCCAGCTTGTGATCCCTCCATCCATGGACACTACATTCCTATAGCCTATTTGCTGAAGCGCATCCGCGGCTAAGATCGACCGGTAGCCGCCTCCGCAATACAACAGAATTGCATCCTCTTTATTGGGAATGAGCGTTTCCACATCGCGCTCGATAATCCCTTTACCCAGATGACGGGCGCCTTTCGCATGATCCTTCGCAAATTCGCGGTCTTCTCGTACATCGAGAAAGTGTAGCGCTTCACCATGGTCGAGCCGGGCCTTAGCCTGCACCACCGTACATTCCTTGACGCGTGTTCGTGCTGCTTCCACCAACTTGAGAAAACCAGGGTTATGTTTCATCATCACTTCCTTCCCTGTCTCGCCTTAAAATAAGGCAGTTTGTTCAATCCCAGGCCTACGAAAAGTGGCAGGAACCGCTTCGTCACGCAGTGCCGACAGTCCTGCCTTGCGTCTGGAGACCTCGAACAACTGTTCGATCATCGTCCAATAGGGACCCGCGCCACGGTGACGTTCGAAGAAGCTCCCCTCGCTGATTGCTCCACCACGCACATCCCGAATCCGATTCGTGATCTTGGTGATTCGATCTGGAAATGCCGCCGCCATGCGCTCCATAAACACCGGCTCCACAGGGCCAGAGAGACGCAGCAGCGTCGCCATCGCCTCAACGGCCCCGGCTTGTTTCGCTCGGGCCAACAGATCAGGCACATCCTCATCGTTGAGACCGGGAATGATCGGAGAAAGCGAGATGCCGGTGGGAATCCCGGCATTCGCCAAGATCGCCATAGCCTCGAAGCGCTTTCGGCTGGAAGGCGCATGGGGTTCGACCTTGCGCGCCACCTCATCGTCTGAAAAGGGTATGCTGAAATACACGTGTAGCGACGCCTCCTGCTGCAATCGACGCAGCACATCCAGATCGCGCAACACCAACACCCCTTTCGTGATAATCCCGACCGGATTCCGATACTCCGCACAGACTTCCAGGCAGGCTCGCGTCAACCCCAGCGAGGCTTCCAGCGGCTGGTAACAATCCGTGTTCCCCGAGAACAGGATCAATTCACCCTTCCACGACGGTTTCTCGAACATCCGGCGAAGCAGAGTTGAGGCCTCCCGCTTCACGATGATCTTGGATTCGAAGTCAGTTCCGGCGCCGAATCCCCAGTACTCATGTGTCGGTCTCGCGTAACAATACGCGCAGGCGTGGAAGCAGCCACGATACGGGTTCAAGCTCCATCGAAACGGCAAATCGGGACTCTCGTTTCGACTGAGAATGTCACGGGTCGCATCCTCAAACATTTGCAGCTGCACATGGGGAGCAGGCTCCAAGAGATCTCGGTGCTGTGATTCAAATGGATTTGGTGGATTCATCACTGTGCGCATCGGGATATGGTCCTCGATCCGCCCGCTCCTGTCAACGGGACAAACTACGCCTGCCAAGATGGGATACCACGGCCGGATTGATTGACTAACCCCTACCCCGATGCTAGATTCCAGCCGCTTTCTGGAACCCCATGACTGTGTACGATCTACGCTATTTACGCGACAATTTTGATGCCATCAGGGAACAGCTCGGCTCCCGTGGCGCCGATGTCCCTTGGGATAGAATCCGCACGCTGATCGAACAACGTCGGACCTTGGCTAGCCAGGTCGAGCAACTTCGCCACGAACTGAAAAAAGGGTCGGACGAAATTGCCAAGCTGAAGCGAGAGAAACAGCCGGCGGACGCTTCCATGGCGGCCATGAAGACCGTCGGCGAACAGATCAAGAAGTGTGACGACGGACTACGAGGTATCGAAGAAACGCTGACCGATTTGAATCTCCGCATTCCGAATCTTCCACACGCCTCGGTTCCAGTAGGAAAAGATGCCAGCGGCAACACGGTAACTCGTTGGTGGGGCTCCCCGCCCACGTTGACCGTACCAGCCAAGAGCCATTGGGATATCGGTGAAGCACTCGGCATTCTTGATTTCGACCGGGCGGCGAAAATTACTGGCGCACGATTTGCCGTTGTGACGGGTGCCGGCGCGCGACTCGAGCGGGCCCTCATCAATTATATGCTTGACCTTCACACGACACAGCACGGCTATCGGGAGGTCCTGCCGCCGTTCCTTGTGAATCGGTCGAGTATGACCGCGACCGGGCAGTTACCCAAGTTCGAAGAGGATCTCTTTCGTCTGCGAGACGAAGACTATTTCTTGATTCCGACGGCAGAAGTGCCGGTAACCAATCTCCACCGTGACGAGATACTCACCGAGAGTACGCTGCCGATCAGGTATACGGCCTATACCCCCTGTTTTCGCCGCGAGGCAGGCTCCTATGGAAAAGACACCAGAGGGCTCATTCGCCTCCACCAATTCAATAAAGTGGAGTTGGTTGCGTTTGCAAAACCTGAACAGTCGTATGAAGAACTGGAGCGGTTGACCGGCCATGCTGAAGCGATCTTGCAGGGATTAGGACTTCATTACCGAGTCGTCACCCTCTGTACCGGCGATATGGGCTTCTCCGCGGCAAAGACTTACGACATCGAAGTCTGGCTTCCTTCCCAGAACCATTATCGGGAGATTTCCTCCTGCAGCAACTTTGAAGGATTTCAGGCAAGGCGGGCCAGTATTCGGTTTAAGAGCACAGTCTGGGCGAAAGGCACAAAAACAGAGTTTGTTCATACCCTCAACGGATCCGGACTGGCCGTCGGCCGCACGCTGATGGCCGTTCTCGAAAACTATCAGCAACCTGATGGGAGCGTCACGATACCGGAGGTGTTGCGTCACTACATGGGCGGGATGGAACGGATCAAGAAAGAGTGAGAGAGTTAAAGGTATTATCCTGTCGCCAAGAACCATCGTACGAGCTCCGGGTCGGGTCAAGCATGGTATGGAGATGAGACGGAGCGGCCGAACGTGCCCATCTTGAAGACGGATTAGAACACTTCAGAAGTTTCCGACTAAGCGAGGCAGGTAGGGCCACTCATGCTGCTCTTCGTGTCTCAGCAACGCACCCCTAAATAGCTCAGACCTGCCCCAAGCATGCCAGACCTTCAAACCTGTTGCATGCTGACCTCTCAGTGTATGACGCTACAACGTTTTAGAAAGATTTGGAAATACTTCCTCTCTGAAGCGTAAGGGTGATGTGAAGAAATCCGAGGGCTTCTCGTCACACGACGGATAGCCCTTTTTGTTTCTCTCGCCTCAGCTACCCTAATTGCCTCGCCTAATGGCTCACCTCGGCCCCACGGGACCTTCATTCCCCCCACTTTGTAGGATACGATTCCCTCGCGGATGCTCGTACCCTGTGCCATATGAACGACAGGAATTCGCGTATCTCGTGGAGAGCGGTTGCGCGAGGGGTAGCTATTGTGTATGGCACCACCTTTCTGTCTGGGCTGGTATTTGCCTTCATTGGAATCCAACCACAGACCGATCAGATGGTCTATCCCCTACTCGCCCTGCTCACGGGAGCAATTGGAGTGGCTCTCGCACTCAGAGCGGCTAAATCAACGCGGCCCTCATATCTCGTCAGCCTTGGGTTTGGCGTCTGGCTCATCAGTTCAACAAGTGTCATGCTCAGCGCACAGTCCTTAACCGGCTGGGTGAATAGCAGTGCCTTCATCGCAATAACGGTTCTCCTAGGTCGGCTGTTATATGGGTTTAGTCTCGACACACATCCAGCACCTACCAGGTCGTATGCAAACCTCATCCAAAGAGCCGCTCGTACGCGCCGAAACACCTAGCAAGTCGTTCATCGTTCTCATCGGCATCCGATCGCTTCACAGGTCAGAGACCAGCATCTCCGCCACGGTGGTATTGACATCTCCAACAGACGACTTGAAGAATCTTCCGTTGACGTTGGAGAAGCCTGAATCACACCATTCCCCTATCTAATCTCTTGCGCCCTCGTTCGCATCCCTCCTACAATACGCCACTCCAACGAGGCTACAATTAGCAACGGATTGAGGTGTCTAAAGCGGTGGTGCGCTGGTCGAGAGGGCAGAAGTTGGCGGTAGCGAATCTTCTAAATGGACCGCATGCCCACGCTTGACTCAAGCATTATGTGAAGCAGTTAGTTCGAGAACCGGCGGAGATGATCCTATGTGTAACGATCGGCCAATGTCGCTCCGATTCTCCATCGTCCTCGCGCTGTCGATCCTCTGCCTCGCTGCCCCTGCATGGGCGGATTATCGAGCTGGCATGGATGCCTATGCTCGTGGAGACTACGCAACAGCCTTGCGTGAGTGGCAGCCGCTTGCCGAGCAGGGAGATCCAAGTGCGCAGTTCTACCTCGGTTTGCTGTATGAAAACGGAGACGGCGTCCCGCGGGATTTCTCCAAAGCACGTGAGTGGTACCAGAAAGCCGCGGCTCAGGGGGAAGCGAAGGCGCAGTTCTACCTTGGCATGCAGTCTGCCTACGGTGAGGGAGGCCCCATGGACTTAGTCCAGGCCCACATGTGGTACAGCCTGGCGGCAGGAAATGGAAATGCACACGCGCCTGGATACCGGGATGATCTCGCGAGACAGATGACGCCAGCACAGATTGCCGATGCGCAGAAGCGGGCGCGGGAGTGGAGGCCCAAAGGGAAATGAGTGGACATGAATTACCGAGGGATTCAAATGACTCGACTCTTCCTGGTGACACTTGTATTACTGAGTAGTGGACCCGCGTATGCGGAGTGGGTGAAGGTGAGTGACGGCGACGAAGCAGGAAGGACTGTGTATGTGGATCCAGCCACTATACGCCGCAACAGCAATCTGGTGAAGATGTGGCAACTCTACGACTACAAGACTGTACAAACCGTGGGAGGCATCAGGTTCTTAACTGCCAAGGAACAATGGGAATTTGACTGCGCAGAAGAGCGCGGTCGGGTGCTTGCGCTCAAGGGATTCTCGGGCAATATGGCAAGCGGAACGATGGTGTATACCAACTCAGAAGTAGGTAAGTGGGTAGCTGTCGTGCCGGGCACTACGAGTCAAACTGTGTGGAATGTTGCATGCCGCAAGGATTGATTGAGAGGATCCGCAAGCACCCGCGGCCCGTTTAAGGATTAGGCTCGAAGAAGAAGTTATTTTTGAACAAACCATTGAGGTTAATTTCCAGCAAGAGCTTTTGAACCGTCTCATTTTGCAATTTCAAGGGTTTGTCGTGCCCCACCCCGGAATGTTGAAAGCTAGTTTGGAAGTGGATGGTCAAACTCTTGATTCATATCGAATGGCTGTGGTCCCTGGTCCCATGCCCGCCCCCGCGCAGTCCCACTGAAAAAGAATGATATTTGGACTACGCCGCATAAGTAGCGGCGGAAGTCTATACCCGTTCCTCAATCGACATTCGCTCTTGTGGGTTCTACTGAAGGAACAGTAGAAGCCACTATCTGCGTCGGTAGAAGAAGTGTGCCTGTGGATGTCCTCAACTTCTTAGTGTAGGTCTCTATGCGGTAATGCTGGTTCTTTCGGATAAACGCCTGTACCCATGGATAGTTATCTCGATAAAATACCGTCTCTTCAGCACACCGCACGAGTAAAGTATTAATTTTCACCACATCCTCGTGACCAATGTTGCGTTTGACATACGAGAACTTGGAAAACGTGAAGTCTTTCTGAGTTCTATCACGCGATATGTCTGGCTTTATCCGCACTGCGAGATTAGGTGCCAAGGGGACAATCTTATTCAGCACACGCGGATCGCTTGTCTTCTCTAAGGCAATGGGATAGTCGCTTGTAAAGAATGGACTATCCTTAAAATCATTCTGAAGAATTTCCCATTCGCAATTCCCAAAGATATCGATGAAGTTGAAGATAGAAGTAATCCCGATCGACTGGGGATACTTGGGATCAATCGCGAACTCGACATGTCCGTCACGCAGAAGATCAGTAAGGCTTGCACCGCCCAGTACGGCGGGAGGGGGAGGGAAAGCTCCCTGAGCATCCATCACTTCAGCTTGATGTTCGAGTACGCGCCTTAACGGCATAGATTGAATGCGCATGCCCGCCGGAGAACAAGTAACGATATAGGCAACGAACCCAGCAATTGTGTTGATGCAGCTGCTTTCGACTTTTCCAGCAGTCAGGCTTTCAAGAGCTTGATTGTAATTCGGTTCAATTGTCTTCAGGAAGTCTTCAATCACTCGATCCTTGAGCAAATATGCGTTTGTGTTGCCGTCCATAATTCTACAGACAGACTCTGAATTTGCTGTAAAAGATTTAAGGTCAGCTTTCCGGGTCGCATACATGCGATTGCTTAAAGCAGGCGAATAGAATTTCCTAAGGTGTACTTGTGAAACGTAATGATCGAGAGGCATAGCAACTTAAGCAAGGAGCTT
>Ga0070686_100000897_pt1 | contig 17311 bp, 14 predicted proteins | sample KBSS23LmetaG_FD_65654 | JGI IMG/M metagenome (GOLD analysis project Ga0070686, IMG submission 65654) | Switchgrass rhizosphere microbial communities from Kellogg Biological Station, Michigan, USA - KBS S2-3L metaG | ecosystem: Host-associated > Plants > Roots > Rhizosphere ... | reverse complement strand
GGCCAATTACGACAGCACGATTCCGTCCCATCGCTATCGTGTGCTGCTGCCTTGTGGCGTTCGACGCGCCTTCGCACGCGGCTCATTCTCCCAAGTCCGAATCGCCCTCGGCACTCCTCCTGGAGGCCAGAAGCGCCGCCGCATCGATCGATGACCGCGCTGAGCGATCCGCCGCGCTCGATCCTGTCGTTGTGGCACAAATCGCGATCGACCCGCCAGGCGCCCGAGAAACACTAAAGCTGTTTCCGAAGCTCCCGAACAAGCTGAATCATTTCACCGCCCTCGCCGCCGCCTATGCCAACACCGGAAATATCGCCGAAACGGAACGGATCTTTGCCGAGATCGTCGTTGAAGATCAATCGTCACGCTCTGGCAAACTTGCGGCGGCCAATGCATTGGGGCAAGTCGCCATCGCGCATGCGAACAAGGGCAACCTTGAAGACGCTTTTCGCACGCTCGAACGGCTCAAGGAGCGCACGAAGCAGGAGAAACCTGCCATCGTCGGAGCCGTCACTGCGCATTTGGCTGAGATGCAAGCCAAACAGGGCGATATTGGTGGCGCCGTGAAAACCGCCCTGAACATCGCTGGAGACAATCCTTACCCATTGATGACAATCGTCGGCGATCAGGTACGCAATGGCCACGCCCAGGAAGCTGAACACATCGTCGCAGGCTTGGATGATGCCCTTCAGCGTTACGCTCAGTGGGGCATCATGCAGGTACAAATTCAACAAGGCCGCCTGACTGATGCCCAGGTGACCGCGTCGGCGATTAAACCGGGACACGCCAAGGCGAGCGCATTATTGCAGCTGGCGACCTATCACCGCGAGCATGGAGGACGGCCGTTGGCCTTGACGCTGTTGCAGGAAGCCGACGTGTCTGCGCGATCAACCGTCAATGAGTGGACGCGTGCTGACATTCTGTGGCATGTCGCGGCTGAAACAGCGATGGCAGGTGACGGGGTTCGAGCGCTCGCCATTGCCAAATCGATCGAGAAGGATGGACATCGCAGTTCTGCGATTTTCGACATTGCCAAGGCTCAGGCGAAGCAAGGGGGTTTCCCGGATGCATTCAATACCGCCGGTTTGTTGAAGCAAGCACCTCAATCAGATTATTACGCTATGGCTATTTCCGACATACTTGTGGAAATGGTGAAGGCGGGCAAAGGCACGGAAGCAAAAGACACCGTTGCCACATTTCAAGATACCGATATCCGCCGGTCATGGCTCTATAGTGGGATCGCCATGGCACAGGCTGACTTGGGAAATATCAAAGAAGCTAAAGCTGTGCTCGCCCTGGCCGAAACTGAAGGCCAACGTCATGCAAGAAAAAAAGAACTTCTTCGGTTGAAAGAAAAGATCCGACTTGAGCCGGCTGATGAAACGCGCTTGCAGGAACTGGGAACAATTGGGGTCGACATTCAACGGGGACTGGACGCTCTCGCAAAAGCATCTGCCAGGAAGGGCGATCTTCGCGGCGCGCTGAGCGTGGCTGATGAACTCAATCAACCAGCCGCGAGACTTCACTTGATCAAGGATCTGAGTGCGCTGCATGTCAAGACCGGACATACAAATGACACGCTGACATGGGCTCGCCACGTGTCCAGTTTGTCCGAGAAAGCGTTTGCGTTGGTGGGGATCGCGACTGGGCTCTCGCACACGACGGAGAAACGCAAAACGAACCCCGCATCGACGCGCAAGACTTCCTTCAGCCCGTCAGACCAACTCAAGTAACTGTTCCGTGTATCGGCACGGCCATCACCGTGCGGGCTGGGACACAATTGGCCTCTGTCGGTTTCTCTACATTGCCCTCCGCAGCCGGGCAACGCGACTGCCGCAATCACCGGAGAGCGCGGGACACAACTCACCGCCGCTCGCGGCCGTTGCTCTTCACGAGCAACGGCGGAGCACGTATTGTCTGAGTCGCTTTGGACGAGTTGACGGGCTCGGAGCGAGCCAGGCGTAGCTGGGTGCGCTCGGAGCGGCGAAGCATGCCTGGCTGTCTACTTACCGAATGCCTTTTTCAACAGCGGCTCCATCTCACCTTTCGCCGCCATGGGATCCAGAATATCCGTATCCCCGTAGAACGTACCGTCGATGAAGACCTTCGGGAGCGTAGGCCAATTGGTCATTTTGGTAAGGGCTTCCCGCTTGGCAGGCTGCGACAAAACATCGATCACTTCGTAGGGATAGCCGTACTTATCAAAGAATTGCATCGTCTCCCGGGTGAATCCACACATGGGCATCTGCTTGGTGCCTTTCCCATACACCAAAATCTTATGGGCTTTGACCTCTTTTTGAATTTCCTCTTCGATCGGATCCGCCATCATTGGCCTCCTTCCCAGCAAACACATCAGCGGCGTTGCGCTGACTATTGATGTTCCGTCTTCGTCTTCGCCGTCAACTCCAGGGCGTGAATGCGCCCATCTTTCATCGGTGCGTCAAGTGCTTGATAGATCAGGCGATGCCGGTCAAGCAAGTTCTTGCCTTGGAACGCATCCGAGACAATGACGACTTTCAAATGATCCATGGTGCCAGTTTTGTCGATCATAGTCACGACCGCATCCGGCATCGCCTGGCGAATAAACTCCGTCAATGTCTCTTGGCTAATCACGTAAACCTCCCGCGTGGCCCCATTGCCGGCCTGCGTCATTTCACGCGAACCTTCAGCCAGGATACCGTAGGCGCTTTCGCAAAGGCAATTCTGCACGGTATGCGCCAGGACGCACGCATCGGTCTCAATTGGATTCAGAGCTGAATCGATTGTGATTCCGTTGCGCTGGTGGATTCGTGCGTGCCGCAGAACCTCGTCGATTTGTCGAACCACCTAAAATTGAAGGACTATTTGCTCGTCCGGTCGGCTCCGCCCTGTGTGGTACGAAAGTTGGTGTATGGATCTGGCATTGACAGAACGAGGAGGGTCCTCATGACAGCACTGGTGACACTAACTGCAACCACGGTGCTCTTGAGTTCGCTGCTCCTGCTGCGCCGCATTTGGTGAGGTCAAGAGGTCGACTGATGAGGACACGTTGCTGTCAGGCTGGTGGTGGATTTGAGCCTTGGTGGTGGTTTCCAACCGCTCACGGCCAGGGGCCTCAGATCCAATCATCGCCAACCACAGGAAAGTTCAGGGAACGCACCGGCGGCCTAAGCGGCACATCGCTTGCTCTCTTCCTCGACAAACGGGGCTAACCGGAGCAGGATCACCTTTCATCATCCAACAAGGAGGACATCATGGGAGAATTTACATCGGGGTTTTTCATGGGTGATTCGTCCACGAATGGACGTGTCCTAGTGGTCGACGACGAACCAGACGTCCGCAAGGTGGTTCGCATGACCTTGCAGAAGGCCGGCTACGACATTCTTGAGGCGGAGAACGGCGAAAAGGCCATCGAGACCATTAACGCGGGAGAGAACAGGCTTCTGCTGGATATCCTCATTTGTGACATTCGGATGCCAAAGATCAATGGCGTGGAAGCCATCGCGTACTTCCGGGCGAACTATCCGAGAGTGCCCGTAATCGTGCTGACCGGGTTCCCCGACGCAGATATGGCGACATCCATGCTCCGACAAGGGGTCGTCGATTACCTGGTCAAGCCGGTGGAAGGCGAGAAGCTGCGGGAATCGGTCGCCAGGGCGATGGAGCAGAGGGAACTCGCCCACCTCTAGGCGCTTGCTCCGCTGGTATGATGTCGGGGAGGGCCGGTGGTCCTCCCCTTCAGCCAGGGCCAGGAGTCATGCCGTGCAGCCTCTGACGGACAGAACAGTCGTGTCAAAACTTGCGTCGATCAAAGTGGCGATCCTCGGAGCCGGACGGGGGGGAACCGCGCTGCTTGATCTCTTGCACCTGATTCCTTCGATCGAAATCGTGGGAATCTCGGACCGCGATCCCGACGCGCCGGGACTCGTGCGGGCGAAACACCTTCGCATACCCGTCACCGGCCGGATCGAAGACCTCATCTACAACCATGGCGTCAACCTGATCATGGACGTCACCGGAGATCCCGCGGTCGAACAATTCGTTCAAGACCATAAACGCCCGGAGACGGAGATATTGAGCGGATCGGCTGCACGTGTGCTCTGGGAGCTGGTGCGTCACGAATCCAATCTGCAGGCGGAGCTCTTTCACGCCGAAAAATTGGCTGGGATCGGGTCCTTTGCCGCCGGCTTAGCCCACGACATCAACAATCCGCTCCAGCTGATCATGGGATTGGCGGAAAACCTGGCGGAGGAGAAGGACTGGAACACCGTCCATGAACAAGCGCGCGAAATTGTCGAAGCGGTGCGCCGGACCAGCGCCATCTGCAAGGATTTGACGCAATATGCGAGGAAGACCTCGGCCCGAGATGAGACCGTCGTCTGCCTGAACAACCGGCTTGATGAGGCGCTGAAGATCGCCAGATACGCAGTCAGCTTTCACGACATCAGCGTGCGAAAGGATTATGAGGAGGGCGCGGCTGCGAGAGGCAGCGCCGATGAGATCCTTCATGTCCTGGTCAATCTCATCACTAACGCGGTCCAAGCCATGGAACAGGGCGGAGGGAAGCTGACCCTTACCACAGAGCGATTCTCCGACGGCGCAAACGTGCGGATCTCGGATACCGGCTGCGGCATGGAATCCGAGGTGCTGGAGCAAATTTTTGAACCGTTCTTCACGACCAAGGAGCCGGGCAAGGGCACCGGATTGGGACTCTATAACGTCAAAACCATCGTCACAAAATTGCGGGGAAAGATCGATGTCGAGAGCCGTGTCGATCATGGCACGACATTCACCATCAGTTTCCCGACAGCCTCAGAGGGTGCGACGTGACGCCGTCATCCCGCCAGTCTTCTCACGCCACCAGGGGTTGGAGGCTCCAGACCAAACTCATCGTCTCCATGCTGCTCGTCGGCGTGGTGCCATTATTGGTCGGCCTCGGCATGGCCTTCTGGCAAGGGTCGAAGGAAATTCAGGAAGTCAGCGGCGAAAGCTTCAAAGCTCTGGCCACGGAAGCTGCAAGAAAGCTGGACATCCTCGTCGGGGAAGAGATTGCACGGACCTCGAGGATCGCCGCAGATCCCTTGATCGTGCGGGAGCTCGAGCGCCGTCGTGATCTTGCGCTCAATGCTGACGGGAAATCGTCGACAGCCGTGAAGGAGTTGCAGAGCAAATGGGACGCCAAGGATCCCGCAGCCGTGAAAGCTATCACAGAGAATCCCCTGGCGGCCCTCCTGCGGGAATACTACACCGGCGCCAGAAGCGAGCCGGATGAACTGATCCCTCAGGTGGTCCGCGGCGCCACCAGGATGCTGTTCGTCACGGATATCCAGGGGCGGTTGGCCGCCGCACTGACGGACAAACCCCATTTTTCCAACGGCGAGTCCCTCTGGTGGAAAGGCACTTACAACCGAGGCGTCGGCCAGCTCTTTATCGAGGATGTCTATTTCGATGAACTGGCTGGGACCTATGCGTTTTCGATCAGCCTTCCGATCATGGATAGCCTCCGCTATGAAGCGGTCGGTGTGATCCACCGAGTGATCGATGCCAAAGAGTTCTTCTCGCCCTCCACGCAGCCGATCCGATTCGGGAAGACCGGACATGTCATGTTGATCGATCATCGGGGGATCGTTGTGAGCTGTCCGATTCTTCCCACCGGCGTCCGGCTTTCCGATGCCTCGATCATCCCGTTGGTCACTCCCAAGCATCCGGGCTGGACCAACGCCCGCAGCGACGGACACGGTGGAAGCTCTTCGTCGATCATCGGGTTTTCCCCGTTGCCAGAAACCAGTCGCGCCACCAACGGATCGTTCGAAATCGGCTCATGGCATACGTTTGTCTGGCAGTCGTCCGATGAGCTCTATGGTCCGATCAAACATCTGTTCACATGGATGACAGTGTTCGGTTCTATTGCCATGGTACTGCTCGCAACGCTGGGGTATCTGGCAGCCACGCGGATCGTCACACCGGTTCGGCAGTTACAGCAGGCCGCGCAGTCTATTGGACGCGGGGAGCTCCGGCAATCGATCGAAATCAAGACGGGCGACGAGCTGGAAACACTCGCTGAAGAATTCAACCGGATGAACCGTCAACTGGAGGCGGCATTCGCCGGCCTGACCGATCAAGTGACGTTGAAGACCCAGGAGGTGCAGTATTTACAGCGGTCCACGGATCAAATTCTCGATGCGGTGCCGACGCCCATTCTCATCGTGGACGATCAGGAACGGGTGCTGTACGTCAACCGGACTGCGCGGGACGTCTTCGCCTTATCGGAGTCGGAGGGCAAGCTCTTTGACGCGCTGCCGGTCGATGAGTCGCAGCAACGGCAACTGCGTCAGGAGCTCTGGAGTCATCACCAGGACGGGGCCTTGCTGCCTGACACCGATCAGACCGACGGTGCCGACGAGGTCCGAGATCCGCTCGTCCCGCGTAGCACCGCTCAGAACCGGCATGCCGAGTTGCAGCTGGGCTCACATCTCTACCGTTATGAGTGGTTCCGCATGACCGGCCGGCCTGGTGAGTCCGAGCGGGTCGGGCTCGTCCTCCGGGACACGACCGACGAAAGCCGCATGCAGGAAAAGTTGGTCGAGGCGGAAAAGTCCGGAAGTCTGGGCATTCTGACGGCCGGCATCGGACACGAATTGAACAATCCCTTGTTCGGCATCCTGGGCCTTGGTGAGGCCCTTCAAGACAACTGCGACCCGGCGCGGGTAAAGTCATACGCGCAGGACATCGTCCAGCATGGGAAGCGGATGGCGGCCATCATCAGAGATTTTACGGGCATCGCGGCGCGCGAGGTTTCGGACCAGCGGCAAATGGTGCATCTCGAACACGAAATGAATCATGCGCTGGCCGCTGTCACCGCCGGGATGGACATCTCAGGGCTGAGCGTCGAGCGCAGCTACGCCGGGGATACGCTGGTATCGGCGCTCCCGGATCAACTCCGGCAGGCACTGATGAACCTTCTCCTCAACGCAGTCCAGGCCACGAAGGGCAAAGGCACACTGCGGCTGGCCACCGCCGTCTCGGACACCACCGTCACGGCGACGATCGCCGATTCCGGGCCGGGCATTCCCAAACACCACCTGTCAAAGATCTTCGACCCATTTTTCACGACCAAGGGGCAGGGCGAAGGCTCGGGTCTTGGATTGACCGTCGCGCGCCGCATCATCAGGAAATTCAGCGGCGATATTCGTTTGGAGAGCGTGGAAGGAGCCGGCACGTCCTGCCTAGTCACGCTGCCGCTCGTCGCCTCCAACTCGCCTTCAAAGGAGGCACCATGGACCGCTTCCGAGTCGCGAGTATTTCCGCAGGCCTCGCGTTCCTAATTCTCGCCCTGTGGTGGGTGACGGCAGCCTATCCGGCCAAAGACGAGCCGAAGTCGGCCGGCATTCCACCGGAAAAGGTTGCAGGCTTCGTGCACGCCGTCCTGGAGGCTCACCGGACGATTTACACGACCAATATTGTGAATCGCCTTCAGGAAAAGGGCGTCGTCACGGCCGCCGAACACTGGGAACAGGAAAACGCCCTGCCGCTTCCCGCGCAATTCCTTCAACATTCCGGTCGTTTGGTGGCGGAAAGCGGTCAAGGCATCCGGTATCGGTTGATCGGACTCTCACCCATCTACCAACGCAATGCCCCGGCAACGGATTTTGAGCGCAAGGCGCTGGAATCACTCAACCACGCTCCGCAAGCTCCCATCACGGGAATCGTCAGCAGCGGACGCAAACAATACTTCCAGGCCATCTATCCTGACCGCGCCGTGTCCTCCGCCTGCATCAGCTGTCACAACACCCATCCGCTCAGCCCGAAACGGGATTTCAAGCTGAACGACGTGATGGGGGGAATCGCGATTACGATCCCGCTGGAATGATTCTGGGCAGGCGGTGTGGAACAGGATTGGGGACTAGGGCACAGCGGACGGCGGCGGCGGTGATGCAGGTGGCAACTCGGCGGCATGATACTCTTCACGGTAGATCTGTAAGGCCGTCATAAACAGACTGACCAGCACCGGTCCGACGAATAGGCCGATCGGCCCATAGAGCACCAGCCCTCCGAGGACGCTGAACACCAGAAAGAGCACGGGAATCGGCACCTCTCTGCCGATCAGCCACGGGCGGAGCACTTGATCCACGGTCGACACGACGCCCACGCCCCACGCGAGCATGATCAGTGCTTTGACCTTGAGGCCATTCCAAAATAAATAGACCACCACCGGTCCCCACACCAGGGCTGTTCCGCCGAAGGGGATGGGCGCGAGAATAATGGTGAGCGCCGTCAGCACGATCGGAAATGGCACCCCCAGCACCGCATACGCCGCCCCCGCGAGGAGTCCTTGGACCATCGCCGTCACAAGCATGCCTTTGATCACCGCCCGCACGGTTTGGTCCAACCGTTCGGCGATCTTCTGCTTGTGCGACGCGTCGAGCGGCACGAGCTCGTAGAGGGTAGTAATCCAATCCCTGCCCTCTTTATAGAGGAAGAACAACACCAGCAACATGATGAAAAAGTCCGTCACGAGCAAGAGCGTGTTCTTGAGCAACCCGCCCATCTGATCCACGAAGAACTGACTTAAGAAGGTCGCACCGGCCATGAGTGTCTGCTCCATCGAGATCTCACGCAGACCCTCAATAGACAGCAGCGTCCGCAGCCACTCGCCGACAACCGGAACGGTGGCCAATTGGTGGGGCAACCGTTCCAGTCCGCCGGAGACGATCCACGCGCGAATCTCGTGTTCGGCCGCCCGGGTTTCACGAACGAGGAGCACCCCGGTCACGACAAGCGGCGCAACGACGACGGCCAAGGTCCCGATCGTAAGGACCACAGCGGACAGCGTGTCCCGGCCTCCAAAGAGCTTGGTGAGCCGGCCATGGAAGGGATAGGTGGCATGAACGAGGAGCGCCGCCCATAGCATGGGAAATAGGAACGGTTGGAACACGAGCGCAAGCTGATACAGGAGAAACAGGAGAAGGGCGAAGAAGACTGCGGTAAAGGCTTGCGGTCGGGTCATGGGAGCGAGGGGAAGCGCAGCCGTCTCACAACGGCCAAGAGGCGTCGCTCCATCGCGGCATGCGTGTCACGGCACGTCAATGGGCTAGGCGTTGGAATCCTTTTCGACGACGACCACGTGTTTGCCCCGGTGCGAGATCAGTTCCCTCACCGTGCCAGCGAGTTTTGGCAGGTCGTCAGGCGACGCGGTGACTCCCATGTCCGTCGTGCCCTGTAATTTGGCACCTTCTTCCATCATGAGCACCGGCGTGTGGATTTCGCCAATGAGCACGGCGGTTTTGAGCAGATGCACGCGTTCGACCGCCGTCACCGTGGCCTTGATCCGGCCGCTGCTCACGACGGTGCCGGCCGCGACGGTGCCCTGAACCAATCCATCTTCGCCGACGATGACCTGTCCCTTGGTATGAATTTCTCCCTCGAGCCGGCCGTCGATCCGGACTGTGCCTTCGACCCGAATTTCGCCCTTGAGATGCACGCCTTTTGCCAGGAGCGTGATGTTGTCGTCGCCGCCAAATCCGTTTTTCTTCATGCGAGGCCTCCCACTAGCATCGGCGCAAGCTTACACTATTTCAGCCCGCACCACCTAGGAGATTGTTGAAACCCGGATCAGGAAAATCCGAACGTATGTCGAAGTCGTTCCCAGAGACCGCCGCCGTGCACTTCGCAGTACACCGTGGGCTCCGTACCTTCGATAAACACTTCTTCCACCTGCTCTGGACATTGCGAGGTCGCCAATTGGCCCGTCTTGGGATCAATGGCACGCGCAACCACGCCCGCAGGAGGAGAAAAGGGCGGCGCTTGCTCGGGCAGCATGCGCCTGGCGATGTCCATCCAGATCGGTAGGGCCGCTTGGGAGCCGGTCAAGCGTACGGCCCGTTCATCATCGAAACCCACCCACACGCCAATCACAAGATCTGAGGTGTAGCCGACGAACCAGGCATCGCGATAGCCGTCGGTCGTGCCGGTTTTCCCGGCGATCGCTCCCGTCAGGCCCAAGACCTTGGCCTTCGCCGCCGTCCCTCGACGCACGACGCCGTCGAGCAGCGAGGTGACCAAATACGCCGCTTGCGGAGACACGGCCTGCCGCCTGTCCGGAGCCGCCGACCAGACCGTCATGCCTTCTCGGTCCGAGACCGCGCGCAGACTCGTCGGCCGGACCCACACGCCTCCGTTTGCCATCGTGCCGTAGGCCGTCACCATGTCGAGCAACGACACGGCAGGGCTTCCCAACGCGATTGAAAGATCGTTCGTCAGCGCGGCGGTCACTCCGAGTTGGCGGATGATCTCGAGGATCGGCTGCGTGCCCACCGCCTTGGCCACACGCACCGCCGGAACATTGAGGGACTGTTCCAGTGCGCTGCGCAAGGTCACATTTCCGCGAAACTGCCGGTCGTAGTTCTGCGGCGTCCACGTGCCCTGTTCGGATTCAAACGTCACCGGTTCGTCGGCCAGGAGGCTGGCGGGAGTCAGCGACGGTTGTGCGCCGTTCCGACTCATCTCGAATGCGGCCAGGTAGACGAACGGCTTGAAGAGCGAGCCTGCCTGGCGGCGCGCCTGCACCGCGCGGTTGAACTGGCTGACGCGGTAATCCCGCCCTCCAACCAGCGCCAGAATGGTCCCGGTGGAAGGCTCCAACACCACCACCGCGCCTTGCAACGGCTGCTCCGATCCCTTCAACGCAGGGTAGGCTCGCTCGAGTCTGGCCAATCCGTTTTCCAACCCGTCCGTGGCCGCCTGCTGTACGAGCGAATCGAGAGTGCTGTCGATGCGCAATCCTTCAGGCAAGGGAGAGCCAAGCACATCTTCGACCTGGCGTAGGACGGTATCGACAAAATACGGCGCTTCGGCCAGGACATCATCGGGCGGGGCAACCTGGACCGGCTCGTTCACGGCGGACTTCCATTCCTCCTCGGTCATGCGACCCTGATCACGCAACACTCGGAGGACGATATCCCGGCGTTGTTGGGCCAGCTCCCGGTGTTTGGAGGGCGCAAACGTATTGGGTCCTTTGATGAGACCGGCAATCATGGCGATCTCAGCGGTGCTGAGTTCATCCAACGTTTTGCCGAAATATCGGTGGGCCGCCTCCCCCACCCCGTAAATCGACACAAACCCTGCTTGTCCAAGGTAAATTTCATTGAGATAGCTCTCCAAAATATCCCGCTTCCGGTATTTCGATTCGAGCACAATAGCGGCGAGCGCCTCCTTCACTTTTCGGATGAACGTCCGCTGAGGCGAGTAAAACAGGTTCTTGGCCAATTGCTGGGTAATGGTGCTCCCCCCCTGAACCACTCCGCCTTTCGTCAAATTCCGCCAGACCGCCCGACCCACGGCGACGGGATCGATACCGACATGCGAGTAGAACCGCCGGTCCTCCACCACAAGCACCGTGTCGATCAGACGCGTTGGCATGCGTTCAATCGGGATCCACTCGCGCACCTGGCGCGATCCACCGCGAAAGCCGCTGATCAATTCCGGCTCAAGAAAGACGGGAAAGATCGGGGTCCGTTCGGGTTCCGACAGGACCTGCGTCACCTTGCCCTCTTCCAGTTCAAGCGTGACGATACTGGACTTCACAAAGGCTTCGGGCTGCGCATGCAGTGCAATCGTGAGCGCCTGTGGCGTCAGCTGATAGTCCCCGGGGGCCGCAACCGTGTTGCTCACTGCGCGGTAGCCCAATCGCTGCAAACGTTCGAGCAAACGCGCCGCCTTCAGCGACAGTCCCGTCTTCAATTGGAAGGGAGCTGTATAGAGCCGCAGAGGCGGATGGTCTTCGCTTCGCGGGAGTTCGAGAAATGTCGCGAGATAGGCGCCGTAGAACACAAGCCCGGCCGCCATCAACAGGCCACCCGCGGCCAGAAGCCACACGGAGCGGAGGAGCCAGGGGGAGCGCAACACCTGGTGGAGCGGAGACATTTCGTTCAGCATACGCGAGCGCATGCGAGAAAGCGATTGAGTCGCGGAGCTACGATTGGGGCACCGGGCGCCGCACCGGCAGGTAGGAACCGCCGATCATGCCCACCACTGCAGCCAGGAGACCGATCAGTTGCGCAGGCACCACGGCATGATCCGCGCTCACGAGTTCCGCTCCCAGCCATGCCGCCAGCCCGCCGACAATGGCGCAGAGCGCGCCCTGGGTCGTCGCCGGCTTCCAAAACATCCCGGCACAAAGCGGAACGAACGCCGCGACGAGCGTGACCTTGTAGGTGTTGACCACCAATTTGTAGATGCTGGACTCGGAACTCAACGCAATCGTCAACACCACAGCGGCAAACCCGACTAGCACGACCCGCATGGTGGTGAGCAGCGCCTTCTCGTCCATGCGCGGGATCATACCGCGGATGACGTTTTCGCTGAGAATGACCGACGGTGCGAGCAGCGTCGCGCTTGAACAACTCATGACGGCTGAGAGCACCGCGCCGAAAAACATCACCTGCGCGAGGAGCGGCGTATGTTCGACGATCAAGGTCGGCAGGACCAGTTGAGCATCATGCTCCAGAAGCGAACCGAATTTGACCGGATCGACTAGCAATGCCGAATACGCAATGAACATTGGCACGAAACAGAATGTGAAATAGAGCGCCGCCCCCATGAGCGACCCACGGACAGCCGTCTGTTCATCCTTCGCACTGGTAATGCGCTGAAACACGTCTTGCTGCGGGATGGATCCGAGCATCATCGTGAGGCCAGCGCCCACGAACGAGATCCATGCCGCCAATGAGGGTGGAGGGAAGAATTCAAGTCGGCCCGCAGCGCGCGCGTGGCTGATCACCGCGCCTACGCCGCCCGTCGCATCGCTCAACACGCCGGCGATATACAGCAGCCCACCGACAATGACCGACAGCTGCACGAAATCGAGGATCGCGACAGAAAACATGCCTCCGAGTGTCGTATACGTCAGCACGATGACGGCGCCGATGATCATGCCGACGGATTGGCTCACGGTTCCCTCGGTAACGACGTTCAAGACCAGCCCCAGCACCTTGAACTGGGCCGCGACCCATCCGAGATAGGATGCCACGATACAGAGCGTGCACAGCAATTCGACGCGGCGATCGTAACGGAGCCGGTAGTAGTCGCCGACGGTATAGAGATTGAGCCGATAAAAGCGTGGCGCGAAAAACAGCCCGGCGAGCACCAGGCACAGGCTGGACCCGAAGGGATCGGCAACGACCCCGCGAAGACCTTCCTTGGCAAACGTTGCCGAAATGCCCATGACCGCTTCGGCGCCGAACCAGGTGGCGAACACCGTGGCCATGACAATGGGGACCGGAAGGCTGCGTCCGGCGACCGCGAAGTCTTTGACCGTGTGGACGCGCGTCGCCGCAAGGAGGCCGACGCTGACCGAAATCAGCAGATAGACAATGACGAAGCTCAGAACCATTCAGGAGTCGAACGGGCGATGCGGTTGGAAGCGCAGTGTACCGTTGCGCGGCCAAAGGCGCAACCGGTCATAATTGTCTTGAGCCCGCCGTCTCGGATGGCTTACTGTACGAGAACAACAGCACGCTTCGACCCCCATTAGAGAAAGGATATCTGCATGCGCATGCTGACCACTGTTCTCACCCTCCTTATGCTGACCGGCGTGTCGGCGGCGACCGCCCGTGCGGCCGATCCCTCTACTGATGATCAAAAGACGTTCTATGCACTCGGCTTGATCATCAGCCAATCCCTCGCACCCTTTGCACTCACGGAAGCCGAATTGGACTTCGTGCGAGCCGGTATGACCGACGGCGTTCTCAAGAAAACCCCGAAGGTCGACTTGCCAACCTACGGCCCGAAGGTCAATCAGGTCCAGCAAACCCGGGCGGCTGCGCAGGCCGACTCGGAAAAGAAGGTCGGCGCGGCATATGTTGAAAAAGCGGCCAAGGAATCCGGTGCGAAGAAAACCGAATCCGGAGCCATCGTCACGACGATGAAGGAAGGCAAGGGCGAACAGCCGAAAGCCGCTGATACCGTCAAAGTGCATTACCACGGCACCCTCATCGACGGGACCGTGTTCGACAGCTCCGTCAAGCGCGGCGAGCCGGCGACATTTCCGCTCAATCAGGTCATCAAATGCTGGACGGAAGGCCTGCAGCTGATGAAAGTCGGCGGGAAGAGCAAACTCGTCTGTCCTTCCGCCATTGCGTACGGCGACCGTGGCTCACCTCCGACGATCAAGCCCGGCGCGACGCTGGTCTTTGAAGTGGAACTGCTCGAGATCGTGAAAAAGTAGACTCCGCTGCAATTATGGCCGGTCCGGCGACGCGGGCCGGCCCCTGCGATTCGTCCACCCCGCTCGTGCGGAAATCACGACCAGCACCATGCACAACAGGGCACCGGCAAACGCCGCGATCATATCCATTTGGGCATCCCATTCGTCTCCCTGCGTCCCGAGATAGGCGGCGCCCAATTCCGGGCTCACGATCTGCGCGACGACCGCCTCGACGATTTCGAACAGGCCGCTTTGGGCAAGCATGCCGCTGACCGGCAGGTAGTACGCCCACAGGCCTTTGACCCCGGCCAACCGGACCAGGAGTTCGCGCAGCGGATAGGCCAGGAGCAATCCGTACGAGAAGTGGACTAACCGGTCGAAAGGATTGCGGGAGAATCCGAACAGCTGCTGTAACCAGAAGCCGAATGGCACTTCCGCGTACGTGTAGTGCGCCCCGATGGCATGCAGGCTCAAAAACGCGGTCATGAGGAGATAGGACGGCGTCGAGAACTGGAAGCGGCGGTATGTAGCGATGAGCGTCGCGACCGCGGCGAGCGCCAGGAGATTTTCAAGCCACCAGTCCTGCCGGTCGCGGGGCGCGATCGCGAGCACGATCCACAACAGGCCGTACCAGAGCAGCAGCCCCAGGAGCAGCTTGGTTCTGTTCACATTCGTCCCGATCGTGATCAGTGCGAAGCATCTGCGATCTGGCGTGGGAGTCCCGGACGCCGGCGGCGATACCACAACAGAAGAGCCGTGCACAGCAATGCGCCGTACATGGCCGCAGCCATGTCTTTTTGCGCATCCCACACGTCTCCCTGAGACCCCAAGTACGTGATACCCAGCTCCGGATGAACCAGGCGTGCCACCCACGACTCGATGATTTCCCAAAGCCCGCTCAGGCCGAGCACCGTCATCACGGGAAGATAGTACAAGAGCCAGCCGCGAAGCGGCACGGTCAGCCGGAACAACTCTTCAATCGGATAGGTGAGCAAGAACCCAAAGCAGAAATGGACGATACGATCGTATTCGTTACGTCCAAGCGGCACTGCCTGCTCGAGCCACACTCCCGCGGGTACCCCGGCGTACGTGTACCGTGCGCCGATCATATGCAGGGTCAGGAACAACGTGATCAAGACGTAGGAAGCCGGTGACAATGGCAGGAAGCGGTGGGTCCCGATAAGGGCGAGCACCAAGAAACCGGGCAGGATGCTGGAGAGCAGCCAGAACTGACGATCGGTTGGCGCATAGGCGGTCCAGAGCGACAGGAGCACATACCACAGCAGGAGTCCCGCCAGAAGCCGCTTGTTCTGTGTTACCACTGTCGTCCCTTCACCCTCTCCATGACCGACCGGTCGACGTCTCGTCGTGTACCGCCGCTGATCACTCTACCGTTCGAATCAGCGTGATGCAACTGGGGGGAAGAGCTCATATTTCACGTCTCAAATCTCATAGGGGACTAAAACCAAAAGCGAATGGCGACACGCTATCTAGGATTTGAGCTCTGAAATTTGAGATGATTACAGGTGATGGGTGAGGGCGTAACGAATGAGCGCGGAGGTGGTCTTCAATTGCAGCTTCGACAGCAGGCGCATCCGGTAGGTGCTGACGGTTTTGACGCTCAGATCGAGCGCCCCGGCGATCTCCGTCACCGACTTTCCTCCCCCGATCATCGACAGCACTTGTAATTCACGGTCCGAGAGGAGCGTATGGAGCGGCTTTCCGGCCGCATGGAGCGGCATGGCTTCCAACCGCTCCGCCAGAGTGGCTGTAACGTATTGACGGCCGTCCATCACGGTTTTGATGGCGGTCGCCAATTCCTGCGGCGCGGTATCCTTCGTGACGTAGGCAGAGGCGCCGCTCTTGAGCGCCCGGACGGCATACTGCTCTTCGGGATGAAAACTGAGCACCACAACCGGTAGTCCCGTCTGAAGCGTTTTCAATTTCTTCAAGATGTCCAGGCCGTTGGTATCCGGAAGATTGATGTCGAGGATGACGAGATCCCACGAGGCTTCCTGAACCTTGGAAAGCGCCTCTTGACCTGTCCCTACCTCGGTCACTTCAAGCTGCTCAAATGCATCCGTCAGCATTTGCTTGAGTCCCACCCGGACGATGGCGTGGTCGTCGACGAGGAGGATCCTGAGCTTTGTACCCTGGGTACCAGGGGCCTCTATTGGGGATTGGGAAGGATGGACAGGTTGATTCGACAGCATCGGTCGTATTGTAATTGGCCGCGATCGATGAGCGTGTCGGCCGACACTGTAACGAAATTCGACAAGAAAGGAAACACTTATTAACGCGTAGGATTCTTCCTACAAGCTTCTTGTTAAGGCAGAAGGTCGACCGCAATAATACAGTCTACCGGGGGTCTTTTGCGCTGGGAACGCTCTCATGCTTCATCGGAAGCGACAACGTCACCTCCGTGCCTTTGTTCGCGGCACTCTCAATTTTGATGCCGCCGCCTACCAATTTGATTCGCTCATGCAGCCCTCGCAGACCCAGTGAACGTCCTTCCTTCCACTGCTCCGGGCGCAATCCGCGGCCGTCATCGCGAACCGTCAAGACCAATTGCCCGTCATGAACCGTCAACCGCATCTCCGCCTTCGAGGCGTGGGCATGCCGCATCACATTGGTCAGGAGTTCCTGGGCGCCACGAAACACTGTCGTGGCCAGGGCCACGTCCACCGGCGTGTCCCGGATGGAGGGATCGATCGTCAAATTGCATGGCAAGCTCGTGCGTTCGTGGAAGGAGGTCGCGAGCCACTCTAACGCGGCGACAAGACCCAGATCGTCCAGCACGCCCGGCCTCAGCGCCGCCGCCGTGGCGCGAACAGATTGAATCAATCCATCAATTGCGTGCGACATGCCGACCGCCTTCGACTTGATATCAGCCGTGTCCGCGCCTTTGGCCGGCCGGGACAACACTCTGGTCAGCCAGGCGACATCAAACTTTAAGCCGGTCAGTGCCTGACCAAATTCGTCGTGAAGCTCCCTCGCCAGCCGTTTGCGTTCGACTTCTTCCGCTTCGGTCAGCTGCCGGGTGAGATCCCGGAGCTGTTCATAGGCTTCTTTCAGCGCGCGTTCGGCTTGTTTGCGCTCGCTAATGTCCCGTAGAAACGCGCTGAAAAC
>Ga0070686_100000895_pt1 | contig 17316 bp, 23 predicted proteins | sample KBSS23LmetaG_FD_65654 | JGI IMG/M metagenome (GOLD analysis project Ga0070686, IMG submission 65654) | Switchgrass rhizosphere microbial communities from Kellogg Biological Station, Michigan, USA - KBS S2-3L metaG | ecosystem: Host-associated > Plants > Roots > Rhizosphere ... | reverse complement strand
CAACCAGCTTCTCAACAGCGTCAGCCGCATCAGGTAGCGGCTCGGTCATAACCTACACTGTAGCTTCAACTACAGGCTTGCTGGTTGGCCGCGAGGTTAGCGTTTCTGGCTTCACGCCGAGTGGTTACAACGTGACCAATGCTACGATCACCAGCGTTCCGGGCGGTACGTCGTTTACCGTCCTGGGCACTCAGACCGGCGCGTCATCTGGCACAGGCTGGGTTACTGTCGAGATGCAGGGCGAGAACCAGCAACTCACGCTAACCGGCTCGCCAACGGGCACGCTGACGATTGCGCTGCCTGGTAACAACTCGATCAGCGGTGTGAGCTTGACGGCAAGCGCTGCCACGCTTCAGGCTGCGATGCGCGGTAGTGTGTCAAGTGTTGCATCAGGCGCAGGCGCGTGGACGAACGTGATCTGCACCGGCGGGCCACTGCCAGCCCGGATAGACGTGATCTTTCCGGCTAGCCAGCAACATCCGTACGAAGTTGGGCCGATGCCATTGATGACAGCCGTGCCTACGGGTGGCACAGCCCAGGCGTTTGCGCGAGTCACTGCCGGTGGTAATGGCACTCGGTGGTACCAATCGGCTGACTTTTGCACGGCCCAATATCTGCGGATCACTAACGCCTATCAACCCTACAAGTCTGCGGTCGATACGGGCAGCGTGTTCCAGTACAACCTTGTCGAAGGCTGCAATGTCGCCATCGGCTGCTTCAACAGCAACGCACCCACGTTCCAGGGCAACTTGTTCCTGATGAACGGCACCGGCCAGCCTCTTCGTAATGGTGGCATTCTCGGTCAAGCAGATGGCATCCAGAGCAAGGGTGGCACGCGCAACGCTCAGATCTACAACAACGTGGTGCGGGTGCCAGTGGGCGGTACTCCGTTGACAGGTGCCGCTTACTACATCGGCGGCGGCTCCAACGACATGAACGGGTTGTATGACAACTCGACCAGCGGCAAAGAGGGCTACAACAACGTCTGCTTCAACAACGTTGCTATCGCTGAGTATCCCGATGGAATTGCCTATGCCGGCTTCGCCATTCAGGGCGGTGCGAATGACACTATCGCTAACAACGTCGCCATCAACTGTACTGTGTCATCTCGCATTCTTGCCGGTGGGCAATGGCCGACTATGGGCGCTCTCAGCCCGCCAAGCCCGAAGGTTGACGCGCCAACGATTGTCAATAACATCTGGTATCGCTCGCCCGTATATGTCGGCAGCACGACGAGCATCACCGAATCGAGCACAACCGGCACGTACACGGTGCCCAATACGCTTTTGGCGGGTCAACTTGTCACTGTTCGTGGCGCATTCCCTGACGGCTACAACGTATCTAGCGCGGCGATCTCTACGCCGACCGGCGCGAACTTCCAGATCACCGGACTTGCTTCCGGCCTGACTTCGCCGGCTACTACGCAAGGCGCGGTCTATACGAGCGTTGGCTACGGCTTCAAGTGGGGCACGTCACAAGCAAACGATCTCGGCAGCGGCGCAGTCGTATACGCCAACAACATGCGCTACTACATGGGCTTTGTGGATGACACGATCACCACGAACCCGCCGACGAATGAGGTCGGGGCTAACGCATCGGATCCGTTGTTCTACAACTACCTGACCGACTGGCACACGCTGCCAGGTAGTCCGATCAGCCGTGCCGGACAGTTCACTACCCGTACCGCATTCGGACAGGGCTATCTAGCCAAGGCAGCGCTCGACATGAGCCTGGACTACGTTGGCGATAAGCGTCAGTTGACGCCTGACCTTGGCATCTACGCATCATCGGTTGGTGGTGAAACGCTGGTCAGCGTTCAGCCGGTGAGTAGCTCGTCAACGGTGGCGGGCGTTGAGACGTTCAATGTCGGCACCGGGCTGATTGGTACCGGGCGTGAGGTGCTGCGCCAGGGCATGGTGCTCACCGATCCCAACGACATCGGGTTGATAGCTCGGGTGCTGGCGACAGATCCCTCCTACAGCGACATGGGATCCGTTGTACGTGCGTTGCCTGCCCGATCCAGCACGGCCACGGTCACGAGCGTTGCATCCTCGGCTACCAGCATCACGCTACTGGCTGCTAACAGCGCTGCTAAGGGCAGGATGGTCTTCAACAACAGCACGCAGACGCTCTACCTAAAGTTCGGCATCACAGCGTCTACTAGCTCGTTTACCGTTGCGCTCGCTGCGTCGGGCTACTACGAATTCCCGACGCCACTCTATACGGGCCGAGTAGACGCCATATGGGCATCTGCTAACGGTGCGGCGCTCGTCACTGAGGAATCCTGATGCCACTCTACAATCCCGGCGGAAGCGGCGGCGGCACCCCAATCGGCATAAGCACGCAGGGTAATACCGGCGGCACGAGCGGCTTCGCCACTGCCGGTAGCTACCAGCTTGTCGGCAGCAACCTGATGACGATCAGTCAATCGCTGACCGCTGGCTCGGCTACCGTCACCTTTGTCGGCCCGCGCATACCGGGCATGACTAGGTTTGATAACGGGCTGATTCGCGGCAGTGCCAGCACCGGGTCGTACTACGGCTCGGTCGGCACGGTCAACGCTTCGATGCAGCTATTCCCGTTGTGTCCTGCCGACGACGTGTTTCCGGGCAACATGACGGCATCGACCATGTTCTTTGACATGCTCGGCAGCGGCTCGTCTGCCAACTCAGCGGCGCAGACGCTACGTGCTTCGGTAGGCATCTACACGCTGGCCGGCGCGAGCAGCCTGTCGCTACTCAACTCAGGCTCGATGAGCATCACCGCTGCGGCCACGAACAACCAGTCAACTCTGTGGGACGGCGCGCGCTACATGACCATGCACAGTAGCGCGTTCTCTGCATCGCTCACGTTCTCGCAGACTTCGTACTGGGTTGGCATCATCTTCTCAAGCTCAAGCGGAACCCAGTCGCTCTCGTACTTCGGCAACTACCTTGGCAATCAGGCGCAACCACGATCCGGCACGATGGGAGTGTCTGGTACGACCAACAACTCACGTGATTGGTCACCGTGGGCAGGCGTTGTAGCAACGGCTGCGCTACCGGCGAGCATCCACATCAGCGGTGTCACCAAGACCGGCATCAGCGGCGGCTTCGTGCCGCACGTAGTTCTCGAAGCACTGCACTCGGCGTGGTGACCCTTGGCCTATAGCGACGTTATCCTGGCGACCGCTGGCTTGCAGTCGTACTGGCGATTAGGCGAATCCGCTGGAACGACAGGCGCAGGCTCGGTACTTGACAGCAAGGGTTCGGTCAACGGGACGCCGACCGCGATCACGTTCGGGATTGGCGGCTTGCTTACTGGAGATGCGAACACAGCCGCGTCGTTCCCCGGCGCAAGCTCGGGTATCAACTACGGCAACAACTACGGCTTTACCGGCACGGCGTCATTCAGCGTTGAGTGTTGGATCAACATCACCAGCGTGGTAGGTGAACAACACTTCGTGGATAAGTCTTGGAACAATGGTGTGAACCGTGAGGGCTGGGACTTACGCATCGCTGCCGGCGGCAGTCTCGAACTCGAACGCTGGCAGACGAACGCGCCGGTCAGAACCCCGACGGCCAACATCCTGGCAGGCACCACCTACTACGTTGTTGGAACATACGACGGTACTAACAGTCGACTGTACGTGAACGCAGGTGCTGCAAACGTCAGTCCCACCGATACCAATGCGATTCCAGCGACGACAAGCTCTGCAAACCTGGGCATCGGCGGGTTCAATGGCGGTACGTTCTACTACGTGAACGGCATTATAGACGAGGTAGCTATCTACAACGTGGCGCTGAGTTCAGGCACTATTAGCGCTCACTACACGGCTGGCACCAGCCCGCCCGGCTACGTCCCTCCGTTCCCCGGCGTGTTCAATCTAGACGCACGTAGGTTTATCTGATGTCGCAGATCATTCTGCCGGTCGAAGGATTCCACAACGCGAAGCTTGAAGAGGCTCGCAAGCGCATCAGTCGTACACGAGCTTATGCCGACTGCTCCACAATCATGGTGATTCCAGCGATCAAGGCTATCCCGCCTAAAGTGGTGCTCTCGTGGATGGGCTTGATGGCACCAATGAACCAGAGATTCACTCGGCTGTGCATGGAAAACATGGAAGTGGGCGAAGCCTACAACGCGGCAGTTGACTTCATCCTGGGCAACCCTGAGCTAAGTACGTGGAAGTACATGCTCACGATGGAAACAGACAACATCGTGCCACCCGACGCTCTACTGAAGCTCATCGAAGACATCGAGTCAGGTCCATACGACGCGGTAGGTGCTCTCTACTGGACTAAAGGCGAGGGCGGTATGCCGATGTGCTACGGAGATCCCAAGGTGATGCCGCGCAACTTCATTCCTTGGGTACCTGAGCCTGACACCGTAATGCCGACCAACGGCTTGGGCATGGGCTGCACGTTGTTCAGGCTGGACTTCTTCAAGAAGATGCCCGCACCGTGGTTCAAGACTCAACAACAATACCGGCAAGGCGTCGGTGCTAGCGCGTTTACTCAAGACCTTTGGCATTTCGAAGAAGGCGGTAAGTATGGTGAGCGAGTCGCTATTTCAACCCGCGTGCTGGCCGGGCATTATGACTATTCAACGGATACTGTGTGGTAGTTGAAACCGCGCTAAAGCTGGATCTTGGTTGCGGGCAAACCGCAAAAGAGGGATTCATTGGCGTTGACATCTCGGCTGATTGTGGTGCCGATGTCGTTCACGACTTGCGCGTGTACCCCTGGCCCTTTGAATCAGACTCGGTAGATGAGGTTTTCTCTAGCCACTTCCTTGAACACGTGCCAGGTCACGACCGCTTCCGACTGTTCGATGAGCTATGGCGCATCCTCAAGGTTGACGCGCAGGCAACCATCGTTACCCCGTACTGGGCGTCTATGCGCGCTATCCAAGACCCTACGCATGAGTGGCCGCCGATCTCTGAGGCGTCGTATCTCTACACGAATCGACAGTGGCGCGAGGACAACAAATTGGATCACTACCCGATCTCGTGCAACTTCGATTACACGTACGCCTACAACATCAATGACCGACGTTATGCACTGTCTGCTGAGGAAGCTCGCGCGCACCAGGCTCGGTACTACAACAACGTCATTGACGATCTGCACGTCGTTCTAACCAAGAAGGCGTAGGCGCATGAGCCTACTGCTGCTGCTGCGTGGTGCAGCGGCGGCTGGCGCATCTGCTCTTCGTGACGCAACCGTCAGGGTACTTGTTGCCCTGCTTGGATTCCGCGATGCAGCGTTTCGCATTCGGGTTGGCATTTGCAACTTCCGCGATGCTCAGTTCCGGATCAGAGCCGCGATCCTGGCATTCCGGGACGCTCAGTTCAGGATTCGGGTCGCTCAGACCGCTTACCGGGATTCGCAGTTCCGCATTCGCTCAGCGATCACGGCATTCCGGGATGCTCAGCTTCGCGTTCGTGTTGGGATAGCGGGCTGGCGAGATGCGCAGTTCAGGATCCGTATCGCTCAGACGGCGTGGAAAGACGCGCAACTTCGGGTCAGGGCGGGGATCACTGCCTGGAAGTTTGCGCAGTTCCGCGTTCGCGTTGGCATCACGGCGTGGCGGGATAGCCAGCTTCGGCTAAGGGTTGGTCAGACCGCGTGGAAAGACGCTCAGGTCAGGCTGCGTGCGGCGGCGACCGCTTGGAAAGACGCCCAGCTTCGTATCCGCACGTCGGTCCTGGCGTTTCGTGACGCAGCAGTCAGGATCCGTTCGGACATTCGCGGGTTCCGCGATGCTCAGTTCCGCATCAGAACGGTCATCCAGGGCTACCGGGATGCGCAGTTCAGGATTCGAGCAGCGGTAACCGCGTGGCGTGACTCGTCTGTTCGCATTCGATCTGCCATCACGGCTTGGAAAGACGCCCAGTTCCGGATCCGTACGGCCATCACGGCTTGGAAGTTCGCTGCCGTCAGGATCGTGGTCGCTGGTCAGACGACTGCCTACCGGGATGCTCAGTTCAGGATCAAGGCTGCGATTGCAGCGTGGCGAGATGCGCAGTTCAGGGTTCGGGTCGCGGCTACTGCCTGGCGTGACGCTCAGGTACGCATTCGCTCGTCAGCTACCGCGTGGCGTGATGCCACTGCCCGCATCCGCTCAGACATTCGGGGCTTCAAGGACGCTCAGTTCCGGATCAGAACGAGCATCACGGCGTGGAAGTTCGCTCAGGTTCGCATCCGCGCAGCAGCTACCGCTTGGAAAGACGCGCAGGTTCGGATTCGCACCGCTGCGCTGGCGTACCGGGATTCGCAGTTCCGCATTCGCACGGTTATCCAGGGCTTCCGCGACAGCCAGGTTCGCATCCGCACCATCGCTACGGCGTTCAAAGACGCCCAGGTACGTATCAAGGTCCTGGCCCAAGGGCTGGCCTACAAAGACGGCCAGTTCAGGATTCGGGTCGGTCAAACGGCTTGGCGAGATGCCGTCGCCCGCATCACCACTGCGGTACTGGCCTATCGGGATGCTCAGTTCCGTGTTCGGGTCGGCCTAACCGGCTGGAAGTTCGCCCAGGTCCGAATCCGCTCAGCGGCAACGGCTTGGCTATTCGCAGCGACAAGAGTTCGGGTCGGCATCACAGCCTGGCAGTTCGCCCAAGTTCGGCTGCGCTCGGCGGCTACGGCATGGAAAGACTCGGCTGCTCGGGTCCGGGTTCGCGTTGACGCTTACCGGGACGCCACTGCCCGCATTCGGTCAGACATCCGTGGCTACCGGGATTCTCAGCTTCGAATCCGCACCATCGCTACCGCATGGCGAGATGCAGCAGTTCGGATCAAGGTTCTTGCGCAAGGGCTGGCGTACAAGGACGCGCAATTCCGCGTTCGTGTCGCGCAGACCGCTTGGCGAGATGCCACTGCTCGTATTCGTGCGGCTGTTACCGCGTGGAAGTTCGCTCAGTTTCGAGTACGCACAGGCATCACCGGCTGGGAAGATGCCGCAGCCAGGGTTCGGACCGGGATCACCGGCTGGCGAGATAGCCAGTTCAGGGTCAGGGTTGGGCAGACGGCTTGGCTGTTCGCAGCCGCAAGGATTCGCACAGGCATCACTGCCTGGAAAGACGCTCAGGCACGAGTCAAGGTCGGCATCCTTGGCTACCGGGATGCACGGTTCCGGATCTACGCCAGCATCCGTAACTACGTTGATGCCCAGGTACGGGTCAAGGTCTTCGGGCAGGCATTCCGCGATGCCACGTTCCGCATCAGGACTGTCGCGCAGAATCAATCCTACAGAGATGCTCAGTTCCGAATCCGCGTCTACGGGCGAGCCTTCCGGGACGCCACGGCCAGAGTCTACGTCGGCATCCGTGGCTACAAAGACGCGGCTACCCGGCTGCGGGTCGGCATCACCGGCTGGCGAGATTCAACAGCCCGGATTCGGGTCAGGGCAACTGCCTGGCGTGATTCGACCGTTCGGTTCATCGTCCGTGTTGGAGCTTACCGCGACTCGGTTGCTCGGATCCGCTCAGACATCCGGGGCTTCCGAGACTCAACCTGGCGTATTCGGGTCAGGATCACCGCATACCGCGACACCACTATCCGGGCCGCAGTTCGAGTTCTCGCCTACTGGGACGCCCAGGTACGGGTCATCACCCGAGTCCTGCGCAACGTGGACGCCCAGGTACGATTGCGGGTCTTCGGGATCAGGCTGTCTGACGCCGGGCTTCGGATTCGAGTTGCCGCGTCTGTGGCACGTAATCTGGAATGGACTTCCTCACAACCAGGCTCGCGGTGGCGCAGCGGTTCCGTTGGTGGTCGCTGGGTGATTGGCGAGCCACAACGATAGGGGCCTTATGCACAGTCAATCGGCACTCACTACCGAATACGTCAGGGTTGCGATTGACGCTGGCGTAGACCCAACTTCCGATACGGTACAGATGGCGTTCCCGGCAACGGGAGTGGCCCCGGTGACAGGCGATTGGAAGTCGGCCACATGGGAAACCGTCAGTGGCGTCTACTACGCTCGTTGTCTGGTGGGTCCTGGCTTTGGCGGCGTGGTCACGCTGACCGCAGGAGCGCTGTACGACGTATACGTGAAGGTAGCCGACAACCCTGAAACCGTGGTGCGCAACACAGGCGCGCTCGCCATTTTGTGACCGATGGAAGAGCAATGGCAGCGTGAAATGGAAGTACGCTGGGACGCACATAAGCGTGAGCACGCGCTTGAGATGCAAGCGATCCTAGTTGCACGTGAGTCGATTGATCGCCGGCTGACCGAGATGAACGAGTTGCGCTCGCAGATCAACAGCGAGCGGGGCGAATTCATGACGCGAGCCATGTTCGATGCCAAATTTGAAGCGCTAGCCGCTAAGATTGAAGTGGCCGCAGATACGCTAGACGCTCGCTTGAACTCGCTTGAAAACGCTCGCAGCAACTTCGAAGGTCGGATATGGGCGGTAGGCGCAATCTTCGCCGGCTCGATTGTGCTAATTCAGGTTGGACTTTCGATCCTGAAGCTAACATGAGCGGCTGTTAGTCTTTTGGAGCCGGCGACCACAACCATAGAGCTATTGGCCCGCTACGGATCCACGGCGGCACTTGTTCTGGTGACGCTGGGATTCATCGGAGGGTACGTGATTACTCGCGGCCATCACCTTGAGATCGTAGAGCTATGGAAAGGCCGTCTGAGCGATTCGGAAGGGCGATGTACCGACCTGGCCCGCGAGAACTCAGAGTTACGGCAAGCGCTAGTACTATCCAATTCACAAGCATCTCGGGCTACTGGTGCTCTAGCAGCGGTAGTGGAAACAACGGACCGCTACCAACCGCGAAGTCCGTGAACCTAAAAGCTTGGTGGTATAAGCACGTCATGCACTGGCTTCGGCCTGAAACAGAAGAGATCCCGCCACCGCTGGAACAACTTCCAATTACGCCCGCTCGTGAGCGAAGGCAGTTCTTAGCAGAGGCGCAAGACAACATCCGTCACCGTGAAAGAGTGTTGCGGATGCTCGAAGCAAAAGCCAAAGCGCAAACGGGTCTATTCAAGGAGCAGACATGACGCCAGTATCTTTGGGTGCCGCTATTGCGCTTACGGCGTTGGGCACGTTCGCGCTAATGATCAAGCTGATGATCTTCGCACTGGCTATAGATGATTGGTGGGAAGTCAGAAGCTTAGCCGGCCCCAATCCAGCGAAGATGGTTGCGAGGGATGAGGTAGTAGCTAGCGCCGGGCGAGTGATCAGCGTGTTCATCTCAGTGCTGATTGGCGTCGTGTGGATGATCACGATTCTCGTCACTCACGAGAATGTTCCGCTGGTGATAGCTATCGTCGGCGGGCTGCTGCTCCAGGCGTTGTTGTCTGACGTACAGGGCATTCGGGCCTTGCTGCACAGAAGGGCACTATCTCGGGCCCTGGAACGCACACGGCGACCTACTGGCGCACCGATGCGCGACTCGGAGGCAAAGTGTTGACCATAGACGACTTGCACGCGCAGGCTTGGGTGTTGATGTCGGCCACGACACCCAAGCTGCATAAGCCGAATCCCGACGCGGCTATCTACAAGTACTGGCTGACTCACAAGGAAGTCGGTACTGCAATGACAGACGAGCTTCAGTTAGCAGACGGTACAGTGGCAGTAATCACATCCACCGGGCGTATCCTGCACTGGCTGGGTGGCGAAGACGTAGCTGTAGAGTGACGACGGCGGTAGGGCGGCGCATCGCGTCCCAACAAGCGCTCGGCTCGGTGTCCACAACACCACCGGCGAAGATGCACTACCTGAAGCTGTTACAGGTTTGGCAGTGGGGCGACACAACCCCGCAGCAGGTTATGGATCAGGCTCGGTCTTATGGCTTCACCGGGTTACTGGTCAAGGCTCTAGACGGCCCGCAATGGATGGGCGACTACGACCCGTCACCGTATGCGCTGAGTAGCCCGGAGAACGTGCGAGAGCAGGCCGCGCTAGCGCATAGCCAGGGCATGTACTACTTCGTCTGGACTAACCCACGGCAGTTCCAGATCCAGCTACAGGCCGATCTGACGGCTGAGGCGACGAAGGCATGCGACGGCGTGCTGCTGGACATTGAACCCTACGAACAGTTTTGGGGGCCGTGGGCACCGATAGGTTTGGCGGCTCAGTTCATGACGCTGCTGCGCGAGAAGGCACCACGAGCATACATCGGGTTACAGCCGGATCCGCGCATCAGCGCTCTGTCTGCGCTGCGGATCTCGGAGTGGGTACCGCGTGCAGATTCGATATGGGGCCAACACTACTGGAACGACTTCAACTCAGACCCGGTGAGCGAGCTAGTGCATGCGGCAGCGCTGGGCATGTTGTACAGCATGCCCGTACTGCCCACGCTGCCAGGTAACGCGACCGGGTTCCCGGTTGACGCCATCGGCAAGTTTCCGGGCTTCGCGGTGTGGCGTTCTGGCACGACGCCCGAAGAGACACTGGTTCTGCTCGGTCAGATTCCCGTCGCCGGGACGGTTAGCGATAAGCTCGTGACGCCGTGAAAGGGCTAGACGAACTGATTCTGGAGTACGAGCAGAACCGTCGTATACCCGGTGGCGAGTGCAAAATATGTACTAGCCCGCACGTTGAGTTGATCGACACCTTGCTGCAACGGGGGGCTGGCTCTACAAGCCTCAGCGAGTTCTTGCAGCGCAAGCTAAACGTCCGGGTGGGGGAGTCATCCATCAGGCGACACAAACGGATGCACTTACCTGATGCCGAAACGGACTAACGACGTTGAGCGGATTGCCCGAGAGCTTCTACAGGAGCAGGGCTACCGAGTTCAACGAGATCTTCCGCACGAGCCGCGTGTCACCATTCCGGCCAAGCCCGGCCAGGTCTATCGTTGTGCGGTCGTGTGCTGTACGCACTTCGGGAATGTCCATCAAGAGCTAGGCGCACTCGAAGAGTTCTGCCACTACGCCGAGAGTAAGGGCATCGAAGACTTCTGGCACGCGGGTGATGCCGTGGACGGTTCTGAGGCGATGCACCGGGACGCGCCCTACGAGCACTTCAAGCACGGTTACTCGGCCCAGGCCAACTACATGGTTGAGGTACTGCCACGGCTGAAGAGCGGTCGCTGGAAGTACATCCTGGGCAACCACGAAGAGAGCTTCCTGAAAGGCGACGGCGGCGACGTAGGCGATCTCGTATCGGCCAAGCGACCCGACGTTGAGTACCTGGGCCGGCGCGCAGCAGCGGTCAAAATCGGCAGCACGCGGTTCTACATCATGCACGGCGCGGGCGGCACGTCCTACGCCAGGTCGTACAAGCTACAGAAGCGCATCGAGCAGTTCAACGACGAAGACAGACCGCACGTGCTCTTGATGGGCAACTACCACGTAGCGGCTCACATTCCAAGGTACCAGAATTGTGAAGGCTTTATGCTGCCGTGCTTCGAGCAGCAGACACCGTTCCTCAAGGGACTGGGCCTTAGCCCGGTGATCGGCGGGCTGATCCTTGAGATTGAGATAGGCGACAAGACACCACGAGCGGTGCGGGTGGAATGGCGAACCTATCGCCCGACTGAAAGGGGCAAACGATGATCCTTCTACTGATCTTCCTACTGCTGGCTGTGCTGTGGCTGCTGGCGTGCTTCCTGCCGAATTGGTCGGGGCCGGCGACATTCAACAGCAACTCGGTGTTCAGGTTCGTGGTCGGGCTGGTCGTGCTACTGCTTCTGTACCTTGTCATAGCGGCAGTGCTCGGTCGGGCCGGCATACTGGTCTGATGCTGCCGAAGTCAAACGCCGGTGCTGGCATGGGCGCAGCGGCTACCATCGTGCTCGTGTTCGTCATGCAGCAGGTTGCCATTGAGCTTGGGGCTGGGCACATCCCGATTCCTGACGAGTGGCGTTGGACGGTGCCTATTCTGACTGCCTTGTGCGCCGGCGTACTTGCCGTGCTCACGCCGTACTATTCGATGGCAGAACAAGCCACGGGCAGGCGCGAGGTTCACTCGCCACCGGACGCGCCGGTACGGAATGTGAGGAACAAGTGAAGGCAGTAGCGTTGGTATCGCTTACCGTGTTGGGTGGTGGCGTGGCGTTCTTCCTGGCAATCTTGGCTTACATCGGGTGGCAACGGTACCGTTGACAGAGCCGTTGGCTACGCTGAGTCAGCTTCTCAGCGAGCTAGGGCAGACGCCACAGGAGCGCCAACTAGCCGACGATCTGTTGACCGTGTTGTGGGACGTAACCCAGGAGGCGCAAGCAGCAGTAGCCGCCGTGCGAACTTCCCCGCACGCCCCGTAACACATCGTATACTCGGGTCAGGGTCAACCCCCTTGACTCAAACAGCCCCCGGCTCTCACCCAGCCGGGGGCTGTTTTTGTTGTCCCTGGATTTAGACCAGGGATTCAGTCCAATGACCACCGTTGACGCAGTAGTAGTGGCCGGTATGCCCTACGGCGTAACGGATGGTGCAGGTTGCGCCACAGTTGCAGCGAGTTTGGCTGTAGGAGCGGCGACGGGATTCGCTGGTGTTGTAGTTGGTGTCGGGGCTGTGACGGTCAGCAAGTCGGTTGCAAGCGCTGCAAAAGTCGCTGCTGTTGGCGACGAAGAACTCACAACCAGTGGTGGCGCAGCGGGGGAGTAGGTTTTCCATACCCGAAGACTACACCTATTCCCTTGACCTGTCAACAACTAATCTAAGAATTGGTTAGTGCTGCCGGCGTGCAGCGTAAGGCGTTGGCTAGCCGGCGAATCGTTGTCGGACGAGCACTGCCGCCGTTCTCTAGGCGGCTGATCGTTGCTCTGCGTACGCCGGCGTCTTCGGCTAATTCCTGCTGGGTGAGTACGGCCTGGTCGCGCAATCTGCGTAGCCCAGGAGTAGCAGGCATGTAGTTGTGCGCGTAGCGTAACAATTTTGTACGCCACGTGTGCACAATGCGGTTATCATGCCCGGCACATGGGGGATAACGAGTGCTAGCACTGGTCGCGGGCATAGGTCTGTTTCTACAGGTTGCTATGCCCGGACAGCCACCCCCGGCTCAGGTGACAGTTCACAGCGACGTGACGGTGAACGTGCCGCCACCGGACCCGGAAGCCACGGCAGATATGGCCGCGTGGAGCTTCTCGGGCATCGTGGTCAACGTCATCTCGCCCACGATGGTCAAGTGGGCTAACGCCTTGCTGGACGTGCCTGACTTCGTGCGCACCACGCCACCCGACCTGAGCTACAAGAACGACACGGTGCGCGAGCTACACGACATCGTGAAGAAGGTGACGCTAGCGCTGATCGGGCTGTCGATACTCTCCTGGGCCTTCACGGCTATCGGTAAGGGTGACGGCAGCGGGTATGGCAAGCTTGTGCTCGGCACGGCTCTGGCGCTCGGCAACCTTGTCTGGTGGGAATGGGGCATCAGACTCAACAACGGCATAACCAACGCCATCAACGCACCAAGTCTATCTAGCATCGCCAAACAGCACTTGACGGTACCTGAGATTGCGTCTGATCCGGTACAAGCCTTCGGGCCGGCGGTGATGGTTATCGCCACGTGTATCGTGATCTTCCTGCTTGTTCTGGCGATGTTTGCGCGACTGGCGCTTATTGACGTGCTGATCGTGTCGGGCGCACTGGCGCTGTTCATGAAGAGCAGCGAGCACACCGAGAGGTTCGCCAGTGCCTACACAAGCATGGCGACCGGCACGCTATTCGCGCAGATCATGGTAGTCATCACGCTGAGGCTGGCTATGGCACTCGGTGTTGTCTCGGGCGGAATCGCCGGCGCGATCCTGAGCCTGTCGATCCTGCTGCTCGCTCGAAAGATGCCTGGCATCCTGTCTTCGCGGTTCGGCCAGTCAAGCGGTAGCCCGGCCAAGTCGATTGGCAAGGCCGCCGTCGTTGTACGGCGCGTGGTGGCGCGCATCTGATGTGGTGGATCGTCGGCGCGCTCACGGCGTTCTTGCTGGTCATGTCGCCCGTCATGGGCTACCTGGCGCAACCGTGGGCACCGTTCTGGCTCAAAGGCGCTAACGCTGTGCCGCCACCGGTAGTGGTTAGCAGTAACGAGCAGACGGTAGACCTTGACAACCTGGCCCCAATCGTCGGCATGGTCAGTGATTCGCAACGCTATCGGCTAGCGCGTGCTGCTGGCTGGGGCACGGAAGACGCCATCATCGCCACCGCGATCAGCATTGCCGAGAACGGCTCGGGCAATCCGTCTGCGCTGAGTGGTGAGAACTTCGATAAGAGCCGCGACCTGGGGTTGTGGCAGATCAACTCGGGATGGTGGCCGCAGTTCGGAGGGCATGCGGCGTTGATTGATCCGTGGCGCAACGTCCAAGCCGCCTATTACATCAAGGGGCGTCAGGGGTGGTGTGCCTGGTCAACGTATCTGGCAAGCTGCGGCGCGGGTCACACAGGCTCGTACGCGGCGTTCTTGGGACGGGCTAGGGCGGCATCGCAAGTGCAGCCGTCGCCGGGGGAGGCATGAGTATCGGCCACTTTATCTTGATTGCGGAGTGTGCGGCCATCGGCATGAGCGTGGCGATCATCGTTCACGCGCTGTTCCCCTACTGAGGTAGCGCAACATGTTAGACCCGATCACTGGTCTGCTGACCAACATCTACGACGCCATGAAGGGCAACTTCTGGCTGGCTCTCATGGTCATCGCCATTGCGTTCGTCGGCTACAAGTGGATCACGGACGATCATCAGGGCGCGACCCGTAGCGCGCGCTGGGTTCTGATCGGCGGCGCGGTTGTCCTGGGCGCACCACGGATTGCGGCGGCGATTCAGGGTGCCATCCACTAGTCAGGACGAGCGGCCAGCGCTCGTCATCATTCCCACGGAGCTAGAGCGGCAGGATGCGGCTCGTGATATCGGGCTGGTCTTGTTCGCTCTGCTTGGCGCGTACTGGATCAGCGACAGTTACGGCATACCGTGGCAGTGGTTCGCGGTGGTCATGGTGCCGCTAGCCGTTGAAGTCTTGACGGGCGAGCCAGCCGGTGATGTGGGATTCATTGGCAGCATCGCCACGACGCTACGGGCGCGGCTGGGCCAGCGGCGCGCTCATGAGTGGGTGGTGGTATCGGCGCGCTTCTGGCGGCTGGTCTACTGGCCCGTATGGAGGGATACGTGCCTCTCGCGCTCGAACTCAGCCCTACGACGAACGATCCTATGTCTTCGTTCGATCAGCGGCACGATCAGATGCGGGCGTTGGCCCGCGTTCTCATGGGGCTGGGGCACCAGACTCAACTCGTTAGTCAGGCGCGGGCGGTAGAGCATTCGATCTACGATTGGAAGAACCCGCCGACGATTCAGCGACGTTGGTACGCGGTCGCGCCGGGCTACACGCAGGGTGAAGTTGAGCTACTGAGGGAGTCACTGGCGGGCATCGGGCTAACCTGCTCGGATCCATTCACAGCCCCGGACGCGGTGCGCTACAAGACGCTCCGGCGAACGGTCGCACAGGACGAGCGTGGCGAGTGGTGCTCAACGCTGGTCGTACGGCGTTGGCCGCGAGAGGCGGCACCGGGCTGGCTCGGGCAGGCACTTGGCGCTGACGAAGTGGTAGACATCGGCGTCCACATCAGCCCGCAGGAGCCGCAGCGGTTCGCCCGTTACCTGCGCAAGCAAGCGGCCTGGCAGAACGACGCTAACGAGAACAAGCCCGACGCGGCGAATGACCTGGGCGCTCGTGACGCCGAGAGCGTGCGGCGCAACCTGATCGCCGGGACGGACAGACCGGCCAAGGTAGCCGTAGCGCTCACTGTAAGGGCCAAGGAGCGGGCTGAAGCCGTTGAGCGCACCAAGGCGGTAGCCTACAGGCTAGGGCTGTCTCTGGCCGACGTGCGAGAGGCTCAGTTCGAGCAAGACTCGGGGCTACAGGCGACCGGGCTGACCGGCAAGATGGATCTACTTGGCGCGTGGCGTACGCTGGACTGCACAAGCGTGGCGAGTACCGGGATCTTCCAGCCGACCACGGTGAACCACAAGGGTGGCGCGCCCATCGGCACGTCGAACGGCATGCTCGTGAAGCTCGATCCGTTTGACGAGAGCCTGCGTAGCTTTAGCGGGCTGGTCACCGGTTCGGTAGGCAGTGGCAAGAGCTTTCTACTCAAGCTACTTATGCTCGGGTTGCTGGGCGTTGAGACGCACGTAGTGGAGCAGTCGGACTCAGAGTACGGCGGCATTCCAGGCGTCACCGTCCACAGGATCCAGGGCAACACCGAATCAGAACGAGCGGGATGGCTGAAGGAGTTCGTTACCAACTTTTGGGACATGGCTCGGCGCAACCCACGGCCCAGGCTGCTAGTGCTTGATGAGCTATGGTCACTGATCCGCCGGCCAGAGCTAGCCGAGTTCATCGAAGAGATGGCACGGCGTGGTCGCAAGTTCTACCTGGCGTTGTGGATTGCTACGCAGCAGGCTGAAGAGCTACTGCGCGATGCCAAGGCGGTCTACGACAACGCACCGATCAGGATCTTCCTACAACAAGAAGACCGCGACCTGGGCGGGCTAGCGGTAGCTACCAAGCTGAGTCAGCCGGCCCGACAGTTTCTACGCGGTGCCGGTCGCGGGCAGGCGTTGATCTACGTCAACGGCATGTGGGTGCCGGTAAACGTCCAAGCAGACCCGTCTCAGTACGTATTGATCAATACAGATCCAAGGGAGCGCTTGGCAGCATGAGGAAAGCGTGCTATCGTGCGTTACATGGTTTGGTTGATACTCAAGCTAGGTGTGCTAGTCGGGGCGGTACTCGTCCTGGGCTGGCTGGCTGCTGCCGTGGTTGCGGCAGTGCTGCTGGTCGGCGTGCTGGCGTACAGTGTTGATACCGTCGTGGGCGACTGATCTACTCAACGTAGATCCCGATCCCGAGTCGCTGCTACTCATCTCTATGGTGGCAGCAGGGCTTATCGTCGGCATGCTTGGCAGGAAGAAAGCCGACCCGAAAACCGGCCAGAAAACCGACCAGAAAAGACCTACGAACACCCCGCTATTGTCTCGGCTGTGGTGGACGATCAAGCCGCCCCGCGACCTGATGAAGATAGACGGCGTAGAGATCAACCGCGACCGCAAGCCGCACTGTCTCTGGCTAGGGCCAACGGGTGCAGGCAAGAGCACGGCGGTAGCCACGATTCGCTGTGACGGCTCACGGCCCATGCTGATCGTGACACCCGACCTGTCCGACCCGCTGCGAGCGCAGGCGGACTTTATCTGGACGGCGTGCGTATCGCCACCGGTGGACTTCCTGATTGGCTCACCCACTGAAGTAGCAGAGATGCTGACGGAGGTGTTTCCATCAGGCGGTACGGGCGCGTGGAAGATGGCGGCTCGGCGGGCCACGGCTCAGGTGATCCTGGCAATGGACATGACCGGCCAGCCGCGTTCCATGCAGACGATAGGCGAGCTACTACAA
>Ga0070686_100000890_pt1 | contig 17360 bp, 17 predicted proteins | sample KBSS23LmetaG_FD_65654 | JGI IMG/M metagenome (GOLD analysis project Ga0070686, IMG submission 65654) | Switchgrass rhizosphere microbial communities from Kellogg Biological Station, Michigan, USA - KBS S2-3L metaG | ecosystem: Host-associated > Plants > Roots > Rhizosphere ... | reverse complement strand
CAGCAACATGGCCCTGGCGTTTTGAAAGCGTGCCAGCAGGTCGGACGCGACGGTATCCGGATAAAAGGAGCGGGCTTCCTCGTGACAGTCCGGGCAGATCGGTCTGCCGATTTTGGCAAAAAGCAGCCGCAGCAAGTCGGCGATTTCTGTCGCCGTACCCACGGTGGACCGCGCCGTCCTGACCTGATTTTTCTGCTCGATGGCAATCGCCGGACGGACGTTGATGATCCGGTCTACGTCCGGGCGTGCAACCTTGTCGAGAAACATGCGCGCGTAAGTGGAGAGCGATTCGATGTATCGCCACTGCCCCTCGGCAAAGAGGGTATCGAAGGCTAAGGAGGATTTGCCCGATCCAGAGAGACCCGTGACTGCGGTGACCTGGTTATGCGGAATGCAAAGGGAGATGTTTTTCAGGTTGTTTTGCCTGGCCCCCTCGACGATGAGGATCTCTGCAGGCGATGTGGATGCACTATAATGAGGCACGTCGACGTGTCCCTTCGCAGAATGACCTGCCATCCTAGCAGGCCGTCGCGGACACTGCCAGGTCGTCCGGGTGCATTCTGTCACCGCATGAGATGTCTTGACGGTCGGAATCGTACTTTATCTTTGGGAATCAGCGGTGGAATGAGAGGATGGAAAGGCTCTGATTATGCTGAACAGAGCGGCAGTGACTGCTTGCGAAGGGGAGCCACGTGGTATGACTCAACCCGCACTACCGACGGATTATCTAGAAATGGGGCGTCAACTCGCCAGATTGCTGGGGTCAAGCCTGGAGGGACCTTCGGGCGAGGCGCTCAAAGAGCTGGCACGTGCCTACGATCCCTCGGCGAATGAGGCGCGCATCAGTGCGGAAGTCTTTCTCTTCCATAAATATCTCATTGTGCAGACGTGCGTGGGAATGTTTCCCAGTGTCGAAGTGGAGCGCGTAATCGGAGGTCTGTTTGCCGCTTTGAATGAACGGGCCACCGGCCTCGAGTTCAGTCAGGAACGGCAGGATGCCATGGAACAGATGTGGCAGATGCGAGCCAAGCAGTTTGATCAGCCATTCACCGAGGACCGCGAGCACTTTCTGGATGAAGGCAGCGACGGGGTGTTTTGGAAGCGATCCATCACACAGTTCTGTCAGAATGTCCGTGAAGTCGAACGTCCACCGGACATTTGGGCCGGCGGCAAGGGTCCTTCCCACAAGGCGAGCACCTGCGTCACCGAAGCCGTAGACCATCTGGTATCAGCGATGACTGAGATGAGCCGCCTCCATTTCGGCCGCGCTGCCTGACGGTCTGGCCGCCTCGAGGCGCTTCACGGCCGGTTCACATCCACCATCCTAGTTATACGAGAAGGGCGAGAGTGCATACGCCGGAGACGGAGTTTCGGCTGGGTAGTGCGTGCTCAGAAATGCGCTGAGTCTTGCAGCAGAGTCGGGACTGATGCGCATCACCTCGACGCCGAACTCCAACCCATCCGTCCACCGGACCAACGCTTCTTCAATCGTGATGCCATGAATGGGATCGGTCAGGATGTGCACCATCATGGTCGAGCCCTTGGGCACGGGCTGCCTCCCCTGCGCACGCCACCCTCGTTGGGACATATCGACGAGCATGCCCTCGTGCCGAGTCGTTCCTAACACGTACTCGATTTGGCAGATCACTGCATGCCGTTTTCCGTATCGTGGTTCGTGCCAGGCTCCAGCCGCCGGCCGGCCAGGGGACTCGTCAGGTACGGGAGGCGAGTGCTGGTCCGAGCGATGTTTCCGGGATCGGCGTAAGAGATGAAGCCCTTGTGAGGCTCCGGCGGCCGTGACGGTCGCCAACCCGCAGATCGATACAAACTCGATCAAGCTGATCATGGCGTCCTCCTCCCGCAGGCTTCTGAGCGCAACCGCGGTCTGTCTTAACGGTAGCGCTCCCTCAGAACGTCCGGTAGGTATTCGAAGAAGGTACTTCTAAAGCAGGGGCAGGCCCGCATCGCCTTTCCAGGAGCGGAGTTTTGGGATTACCGTGGGTCCGAGGGGCCCCCTACTGCCGGGGCATGATCATCGCAGGACGAGTTTGACGAGCCAGACGCAGCCCATGTACAGCGTCAATGAAAGGGCCATGGCTGGCCAGAACCCCACACGGGGAACGATAAAAATCATGGCCATGACATAGACGATCCAGGGCGGGAGAAACCAGAACAGCTTTTCCGCATAGGCCACGATCGCATCGCTACCCCCATTGAAATACAGGAGGACGAAGGTCGCGCCTGTGATGGCAGGAAAGGTGCTGGCGAAGGCAGCGAGGTACGGCCGACCCTGGGCACCCAAATAGGTCGACAGACTGACGATGGAGCCACCCAGCACAAAATAGACCGCATATTTTCCCCAGTCGTTCACGCGACATCTCCTCCTCAGTGCCCTCTAAAGGCTTCTTGGGCTTCCTGCTCGATCGCCTCGCCCTGCCCGGTGTATCGCGGCGAGAAGTGAAACACCATGAGATCCCGCACGCTGGCCTTTCGGGCCATGATGCCGGCCTGCCGGGCTGTCAGATGATACCGGGCGCGGGCTTTTGCAGCGTCGATGTCGAGATAGGGCGATTCGCAATAGAACAGGTCTGCATGCTTGGCGAGCGCAACGATTTTTGCCTCGTTGTCCTCATCGTAGCGGGTATCGACCACGTAGGCCAGCTTTTGGCCGCGCGAAATCGTCAAAAACTGGCGCGCAAAGTCACCCAATACAAACTCCCGTTCCATGCGGCGATGTTCGTCGAACAGGACGGCCGTGAACCGAAAGTCGTCCGGTTTCCCTCCCCACAGATACTGCTTCACATCTTTCAACCAGCCGCCGACCGGCAGCCCGCTCTCGTGCAGTTTCTGCTTGTTGACGTTGATGTGAACGCGTTCCTCCAACGCATAGGCAAAGGATGGAATCCGATGGTTCAGAGCCACAGCCGTCACCGTCAGCATAGGATCTTCAAGGACGCTGAAGAGTCCGGTCCGCGGATCCACTACGAGCGGCCGAACGATGGGATCGGATGGCAGAAAGCCGTTGGCGGCATGGAAGGTGACCTGCCGAACCTCCTGCCGGTCGAATTCGCGAACTTCGATGCCGAGTGGATAGCCGTCCACCAGATTCCAGGTGTAGCCGCGAAGCTTGCCGTTGACATTATCGATCAGCCCGGGCGGACCATACAGCCGAAGTGTTTTCCCGCGTCCCAAGGCCACGCGCACGACGGCGTCGAAGCCGATGAAGTGGTCCATGTGTGTATGGGACACGAAGAGATCATTGGCCCGAAGCAGACGGCTCGCTCCGAGCGTGTCATTTTGTCCGAGATCAAAGAGCAGCGCACGCTTCGACCAGCGGACTTCCACATAGACGCCGGGATCGCCGAAGCCATCGTTCACGAGGTAGCTGGAAAATGAAGGCGTCATGCGCTTACGACATCAAGAGCGACCGTACCGCACTATACACTACGATCACTTCAATCGCATGCGCCACAATCGTCGCGTAGAGATTCCGTGTTAGCAGCCAGAGCAGTCCCCACGCAAGACCATCCCAGACCGCGATCCAATGCAGATCGCGAAACGTGGCGACCATGAACGGATCGAAGGCAAACACCAGGGCGCTGGTGAGCAGAGCCAATGGCGCGAACCGCCGGAGGAAATCGCCCGGCCACATCGTGGCTTCCAACGCTGCGAGTCTTCCGAGCAGAAACCCTCGGAAATTGATCTCGACCAGCAGCGCGATTCCCGTAATAAACCACGGTACCATGATCAGCAGCGGTACCCGTGCATGCGGGGTCTCTTTCAAAAAGGTAATGTCCAATCCCAGGGAGGGAGTCAGATACAGAATGACGAATGAATTCAAGCACCCTAAGAACAGTCCCGTGACGGTGCCCAGCTTTGCTCCAACGGGCCAGTGGGACGCTTGCAGCCCGACCCGTGTCATAACCGATCTGTTGTGCGAGGCCCAGAGAACGAAGCCGAGATAGCCGATGAGTTGTGGCGCGAATTGCACCAGCGGCTGCGATTGCAGCCACTCTGGCAGCGCGTAGTAGTCGAGCGTGGCGGCGACCGGAAGCAGCGCCAGTGCGGCGCCACGCTCATCCCTCTGCATCGAGGAGTCCGGATGAACAGGCGCCGTCATCGGCGTTAATAGATTTGCAAGCTGTAGCGGTCCAGGGTGGTGGCCTTGTGACGAGACAAATTGGAGAGGGATTTGTTGTAATCCACGATGGCCCTCAATTCATTCCCTTGGGCGGTGGCAAGGTCGCGCTGGAAATCCAGGACGAAGCGCGTCGTACTGAGACCGACCTTTAACCGCTCCTGTTCGGCTTGAAGCTGTTTCTCCGCCATGATCCTGGCGGATTTCGTCGTCTCAATGCGTTTAAAGTCGGTGTGGACGCGACGGACGGCTTCCTTGACGCCAATGATAATCTGTTGTCTGACGCTGGCTAGGGACGTTTCGGCATTCTTGCCCTCCATCTGGCGTCGATTGAACGTGCTCCACGCCGAGCGATTGCCAAGAGGATAACTCAAGACCAGCCCCGCGCCATAGTTGTAAAAATCGCCGCTGAAATTGCGGTTGCTCATATCGGCGTAGTTTGCTCCCAACCCGGCCAGACCCATTGTGCCTTGAAAAGAGAGCGTCGGAAGCAGTTGATTCTTGGCAAACTTGGTGTTGAGGTCGCTGGTCTCGACGTTTTTCTTGGCCTGGACGATCTCCGGACGCTGATCGATCGCAATATCGATCGCTTCTTGGAGGCTGATGGGTTCCAAGGCGACGACCGGGTGATCTCTCGGCGTCAATCGAACCTCCAGGCGCAGGTCTTCTTCGCCGGGATTCAAGAGCCGGCGCAGTTGGTCCTCCTGGTCCCGGATGGTCTTTTCGGCCAAGAGGATTTGCTCGACGCGGGAGGCGACAGCCGCTTCGGCCTGAAGCACGTCGACGATCGACATGACACCGGCCTTGGCCTTGGCCCGATTTTCGGCTAATAGATTTTGAGCTGCCTTCAGCGCCGCTTCCGCGACTTTCAGGTTCTCGTTAGCGAATACCACTTCCCAATAGGTCTGCTCAACCGTCGCCACCACGGTCAGGACCCTGTCACGAAACACGTGCTCTTCGACCATGGCGTTATTTTGGGCGATCCGAATAAACGTCTTGTTCAGGTCGATGCCGGCATTGCGCAGTAACGGCTGTGTCAGTGTAGCGACGAGCCCCCCGGTCCAGGCAGGATTGAATAGGAAGCCGTTGGCGACGTCCTGATTGACGTTCGTTCTGGTAGGGCTGTAGTTCAAGTCCAGGTTACCGCCGGTGATGAGATTGGTGGTCGCATCGACGGTGACCTGTCCGACCCGCTGATCGAAGATTGTAATCTGGTTCAGGTTGCCGCCGGTTCCGCCGAACACGGGCCGGTTCAAGGGATTGACAGTCCGGTTATATTGGCCGTTCACGCTCAGCGTGGGGTCGAATTTTGCCTGTTCAACGGTGATGTCCGTCAGACGGCTTTCCTTGGTATGCCGGCTGATGCTGATGTCCAAATTATTTTTCAAGGCGCGGAGCGCGGCATCGGCGAGGGAGATATCTTCCCGCCGGTCGCCGTTTGCGGCTTTGGCCGTTTCATCTGCGGCGAGGCAATGACCGGTCGCCAAGGAGAGACTGCTCAAGACAGCCAGGGTCAGGAGCGGCCAGAGCCGAGGAGCGGTTCGAGCGTTCATGAGTGCCCCCTTTGTCGACAACCATCGTCGGTCATACTATAATGAGTTCATGACGATCTGTCATGGACTTCCTGCAAGACGCTTCAACCTCATGGTCGTGGTGGCTGCAGTCTGCATCTTCTCTGCAATGGAGCCATCGGCGTCTGCGCAATCAGTGTCGGGCGTTCGCGGTTTCGACGGAGGCGTGGCGCCGCTGTTCAGTCTCGTCGGTCCCGGAAGTTTATATATCGATAACCAGGGAACGCAGGGCTTCCTCATCAATCCCGGGAATAACTTTCAATCGTACAGTTTCCGTAATCCGACCACAGGCCAGGCTTGGAGCGGAGCAGTCATGACTTTGGGTCCACAGCTCTCGATCGGGCTGATTCAAGGGGCGAACCAGTCCGGCTCGCCGGTCGTATTGCCCAGTCCTCCACGACAGCCGCCGCCTCTTGTCGATATTCAATCCACGCTCCTCGACGACATCCCCTAGTCGGGAATTCCCGTCATCTGGTTACAGCCTGAGAAAAATTATCTTGCTGGGAATCACTCAGGGTGTTTCATTTGCAAGGTGCCATGTGAGGGCTAGGACATAGCGGGCGACGGACTGGAGGATCTCAGGACTAATGGTGTCTATCGTGTCGCCCGGCTGGTGAAAGTGCGGATGCACCCCGCCGCTGACGACGGTGACCGTCGGCACCCCGGCCTCCTTGAATGGCACATGATCGCCGCCTGGAAAATACCCGAACAGATCAAGCTTGTCCGAGAGCCCGGTCAGTTCTCCAGCGCGCTGTGCGGTGCTCTTGTCGAATCCTGTCACTCCCACCGTCAACCGTCCGTTACCCGCGCCGGCATGATCGACATTGATCATGACGATTGATTTCGACAGCGGCACGATCGGCTGTGACACATAGAGCTTTGATCCTAGCAGTCCCTGTTCCTCTCCGCTGAAGGAGAGAAAGAGCACCGAGCGCTTTGGCGCTGCCGGAGCGAGTGCCAGAACGCGCGCGACTTCGAGCATGACGGCGGTGCCAGAGGCATTGTCGTCTGCGCCGCCGAACAGGAGGCCGACCTGTTGTCCGAAGTGATCCCGATGCGCGCCAAGGAGGACCGCCTCCTCATTGCCGGGTGCATACCCACGGATGACCGACATCACATTGAACAGGACGCCGCTTTCGATCCGACTGGTCCATTTCATTTCGACCGTAGCCTCGGTCTTCGTCGACCGCGAGGCGTTGGTCCGGTTCAGCGCCTCTTGCACACTGCGGAGCGTCGCGGCTGCCGGTGTTTGTGTCAGGATCCATTCGGCAGTCTCAGTACTGATCCATGCACCAGGCAGTTGATCGTCACCTCCGGTCCCGGCGTAATACGCGCTCGGTGTCCCCGTCACTCCTCGTCGCTGCTCGTAGGCGCTCAGCACCGGCCCTGTTGCCGTGAGATAAGCGATCGCGCCGTGCTGTTTCGCGAGACGTTCCTTTTCCTTATGGCTGAAGGGTTTCTGGTAGGTTTCGGGTTTTCCTCGGAGAAAGAGCACAATTGCGTTGCGTACATCCAGATCTGCATAGTCGTCGATACCTTGCGATGGATCGACGATACCATAGCCGATAAACACCACGGGGCCTCGCACATCGGCGGACGGCGAATCGAAAACCGGCAGGAACTGCGCGCCGCGATGGAGCGTCAGGCGCTCCCGCGGCGTGACCAGTTCCACGAGAGGCTCCTCAGCGATTCTTCGTGTGGAGACCGTTGTCGTTTGTTTCCATTCACGCTGAGGTAGCGGATTTGTCTGGGAGTCAGGCGGAAGCGCCAAGGAGCGGTGAAGTCGAAGCTCGCTGAACCGGTTGGCAACAAACGTCGCAGAGGCTTCGTCTTGAGCGCTACCGGTGAGCCGGCCTCCATACGCCGGTCCGCTCAGCGTTCGGATGTCCGCCAGCATGCGCTCGGTCGAAATTTGCTCGAGCGCGGTGGACAGCCCGCCCGCAACAGACATGGTTGAGTCGAGCGATGAGGCAGCGAAGAGGGGAATAGCAAGAGTGCCGAAAAGGCCGCAGGCCACACAGGTGGTCAGAAAGCGGTTCATACGATTCACGCTCGGTCGGGCACTATAGCACGGACTGTGAGATTCGTTGCAGCGTGATGAACGGCAGGGTACGATGACCAGCGCCGAACGGAAGGAATGGCCGTGGATCCCTCATCGATCGACCGCGCTCCCAATCGTCTGATCACCGAATCGAGCGCCTATCTCAGGCAGCATGCCGGAAATCCTGTGGACTGGTACCCCTGGGGGCCTGAAGCGTTGTTGCGTGCCAAGTCGGAAGACAAACCGATCTTGCTCTCCATCGGGTATTCAGCCTGCCATTGGTGCCATGTGATGGCACATGAATCGTTTGACAATTCCGAGATCGCGGCGGTCATGAACCGGGATTTCATCAATATCAAGGTCGATCGGGAAGAACGTCCTGACCTCGACGATATTTATCAGAAATCCGCACAGGTGTTTACGGGGCGGAGCGGTGGCTGGCCGCTGACCATGTTTTTGACCTCAGATCAAGAACCGTTCTATGGAGGAACCTATTTCCCACCGGTGCCGCGCCACTCCCTGCCGGCCTTCCCGGATGTGTTGAGAGGAGTGATCGAAGCCTATCGGAGCCATCCGGACGAGGTGCGAAACAACATCGAGCGTGTGATGAACGGATTGACGAGAATCTCGACCCCGAACCGCTCGAAGGAAGCGCCGACAGAACATCTGTTGGCGCAGGCTGGCACCGAACTGGGGCGGTGGTTCGATCCCGTACACGGCGGCTTTGGGGACGGACCGAAATTTCCAACAGTCCCTCCCTTGAATCTACTGTTGCGGCAGTCGGGCGGAAAGGACCCATCGCTTCGGGAGAAAGTGTTGCACCAGCTGCGGACCATGGCGGCAGGCGGCATTTACGATCATCTTGGAGGCGGATTTCACCGGTATGCTGTGGATACTGAATGGAAGGTTCCACATTTCGAAAAAATGCTCTATGACAACGCCCAACTCGTGCGGCTGTATCTTGAGGGGTGGCGGCTCACCAAGGAAGAGCGTTTTCGCGAGGTGGTGAACGAAACACTCGAATACGTTCGACGTGAAATGACGCACCCGGACGGCGCGTTTTTTGCTGCCCAGGATGCCGACAGCGAAGGGCAGGAGGGGGCGTTTTTTCTGTGGAGGCCAGAGGAGATCGAGGCGGTGCTGGGTCGGGAACTCGGGGGGACCTTTTGCCGGATCTACGGCGTGTCGCAGGAAGGAAACTTCGAGGGGAAGAATGTGTTGCACCGTCTTGCAGCCGGACAGCCTGAAGAGACGGTCGATGCGATGCTGAGCGCCGCCAGAATCAAATTGCTTGCCGCTCGTGACAAGCGGGTGAAGCCACAGCGCGACGAGAATATTCTGACGAGCTGGAATGCGATGATGATCTCCGCGCTGTTTGATGCCGCCGGGACGTTCGGCGTCCCGGCGTATCGAACTGCTGCGGAAAAGGCGCTCACCTTTCTTCTGGATTATGCATTCGCCGACGGCCGGGTGTGCCGGACTGTGGCCGGGCATCGCGGGCGCCTCAACGGCTATCTTGATGATGCGGCGTGGCTGGCGGTCGCCCTGCTCGACGCATTCGAGGCGACCGCTCATCGATGGTATCTCGATCAGGCCCGCGCGGTAACGGACGGTCTGTTGTCGCACTTCTGGGACGAAGCCGAGGGCGGATGTTTTTTCACCAGCCATGACCACGAACGATTGATCAAGCGGATGAAGACCGGTACCGATGGGGCTGTCCCGTCCGGGAATGCTGTCACGGCGTCGGTGCTATTGAGGCTCTTCTCTTTCACCGGCGAGGAGCGGTATTATGAGCGGGCCGGGCGGATCCTCACGGTGTTCCGAACCGTCATGTCTCAGAACCCCTATAGCTCGGCGGCGTTGCTTTGCTCGCTGGATTGGTGGCTGGCAGGGCCAGCAGAAATCGTGATTGTTGGGCCGCGCGATCATTCGCTGACGGAAGCGATGTTGACCACAGTGCAACAACGGTACATTCCTAATCGGATACTGTTAGTTGGGGAGCCATCAGGTGGTGCGAGCGAGCTGCCATTGATGAGAGGCAAGGTGCGTCTCGATGGCCGTCCGACCGCGTATCTCTGCCACCGCCAGACCTGCTCGCCACCTATGACGGAACCCCAGCAACTCGAGGCGATCCTTTAAGGAGTTCCAATGGCGATAGGTGATACCTCGCGCGGCCTCTACGACCATCTCTACCGACGGTTCTTCTCGAATCGTGACCGCCATCAGGGCTATGATTTTCAGCATGCTCCTGGAGGCAGCGCCCAGGTGCCGCGCGTGACATTCCAAGAGAAACTGCGCTGGTGGACGTTGGATCGCTGGCGGCGGCGGAAAAAAATTTTGGGCGAACGCGACAGGCTCCAGCAGGACATCATCAATATGAGTACGGGGGCTTCCACAGAACATCGATCATGAATAGAGCCATGTCCCAATTCAACAAACCGTTGGTGTTCGCCGTACTCGTCCTGGCGCTTATTCATGGTCAGATCGGATCCGTGTCAGCGATCCAAACGGAAAGCCTCGCCGAGAAACAAGCCAATTTCAAACAGCAGGCCCTCGGCGAGTTATTTCACCGCTGGACCTTCGATCAACAGACGCCCGAGGACGCGTTGTCCGGCTTTTCCAAGTTCGTCGTCGGAGGGGAGGGGCCCCCTGTGTGGACTGTTGCGCCAGAACCGGAAGCTCCGTCTCCGCCCAATATCCTGAAAGCCGAGTCCGCCTGCGAGACGAGGTCCTGCTACCAACTTCTGATCGCTGACAAACTACAGTACGAATATCCCGACGTCACTGTTCGCTTGCGGTTTCCCGAAGAAGGCGGTGTGGGACAGGGCGGAATTGTCATGGGGCTCAAGGATGAGCAGCATTTTTACGCCGCGATCATTGATCTGGCCGGGAAAAAACTGGAAGTGTTACGTGTCCTCGATGATCAAGTGACAGTGCTGGGCGAGACTGCGATCACGCCCAAACCAGTTGATTGGCATTCGCTCCGAATGAACAGGGATACGATCATCAGCAAGGATGTCATCGAGGTATTTTTCGACGGGAAGCTTATGTTGTCTGTGCAGGATCAAACGCTGGGCCTGGGACAGGTTGGTCTCGTCGTTCGAGGAAAATCTCCTTTGCATTTCGACAGTTTGCATGCCGTTCCATTGTTTTCCCAACGACCGGTGTCTAATCCGGCGGCGTATTGAAACCCTTCCGTAACTCCCGCAATTCTCGATCCGGCTTGCATTTGATCTCTTCATGGGCTACAGTGCACGGGTGTATCACCGCGAAAGGCCTGGTGGTGATGCAGTAGAGAGTGACAAGGCTTGTTACTTGATGTTGTTTTGGTTCTGCCCGGGAACCTGATCGGAAGCCAGACCTGAGTCGCCATCGTGTTTGCGTCTTCGGCCCATTCCTTCCTCACCTCTTCTCGAGTCCAAGACAACACCATTTTCTCAAAGGAGGAACCCAATGGGTTCGAAGATTTATGTTGGGGGTTTGCCGTATTCCACAACCGAGCAGCAACTGAGCGATCTGTTCGCTGCGCATGGGTCGGTGGCGTCAGCCCGAATCATCACTGATAAGTTCACCGGCCAGTCCCGAGGCTTCGGCTTCGTGGAAATGTCAGGGGATTCCGAGGCTCAGGCGGCGATTACAGCCTTGAACGGTACCCAACTTGGCGGCCGCACGTTGACGGTCAACGAAGCGCGTCCGCAGGAACCACGCTCGGGCGGTGGCGGAGGCCGCGGCGGGTTCGGTGGCGGCCGGCACTAAGCACGAGCCGTTGTTTTTCACGTCGGGGCTGCCATACCGGCAGCCCCGCTTATATCCTTCCTAGAATTGCCCATCTCGCTGATGTGTTTTCCGGCCGGATGAACGGCCGTCTTGCAGTCCCAGGAAGTTGATCCACATAAGGAGTGTTATGTCTATGTTTGCTCAGATGAGTTTGCCCCCGTTTCTTGCCCAGCGATTGTCGCATGCGGGAATCACATTGCCGACGCCAATTCAGGCAGAGGCGATTCCGCCTGCGCTTGAAGGACGAGACCTCATGGCGCAGGCCAAGACGGGAAGCGGCAAGACGCTGGCGTTCCTGCTGCCGATGATCGAGCGGGCGTTGCGACCTGCGATCTCAAGCGAAGGCACCCAGCCTGTCAGACCAGGTGCCGGTTCGACAAAAAAAGGCCCTCAGTTCTTAATTCTCGCTCCGACCAGAGAACTGGCGCTGCAGATCGACACAGAACTACGAAAGTATGCACCGCCAACCATCACGTCACTGGCTGTGTACGGCGGGACGCCGATTGAACGGCATTACCGTGCGCTTCGGCAATCACCCAAGATCGTGGTAGGGACTCCAGGCAGGCTGCTGGACCTCGCAGGCTCCGGCCACTTGTATCTCGGCGCCGTGACATGGGTTGTGATGGATGAGGCGGATCAGATGTTGGACCGCGGCTTTCTTCGCGACATCCAACGCATTCTTGGTTTACTGCCCAAGGAGCGGCAAACCTCGTTGTTCTCTGCCACCTTCTCTCCGGAGATTCAGCAGCTGGCCCGGACGATGCAGCGGGACCCGGTCAAGATCTCCGTTGATCCGGGAATCAGCAGTCCGACGACGATCACGCATGCCTACTATGTGGTGCCGGCCGAGCAATCTCGCACCCAGCTCGTGCACACGTTGCTCAAAGCGGTGAAAGCCGGTGAACGGTCAATGATTTTCTGTGATCAGAAATACAAAGTTCGACGTTTGGCTGCCAAGCTAGGCGGGGAGACCGCCTCGGTGGGTGCGATCACCGGCAATCATAGTCAATCGCAACGTGAGCGGACGTTGGGGGCCTTCCGTGCCGGACGACTCACATCGTTGGTCGCCACCGATGTTGCGGCACGAGGACTCGACATTCCGGACGTGGCGCAGGTCATTCACTATGAGCTGCCCGTCAATCACAACTCATACGTCCATCGAGCCGGTCGGACCGGTCGTGCGGAAAAGGAAGGCTCGACGTTCTTGATTCTGTCTCAGGCCGAGGAGCGAGAGTACCTCCATATGGTACGGCAACTCAGAATTCAGACGAGGAAGCTTTCGCTTCCTGTCCTGGCGGCGTTGCCCCCGGCGGCGACGGTCACAGAGGAGCGGCCCACACCTCGCCGCACCCAGCACCGTCATGGCCATCAGGCGTCGCAGACGGTTCACGACTCCCGGAACGGCAGCGGGAGAGAACATCGACCCTCATTTCGTTCTGAACAGCCGCGACGGTTCGGGCGTTAACGCCGTCGGTCGCGCATCATGTGCATCACGATCGACAAGCGGTCGATCGTGGTGCGCTCTCCAAGACGAGCTCCCTTTCCTCGTGGTACAGTACAGCCTGTAGGTCGCCTCATGCCACCGTTTCAACTCGAAGCGCCGTTCAAGCCCTGCGGAGACCAAGGCCCGGCCATTGATGCCTTGGTCGCCGGTTTGCACGAAGGTCGTAAACATCAGGCTCTCCTCGGTGTGACCGGCTCGGGGAAGACCTTCACGATGGCCAATGTGGTTGCGCAGGTGCAAAAGCCCACGCTGGTCCTGGTGCACAACAAAACTCTCGCCGGGCAGCTCTACCAGGAGTTCAAACAGTTTTTTCCGCACAACGCGGTCGAGTATTTCATCAGCTACTACGACTACTACCAGCCGGAAGCCTATCTTCCACAGACGGACACCTATATTGCGAAGGACTCATCGATCAACGACGCGATCGATCAGATGCGCCATGCGGCGACAACCTCGTTGCTCCAGCGCAACGATGTGTTGATCGTGTCTTCCGTATCCTGCATTTATGGCCTCGGCTCTCCCGAGGTCTATCACGATATGCTGGTGTATCTCGAAGAGGGTATGGAGATCAGGCGGGAGAAGATTCTGTCCAAGCTCGTCGAGATTCAATACGAGCGCAATGATGTAGATTTTCACCGCGGCACATTTCGTGCTCGGGGTGACGTCATTGAAATCTTCCCCGCGTCAAACGAGGCCCTGTCGGTCCGCATCGAACTCTTCGGCGACGTGGTCGATGCCATCCATGAAATCGATCCGCTGACCGGGAAATCGCTTCGTAAGCTTCCCAAGATAGCCGTCTATCCGAATACTCACTATTTGATCGCCCCCGATCGCTACGAGCGGGCGATCACCGGAATTGAAGAGGAATTGGACGAGCGCATCTCGTTTTTTAAGAAGCACAACCAGTTGCTCGAGGCTCAACGCATCGCCCAACGGACCAAGTTCGACCTCGAAATGATCCGTGCGATGGGATACTGCCACGGGATCGAGAATTACTCGCGCCATCTCAGCGGACGCGCACCGGGTGAACCGCCGCCGACGCTCATCGACTACTTTCCCAAGGACTACATGCTTATCGTCGATGAATCCCATGCGACCATTCCACAGGTCGGCGGAATGTACGAAGGCGACTATTCGCGAAAACGGACATTGGTGGATTATGGGTTCCGCCTTCCCTCCGCAGTCGATAATCGTCCGCTCAAATTTCATGAGTTCGAGCGCTACTTGAACCAGGTGATTTATGTATCTGCAACGCCTGGCCCCTATGAATTGGAACATACTGGCGGCGTGGTCGTTGAACAGATTATCCGTCCGACCGGACTTCTCGATCCGATGATCGACGTGCAGCCAGCCAAAGGACAGGTGGATCATTTGCTCGGAGAGGTGCGGGAAGAAATCGCTCAAGGCGGTCGGGTGTTGGTGACCACGCTCACGAAGCGCATGGCCGAGGACCTGTGCGAGTACTATCACGAGTTAGGCGTCAAGGTGCGCTACCTTCATGCGGACATCAAGACGTTGGAGCGGGCGGAGATTATCCGCGACCTTCGACTGGGCCGGTTTGACGTGTTGATCGGCATCAATCTTCTACGTGAAGGCCTGGATTTGCCGGAGGTGACTCTGGTGGCCATTCTGGATGCGGACAAGGAAGGTTATCTGCGGTCGCATCGCTCGCTGATTCAAACCGCCGGTCGTGCAGCGAGAAATGTGCGCGGCCGTGTGCTGTTCTACGGCGATGTCGTGACCGACTCGATGCGAAAGGCGATGACCGAGACCGCCCGACGAAGAGCGATTCAGGCTGCGTTCAACGAGGCGCACGGCATCGTGCCGATGAGCATTCAGAAAGCCGTGTTCACGCTCGACTATGCAGAAGCTTACACCGAACCCGAGCAGCTAGCCCTTGCCGCAGAACCTAATGCGACGTATTCTGAGGCTGACGAGGCTGTCGAACAACAGATCGCCCGGCTTGAGTTGGAGATGAAAGCAGCCGCGAAAGCATTGGAATTTGAGCGTGCAGCCGGACTCCGCAACCGGATCCGTGCACTGCGGCTGCGCGAGCTGGAACTGAAATCGGGCGGATAGTGACGGCTCGAGGCTGTCCGGATGGGGATGCCCGTCCCGTTAGACGTTCTTGTACAGGTAGATGCCGAGCAGCATGCCGAGGATGCTGAGGAGACTGATCTTAAAGCTAAAGCCCAAGGTGAGCTTCAGGAGAATGAGGTCGATGGTCAAGGGGGGGCTGATCCCCGGTGTGAAGTTTGTGGCAAAGATGGTCTGAATCGTCCCTTGCGGGGCCATGACTCTTAGAATTTCCCCCAGGATACCGCCGAGCAACCCGCCAATCAGCAGGAATATCAGCAGGAGCCAGGGCGATTTTCTCACGTCAACGGCCTCTTAAACTGTTGATAGGGCACGGCGATTCTTCGAAGTCGACGATATCGGAAGGTACTCACCCTGTCAACCAGAATACGGCTCTCTACGCCTTGACTTCTCGGGGGGGCTCCATTAGACTGCCCGGTGCTCTTTTGCTAGATTTTTCGAGGCGATCGAAGATCTATTGATAAAGCTTCGATTGCCTTTTTCTTTGGTGCGGCATGCTGGATCAACTGAGCGAAAAATTCGAAAAAATCCTGAAAAAACTTCGCGGTACCGGTGTCCTCACCGAAGAGAACATCGCGGAGGCCTTAAAAGAAGTCCGTCTGGCGTTGCTGGAAGCCGACGTGAACTTCAAGATTGTCAAAGACTTCGTGGAGCGGGTCCGGGAAAAGGCGATAGGACAGGAGGTCCTTCAGAGCCTGACGCCTGGTCACCATGTGGTCAAAATCGTCTGGGACGAACTGCGGACGATGATGGGCCAGGAGCGGGCCGGCCTCTCGTTGGCATCGGTGGCTCCCACGGTCGTCATGATGGTCGGGTTGCAAGGATCGGGAAAGACCACGACGAGTGGCAAGCTCGCCAGGCTCTTCAAACAGCAGGGCAAGCGTGTGTTGCTCGTTGCCGCTGACCCCCGCAGGCCGGCCGCTGCGGATCAACTCTCAAGTATCGGACGCAGTTTGGACATCGATGTTCATCGGCAGGATCAGCCGGGGACATCAGCGGAGGACGTCGTCCGCCTCTGTCGGACCGGGGTCGAGCGCGGCCGGGCGCAAGGATTTGATCTTGTCGTCCTTGACACCGGCGGGCGTCTGCACGTGGACGACGAACTGATGAACGAATTGGCTGCCGTCAAGTCGGCGGTGACGCCGAACGAGATTCTGCTGGTCGCCGATGCCATGACGGGTCAGGATGCCGTCACCATGGCCGGCCAGTTTGATCAGCGCATCGGTCTCACGGGCATTATTCTGACCAAAGTGGAGGGTGATGCACGGGGCGGCGCGCTACTCTCGATCAGGGCGGTGACTGGAAAACCCGTGAAGTTTCTCGGCGTCGGAGAAAAAATCGAGGCGCTAGAACTGTTCTATCCTGACCGGATGGCATCCCGCATCCTGGGGATGGGGGATGTCCTCTCGCTCATCGAAAAAGCCCAGGAGACGTTCACTCGCGAACAGGCGGAAGAGGCTCAGAAGCGGCTGACGACAAACACGTTTACACTCCAGGATTTCCGAGCCCAGCTTGGACAGGTGAACAAGTTGGGATCGTTGGATCAGATTCTGAGCATGCTGCCGGGCGGGCAGAAGCTGAAGGGCGCCATGGAAGGGCAGGTGCCGGAGCGAGAATTGAAACGGGTCATGGCGATGATCGACTCGATGACAACGCGGGAGCGCCGCGATCACACCGTCATCAACGGAAGCCGCAAGAAGCGGATTGCACGGGGGAGCGGAACAAGCGTTGTGGAGGTCAACCGGTTGATCAAGCAGTTTCTTTCGGCACGGAAGCTTGCGAAGGTGATGAGCGGTACGGCAGGGCGCCAACAGCTGGCGCAGCTGCTTCGTTCCATGTGAGTCGAGCATCCCGCCGGCCGCCCTCAAGCTACCCGCGAAGCGTCAACAAGTGTGAAATCACAACGCCGACAGCCGAGCGCTGAAGGCGCATATGAAGGAGGAAGACAGTGGCCGTTCATTTACGACTGACGAGAACCGGACGACATAAGCGACCGATCTACCGTGTGGTGGCGGCGGACTCACGCATGCCGCGCGACGGACGTTTTTTGGAGATTTTAGGCATTTTCGATCCGCTGAAGGACGCAGGACTCCCCGAGCTCAAGCAAGAACGGGTGCTTACCTGGCTGCGTCAGGGGGCACAGCCGACCGTAACGGTTAAGACACTGCTTCGGCGTTCGGGAGTATGGAAGCAGTTTGAAACGGAAAAGGCGGCCAAGAAGAAGAGCTGAGT
>Ga0070686_100000885_pt1 | contig 17411 bp, 12 predicted proteins | sample KBSS23LmetaG_FD_65654 | JGI IMG/M metagenome (GOLD analysis project Ga0070686, IMG submission 65654) | Switchgrass rhizosphere microbial communities from Kellogg Biological Station, Michigan, USA - KBS S2-3L metaG | ecosystem: Host-associated > Plants > Roots > Rhizosphere ... | reverse complement strand
TCGGTGAAGTAGGCCGGCGAGAACGTTCGCAGGTAATTGCCGACCGGTCCGAAGTGGTTGTAGACGACGTCGAGAATCACCGCGATGCCGCAGTCGTGCGCGGCGTCGACGAAGCGGCGGAAGTCGTCCGGGCGGCCGTAGAGATGCGACGGCGCGAATAAATCGACGCCGTCATAGCCCCAGCCAAAGCGTCCGTCGAATTCGGACACCGGCATCGCTTCGATCAGCGTGATGCCGGCGCGGGCCAGCTCGCGCAGTTGCGTCGCCGCCGCCGCATACGTTCCCTCGCGCGTGAAGGTGCCGAAATGCAGTTCGTAGGCAACCTGGCCGCGAATCGAGGCGCCGGTCCACGACTGATCGCTCCACCGGAACGCACGCGGATCGACGATCTCGGACGGGCCATGCGGCCCCTCCGGCTGAAACCGCGACGCCGGGTCCGGGTAGAGCTTCTCGTCGGCGTCCAGCGCGAACTGATAGTGGTCGCCGGCCGCCGCCGCGATCTCACCGCTGTGATAGCCGTCGCGTTCCAAGGTCAACGGTGTGGCTGCCCCGCGACACACGACGCGGACCTCGCGTGCGCGTGGCGCCCACACCCGGACGTGCGTGCGGCCCTCGCTTATCGGCTCGGCGCCGATCGGCAGACGCCGCTGATAGTCAGTTGCTCGTGATGGTGTCGGGCTGGACGAGAGCGGCGCGAGGCGATCGGACATGGGTTGTGAGCCGCCCTTCGACGGACGGTCCACACTCGTGCTGCACGAACGGTGCCGCGACAGCTCAGCCGGAGACCGTCTGTCGATCCAGCACGCTTCGCACTTTGCGCGCGAAGGCTTCGGGCGTGAACGGCTTCTGCAGGAACGCCGTCCCGGGTGTCAGATCGCGATGCATCAACGCGTGATCCGTGTATCCGGACATGAAGAGCACTTTCATCTTCGGACGTACGGCGGCGAGCCGCTCGACCAGATCGCGGCCGCCCATGTGCGGCATGACCAGGTCGGTGATCATCAGGTGAATGTCATCGGGATGGCGCTCGGCCATCCGCAGCGCGTCGACGCCGTGCCGGCATTCGAGGACAACATAGCCGTGGCGGCGCAGCACTTCGCGGGCAAGCGCCCTCACGGCGTCTTCGTCCTCGACCAGCAGCACCGTTTCCCAGCCATGCGTCGCGTCGCTCGAGCGCCGACCAGCATTGTCGGCGTCGCTGGTCTTCGCGCGCTGCTCTGCTGGCGGGAAATACACCTTGAAGACGGTGCCGTGGTCCGGCTCGCTGTACACCCAGATATAGCCGCCGCCCTGTTTCACCATGCCATAAACGGTGGCGAGGCCCAGTCCGCTGCCCTTGCCCTGTTCCTTGGTCGTGAAGAACGGCTCGAAGACGCGCGCCTGGGTGTCGGCGTCCATCCCCTCGCCGGTATCGCCGACAGCGATCATCACGTAGCGGGCCGGCTTCATCGGCACGTGCGCGATCACGAAGGTCTCGTCGAGATCGACGTTGGCGGTTTCAATCGTCAGCCGACCGCCGCGCGGCATCGCATCGCGCGCGTTGACGGTCAGGTTGACGAGGATCTGCTCGATCGACGCCGGATCGACGCGCACGTTCAGCAGATCGGGGGCGAGCGCCGTGACGAGCTCGACGTTCTCGCTGATCAACCGGCGCAGCAGTTTCTCGAGCTGCTGGACGACGCTGTTGACGTCGATGACCTGCGGTTGAAGCATCTGGCGGCGGCTGAAGGCGAGCAGCTGCCGCGTCAGCGAGGCGGCGCGCTCGCCGGCGGTATGGATCTCGTCGAGATCGGCGCGCAGCGGGTCCTCCGCCGGCATGTCGTCGCGCATCAGGTTGCAGTAGCCGAGGATCGCAGTGAGCAGGTTGTTGAAGTCGTGGGCGATGCCGCCGGCGAGCTGGCCGACCGCTTCCATCTTCTGGGCGTGGCGCAGCTGTTCTTCGAGCTTGCGGCGATCGGTGATGTCGCGCGCGTTGACGACGATCGCTTCGACTGAAGGATCGGACAGGCGGTTGACGGCAATGCTCTCGATCGCGCGCCAGCTGCCGTCGGCATGCTGGAGGCGGATGTCCTGCGTCACCGGTTTGCCGGGACTGCGCAGCACCTCGGCAAGCTTCACCGACATCGCGTCGCGATCGTCGGGATGGAGGAAATCGAAAATCGACTCGCCGAGCATCTCGTCCGAGCCCCAGCCGAGATGGCGCGACGACGATGGCGAGATGTAGGTGACGCGCCCTTCGGCATCGACCAGCAGCAGCGCGTCGGAACTGTTCTCGACCAGCGCGCGAAAGCGCTCCTCGCTGGCGCGCAGCGCCGCTTCGGCCTGGCGCCGCTGCCGTTCGCCGGCGCGCAGCGCCAGCGCGTGACGGACGGCGCGCTCGAGCCCTTCGATGGTCAGCGTCGACTTGCTGAGATAGTCGGCGGCGCCCGACTTCATCGCTTCGACGGCGACGTTTTCGGCGCCCTGGCCGGTGAGCACGATCACCGCGGTATCGATGCCGCGCTCTTTCAACTCGCGCAGCAGTCCCAATCCATCGCGCGAGCCGAGCATGTAGTCGACGACCGACAGGTCGTACGCCGGCGGCGTCGTCAACATCTCCAGCGCATCGTCGTAGGTCTCGGCGATCTTGATCTCCAGGTGCGGCCATGCGCCGGTGATGCGGAGGAACTCCGTGACCATCTGCGCATGCTCGATCGCGTCGTCGACAACGAGGATGCGAATCATGACCGCGTGCCGGAGGCCTTTTCCCAGTAGTGTCCGGCTTCAGCCGGACCGTGATCGCGTCGCGACATCCCGGTGTTCGCACCATCACAGCGGGAATGCAAAGACCGCAAAGAGCACAGAGCAACGCAGAGACGAGCGCGCGCCGCACGCCGCCGCGATCTTCGCTTCGTGATCTTCGTGATCTTCACGTGATCTTCGTGGTTCCGTGGACCGAGATGAAGCGTCACACGCATTTCTTTGCGCTCTTTGCGCTCTTTGCGTTCATGACTCAGCGACGACGGAAGATACCAGCGATTCGGCTGCCGAGGCCACGAAAGAATCCGTCGATCGCGCGCGTGGCGCGCTGCTTCAGGGTGCCGCGGTGGATCGGACACAGCTGTGTTGGAATCGAGTCGCCGTCCTTGAAGTACTCGGTGTAGGTTGGGCACCCCTCGACGGGCTGCAGGTAGGAGACGTTGCACAGTTCCTCGGTGCGGATATCGGTCGGCGCCGGAAAGTCGCGAGCCGGCAGGTTGCGCGCCGTCCGCTTCATGAACTCGGCCCAGATCGGCAGCGCGACGCGGGCGCCGTAGGCGTCGCGGCCGATCGACGCCGGCTGGTCGAAGCCGACCCAGACGCCGACGACGACCGAGGTCGAGTAGCCGACGAACCAGGCATCGCGGTAATCGTCGGTGGTGCCGGTTTTCCCCGCGACCGGCCCGCGGACGCCGAGGGCGCGCGCCGACGCGCCGGTGCCGCGCTCGACGACGTCGCGCAGCATGCTGGTCATCTGGAATGCCACCGCCGGACTCAGGATCGCTTCCCGCTCGACGGGCCGATCGAGGACCTGCCGCCCGCCGGAATCGAACACGCTGACGACCCCGCGCGGCCGCGCGACCTGGCCTTCGCCGGGAAACACCGTGTAGGCGGTCGTCAGATCCAGCGGAGAGACGAGGCCGGTGCCGAGCGCGAGCGACGGCACGTCGGGCAGGCCGCTCAGGCCAGCATCGCTCGCGAGCCGCAGGACCGCGCGGCTGCCGACGCGCTGCTGCAGGTCGGCGGCGGCTGGATTGTTCGACTCGAGCAGCGCCGCCCGCAACGTGAGCGTGTCGGGTTGCTCGCCCTCGGCGCTGTGCGGATGCCATTCCGGATCCGACGGCGCGCTCACGTGCGTCAGATTGTTGAGCACGGAGACCGGCGAATAGCCTTTGGCGAGCGCCGCCGCGAAGACGAACGGCTTGAACGCCGAACCCGGTTGCCGGCGGCTGCGGACCGCGCGGTTGAACGTGCTGCGCGCGTAGTTCGCACCGCCGACCATCGCGAGGATGTCGCCGGTCGACGGGTCCATGGCGACCAGCGCCGCCTCGAGGCCTTGGCGGTGCAGCCGCCCGAGCCCGCTCGCGACGCTCTGCTCCGCCGCGTCCTGAATCCACGGGACGAACGCCGTGTGCACCTGCCAGTCGGGCGGGTTGTCGCCGCCGAACTCGCTGCGGAACTGCTGGCGGAGAAAATCCTTGGCCCATCCGGCGCGCGCATCGCTCGGCTGCCGGTACAACTGGATGCGCGGTCGGACCCGCCGCGCCGCCTCTTCCTGCGCCGGCGTGATGAGGTTCTGGTCGCGCATCAGCGCGAGCACGACGTGGCTGCGTTCGAGCGCGCCATCGTAGTTGGTCCAAGGCGACAGCGCTGACGGCGCGCGGATCAGGCCGGCGATGAACGCCGCCTCGGGCAGCGATACCTGGCTCGCCGGCTTGCGGAACAGATGCTCCGTCATCGCTTCGACGCCGTACACGCCGGCGCTGAGGTAGACGCGGTTCAGGTAGAACTCGAGAATCTGTTTCTTGGTGAGCTGTGCCTCGATGAGGAAGGCGAGGCCCGCTTCCTTCACTTTCCGGCCGTAACTTTTGACGTTCGAGAGAAAGAGCGTCCGGGCCAGCTGCTGCGTCAGCGTGCTGCCGCCCTCGACTCGTCCGCCGTGCCGGACGTCGCGCACCACGGCGCGCGCGAGCCCGATCGGATCGATGCCCGGATGATGGTAGAACCGCCGATCCTCGACCGCGACGACGGCATGCTGCAGATCCGCGGAGATGTCGTCGAGCGACACGTCGTGGCGCTGCTCGTCGAGGCGGAACCACGGCTGGCCGTCGGCGCCGTAGAACATCGTGTCGCCGATGCCGCGCGTGAGCCGGTGCACGGCCACCGCGTACCGCGACAGCCACACGGCGGACACGCCGGTCGCCACGATCAGCCCGAGCAGCAGCGCGAGCGCGATCCACTCGGTGAGTCGACGCGGCCGGAACAGGTTCAGGAGCGCTCTCCCTTCTTCTCAATCATCAGCGAGTAGCCGAGCGCGATGGCGAAAATCACCACGATCAGCCCAAGCGACAGCCACTTCGGGATCTCGAACGCGACATACCCCGCGCTATGCAGGTATTCGACCAGCAGCTTCAACCCCACCCAGCCGATGATCACGAACGCGCCGTCGACCAGCAACGGGTAGCGTTCGACGAGCGCCAGCAGCTGCCCGATGACGAGACGCATCATCACGATGCCAAGAATGCCGCCGGTCAGAATCACCCAGGTCTTCGGCGACATCGCGACGGCGACGAGAATCGAATCGATGGCGAACACGATGTCGGTGAGCTCGACCTTCACGACCGTCGCCCAGAAGGCCGACAGACCGAAACCCGGCTGGGCCGGCGGTGCCGCGCGCCGCTCGTCCGCGGTCTGCCCGCCACCAAAATGGTTGTAGACGAGATACATCAGGTAGCCGGCGCCGACCAGTTTCACCCAGCCGAGCCGAATGAGATAGACGGCGAGCAGCGTGGCAATGGTGCGAAACGTAAAGGCGCCGACGATGCCGTAGCGAAGCGCTTTACGCTGCTGTTTCTTCGGGAGGCCGAGGACGAGCACCGCGAGGACCATCGCGTTGTCCGCGCTCAGCAGGCCCTCCAGCGCGACGAGCAGCGCGATGGTGACGAGATCCGACCCTTGGACCACAGGCTGTCAGAATACTACCGGCTCAAGTTGACACGACTCGTATCAATTCCTACACTTGGATCGGCGCAAGGTGTGCAAGCGTCAGTATGGCAGTGGACCACGAGCTCTTCTTCATCAGCGTCGCCGCCCGGATGCTCGGGATGCATCCGCAGACGCTGCGCAAGTACGAGCGGCTCGGGCTGGTGCAGCCGTCGCGGACGATCGGCAGCATGCGGTTGTATTCGCGTGAAGAGCTCGAGCGGCTCAAGGTGATCAAACGGCTGGTCGACGACGGCGGCATCAACCTCGCCGGCGTGCAGCGCCTGTTGGAGATCGCAGAGATCGTGCAGCGGCTGCGGCCGCTGATGCGCGAGGACAACCTGTCGGCGCGCGACACGCGCCGCCGCCTCAGCCATGAGCTGGACGAGCTGAGCCGCATGCTGGGATTCGACTGATGGATTTCAAGGACTACTACTCCACGCTCGGCGTCTCGAAGACCGCGAGCGACAAGGAAATCAAACAGGCGTACCGGAAGCTGGCGCGGAAGCACCATCCGGACGTGAATCCCGGCGACAAGTCCGCGGAAACGCGCTTCAAGGAGATCAACGAGGCCTACGAAGTGCTCGGCGATCCGGCGAAGCGCAAGAAGTACGACGAGCTCGGCGCCAACTGGCGCGCCTACGAACAGGCCGGCGCGACGCAGGGCGGCGGCTTCGACCCCAGTCAGTTCGGCGGCGGCGCCGGCGGCTGGAACGTCCACTTCGGCGGCGGCGGACCGGGCGGCCAGGGCTACCGCACGATGACGCAGGAAGAGATGAACGAGATGTTCGGGGGCGAGAACCCGTTCTCGGATTTCTTCCAGACCTTCTTCGGCGGCGGCGGCGGTGAGGCGCGCGGACGCGGCGGCCGCGCCGGGCGCTCGCGTCAACCGCAGGCGCGAGCCGGACGCGATGTCGAACAGGAAATCGAGCTGCCGCTGGAAGACGTCTACCACGGGACGACGCGGCGCTTTTCGATCCAACACGACGGTCAGACGCGCACGGTCGACGTCAGGATCCCGTCGGGTGTCGGCGACGGCGCCCGCGTCCGCGTCTCCGGCGAAGGCGAACAAGGATCCGGCGGCGCCCAGTCAGGCGATCTCTACTTGCGGATTCGCACCACGCCGCACCCGCACTTCGAGCGGAAGGGACGCGATCTCTATATCCGCGTGCCGATCCCGTTGACGACGGCGGTGCTCGGCGGCGAAGCCGACGTGCAGACGCTCGGCGGCAAATCGCTGCGGCTGAAGATTCCGCCGACGACGCAGAACGCGCAGGTGTTCCGGTTGAAAGGCCACGGCATGCCGGCAACCGGCAAGAGCGACGCCCACGGCGATCTCTACGCCACCGTCGAGGTCCAGCTGCCGCGCGATTTGACCGCAGAACAGCGCAAGCATTTCGAGGCGCTGCAAAAATTGGAGAGCGGCGCGAAGAACTCCGCCGCGTGAGGAGACGGGGCTCGGGGCTGGGGGCTAGCGGTGACGGCTAGCCCCAAGCCCCAGCCCGATAGCGACATGAATATCAACAAGTACACGGAAAAAGCGCGCGAGGCGGTCGCCGCGGCGATCGCGCTCGCGCAGCAGGCCAACAACCCGCAGCTCGAGCCCGAGCACCTGCTTGCCGCGCTCGTCGAACAACGCGACGGCATCGTCCCGGAACTGCTGCGCAAGATGAACGTCGATCCGGCAGGCGTCGGGCGCAGCGTCCGCGATCTGCTGAAGAAGCTGCCGCAGGCGTACGGCGGGTCGCAGCCCGGGATGTCCCCGCGGCTGCAGACCGTCACCGACCAGGCGCAGGCGGAAGCCGATCGTCTGAAGGACGAATTCGTCTCGACCGAGCACCTGCTGATCGCGATTGCCGACGAGACCGGTCGGTCGCCGTCGGCGCAGCTGCTGAAGCAGTCCGGGATCACGCGCGACCGGATCCTGCAGGCGCTGACCGGCGTCCGCGGATCGCAGCGCGTCACCACCGAGAACCCGGAGAGCACGTACCAGGCGCTCGAGCGCTACGGCCGCGACCTCACTGAGCTGGCCCGCAAAGGCAAGCTCGATCCGGTGATCGGCCGCGACGAGGAGATCCGCCGCGTCATCCAGGTGCTGTCGCGCCGCACCAAGAACAACCCCGTGCTCATCGGTGAACCGGGCGTCGGCAAGACCGCGATCGTCGAAGGCCTGGCCGGCCGCATCATCCGCGGCGACGTCCCCGAAGGGCTGAAGAACAAGCGGATCGTCGCCCTCGACATGGGCTCGCTGGTCGCCGGCGCGAAATACCGCGGCGAGTTCGAGGAGCGGCTCAAGGCGGTGCTGAAAGAGATCACCGACTCGCAGGGCCAGGTGATCCTCTTCATCGACGAGCTCCACACGGTGGTCGGTGCCGGTGCGTCGGAAGGCTCGATGGACGCGTCCAATATGCTGAAGCCGATGCTGGCGCGCGGTGAGCTCCACACGGTCGGCGCGACCACGCTCGACGAGTATCGGAAGTACATCGAAAAGGATCCGGCCCTCGAACGGCGGTTCCAGCAGGTGCTCGTCGACGAACCGACGGTCGAGGACACGATCAGCATCCTGCGCGGCCTCCGCGAGCGCTACGAGATTCATCACGGCGTGCGCATCAAGGATGCGGCGCTGGTCGCGGCGGCGGTGCTGTCGCACCGCTACATCGCCGATCGGTTCCTGCCCGACAAGGCGATCGATCTGGTTGACGAGGCGGCGGCGCGGCTGCGCATGGAGATCGATTCGATGCCGGCGGAGCTCGACGAGCTCGAGCGCCGCATCATGCAGCTGGAGATCGAACGCGAGGCGCTGCGCAAGGAGAGCGACAAGGCGTCGCGCGAGCGGCTCGAGAAACTTGACCGCGAGCTCGCCGATCTGAAGGAGGAGCGCGGCCGGCTGGCGGCCCACTGGCAGCAGGAAAAAGCGGCCATCCAGTCGATCCGCACGCTCAAGGAAGAACAGGAAGGGCTGCGCACCGCGATCGAACAGGCGCAGCGGCAAGGCGACTATCAGAAAGCGTCGGAGTTGCAGTACGGCCGCGTGCCGAAGCTCGAACAGGAAATCCGCGAGCAGGAAACGAAGCTCGCCGACCTGCAGAAGAACCAGCGGATGCTCAAGGAAGAGGTCGACGAGGAAGACATCGCCGAAGTGGTGAGCAAGTGGACGCACATTCCGGTCAGCCGGCTGATGGAAGGTGAAGTCCAGAAGCTGATTCACATGGAAGAGCGTCTGCACAAGCGCGTCATCGGCCAGGACGAGGCGATCAACGCGGTTGCCAACGCCATCCGCCGCGCCCGCGCCGGCCTCCAGGATCCGAACCGGCCGCTGGGCAGCTTCCTGTTCCTCGGGCCGACCGGCGTCGGCAAGACCGAGCTGGCGCGCGCGCTGGCCGAGTTCCTGTTCGACGACGAACAGGCGATGGTCCGGATCGACATGTCGGAGTATCAGGAGAAGCACACCGTCTCGCGGATGATCGGTGCGCCGCCCGGATACGTCGGCTACGAAGAGGCGGGACAGCTCACCGAAGCGGTGCGGCGGCGGCCGTATGCAGTGGTGCTGTTCGACGAGGTCGAGAAGGCGCACCCCGAGGTGCTGAACGTCCTGCTGCAGCTGCTCGACGACGGACGCCTGACGGATGGCAAGGGGCGAACAGTCGACTTCAAGAACACCGTCGTCATCATGACGTCCAACCTCGGCAGTGCGTTCATTACCGAGCGGACGATGTCAGAAGGCGGTACGATTGACGAAGGAACCCGGCGGCAGGTGATGGATGCGCTGCGTGAGCACTTCAGGCCCGAATTCCTCAACCGGATCGACGAGATCATCTTCTTCCACGCGCTCGGACGTGAGCACATGAAGCGGATCATCGACATCCAGATCGGCGGGCTCACCCGGCGCCTCGAAGATCGCAAGATCCACGTCGTCCTGGACGACGCGGCAAAGGAACAGCTCGTGCGTGAAGGCTACGATCCCGCGTACGGCGCGCGCCCGCTCAAGCGGACGATTCAGCGGCGGCTGCTGGATCCGCTGGCGCTGCGGGTGCTCGAAGGCGACTTCGTCGAGGGCGACACCGTCAGCGTCGGCGCCGGCGCCGACGGGCTGACCTTCGACAAACGGGAGGCAGTGAGAGCTTAGGTGGCACAGAAACCTACACCGCGGTTCAACCCGAGGGGCGGCGATCGCCGCGGTCAGCGGCCGCTGACCGCGCGGCAGTCGTCGCCGCTCTGGTACGGGCTCGCCTTCCTGATCCTGCTCGGCGTCGCGCAGATGTACTACCTGACGCCGGGCGGACGGCAGATTCCCTATTCCGAGTTCAAATCGCTGCTCAAGAACGGCCAGGTGGCCGAGATCGCGATCGCCGATCAGGCGATCCGCGGCACGCTCAAACAGGATCAGCCCGGCAGCGACGGCAAGCCGACGAAGCAGTTCGCGACCACGCGCGTCGAAGATCCGAAGCTCACCGAGGAACTCGAAGCGAAAGGCGTCAAGTACACGGGCGAGGTGGTCAACCACTGGCTGCCCGATCTGCTCGGCTGGATCATCCCGCTGGTGTTTCTGATCGGCATCTGGGGCTTCTTTTTCCGCCGCATGTCCGGCGCCGAAGGCGGCGTGATGTCGTTCGCGCGCAGCCGCGCGAAGATCTACGCCGACGATGAGGTGAAAGTGCGCTTCACCGACGTGGCCGGCGTCGAGGAAGCGAAAGACGAACTGAAAGAGATCGTCGAGTTCCTGAAGACGCCAAAGAAGTACACGAATCTCGGCGGCCGCATTCCAAAAGGCGTGCTGCTCGTCGGCCCGCCGGGAACCGGCAAGACGCTGTTGGCGCGGGCCGTGGCCGGCGAGGCCCACGTGCCGTTCTTCAGCCTGAGCGGCTCGGAGTTCGTCGAGATGTTCGTCGGCGTCGGCGCGGCGCGCATCCGCGATCTGTTCCAGCAGGCCGAAGCCAAGGCGCCGTGCATCGTGTTCATCGACGAGCTCGACGCGCTCGGCAAGGTCCGCGTTCAGAGCCCGCTCGGCAGCCACGAAGAACGCGAGCAGACGTTGAACCAGCTGCTCGCCGAGATGGACGGCTTCGACTCGCGCAAAGGGGTCATCATCATGGGCGCGACGAACCGCCCCGAGGTGCTCGACCCGGCGCTGCTCCGTCCCGGCCGCTTCGATCGGCAGGTCCTCGTCGACAAGCCCGACGTGAAGGGCCGCGAGGAGATCCTCCGCATCCACACCAAGGCGGTGAAGATCGCGGCTGACGTCGACTTGAAGATCGTCGCCGCCCGCACCGCGGGATTCGCCGGCGCCGACCTCGCCAACCTGGTCAACGAGGCGGCGCTGCTCGCCGCCCGCAACGACAAGACCGCCGTGACGATGAAGGATTTCGACGCGGCGATCGATCGGTTGATCGCCGGGCTCGAAAAAAAGCGGGTGATGAGCACGAAGGAGCGGGAGATCGTCGCCTATCACGAGTCGGGCCACGCCATCGTCGCCAGCGTGCTGCCGGGGCTCGATCCGGTCCACAAGATCTCGATCGTCCAGCGCGGCTTCGGCGCGCTCGGCTACACGATGCAGCTGCCGCTCGAGGATCGCTACCTGATGACGCGCCGCGACCTGCACAGCCAGCTCGCCGTCCTGCTCGGCGGACGCACCGCCGAGGAGATCGCGCTCGGTGAGATCTCGACCGGCGCGCAGAACGACTTGCAGCGGGCGACCGACATCGCGCGGGCAATGGTCACCGAGTTCGGCATGAGCGACGAGCTCGGCGCGATCAACTACGACGGCAACAAGCGCGCGAAGTTCCTCGACATCCCGATGCCGCAGGAGCGCGGCCTCTATGCCGAGGAGACGGCGCAGAAGATCGACGCCGAGATCAAACGGATCCTGACCGACGCCCACGACAAGGCGCGCGAGATCCTGACCAGCTATCGCGGCAAGCTCGAGTCGGTGACGCGCCGGCTGCTCGACATCGAGGTGATGGAGGGCGAGGAACTGCGGCGGCTGCTCGGCGGGGAGTCGGCCGACACCATTCCGCCGTCGCCGTCGCCGGTCGCGTCCTGACGATCCGACACCCTCCGAGGTATGCACGGGCGCGCACTCGTCCTCGGCGCCGGCGGCCATGCCGCAATCGCGTGGGAACTCGGCGTGCTCGCCGGTCTGGCTGACGGCGGCGCCCCAGCGCACGACGCCGACCTCGTGATCGGCACCTCGGCTGGTTCGGTCGTCGGCGCGCTGATCACCAGCGGGGTCTCGCTGGACGATCTCTTCACGCGACAGCTCGATCCCTTACACAGCGGTGAGTCGGCGCCGGCGATCGATTTCGTGCAGTGGCGCGCCGACTTCATGCGCGCACGCGAAGGAACCGACGAGCCGCAGGCGGTCGTGAAGCGCTTCGGAATCCTCGCCCGGCAGGTGCCGACGACAACGCGCGACGCGCGGCGACGTACGATCGCAGCGCGCCTGCCGCCGCCGCACGCCTGGCCCGCAACCCGGGATCTGCGTATCGTCGCCGCCGACGTGGACACTGGCGAGCGCCGCGTGTTCGATCGCACAAGCGGCGTCGACCTCGTCGACGCGGTGGCGGCGAGTTGTGCGGTTCCGGGGATCTGGCCGACGGTGGCCGTCGACGGCGGCGAGTACATGGACGGCGGCGTCTACTCGATCGACAACGCCGACCTCGCGGTCGGAAGCGCGCGTGTGCTGATCCTGACGCTGCAGGCGCGGGTCCCGGCTCTGTGCGTTCAATCGCTCGAGTCGGCGGTCGACGAGCTACACCAGAGCGGCGCGGAGGTCGAGATCGTTCATCCGGACGAAGCGACGCTCAAGGCGTTCGGCGCCGTTGGCGGAAATGTCCTCGACCCCGCGGTTCGAGAACCAGCCGCGCGCGCGGGTCGCGAACAGGGACGAAAGCTGTCGCGTTCGGGAATAGGGGCTCGGGGCTAGCTGATCGCTCGGCTAAAGCCTTCGCGCTCCATGACCGCAAGCCCCTAGCCACCAGCGCCTACGTCGGCGCCCGTCATCGACTCGGCCGGCGCCGCCGTGCTCCACTGCGTGAACGCGATCATCGCGCCCAGCACTTGCACGGCGACAACCAGCAGGACACAGCCGGTCCATCCGGCAGCGCGCCAGACCATCGACGGCAGCGCGCCGCCGGCACTGCCGCCGGCGTAGTAAAAGGTCGAGTACATGCCGACCGCGAGCGCGCGGCTGCTGCGCGTCACCGCGCCGATGTAGCTGCTGGTCGTCGCCTGCGCGACGAAGACGCCGGTCGCGCACAGCGCCAGGCCGGTGACGATCGCGGCGAGCGAAGGGGCGAGCGTCAGCAACGCGCCGGCACCGCCGAGTGCCATCGCCGATGCGATGCCGGCGCGATGGCCATAGGTGTCGATCCACCAGCCGCCGAACGGTGTCACCACCGCACCGAGCAGGTAGACGACGAACAGCCAGCCGATTGCGACCGTGCTGAGGCTGTACGGCGGCGCCGCGACATGGAACGTCACGTAGGTGAACATCGCCACCTGCGTGAACAGCACGCAGAAGCCGACGCCGCAGGTGGCGGCCAGTTGACGGTTGCGCACCAGTTCGCGCGCGCCGGCCGCGCGCCGCGACGGCTCCACCGGTACCGCCCGCCGTTTGACAGCGGCGCGATCCTCTTCTGGAAGCCGCCAGGCAATCAACGCCGCCGCCGCGCCGGTCAGGATCGCGAGCGCCACGAACGCGGCGTGCCAGTCGACGTCAGCGGCGACGAGGCCGGCGACGGCCCGGCCGGTGAAGCCGCCGAGAATCGTACCCGTCATGTACGCGGCGGTGCCGCGGCCGGCGCGCGACGGCGGCCACACTTCGTGAATGTAGGCGACGGTGCTGGCGAAAATGCCCGGCGTGGCCACGCCCTGGACGAACCGCCAGGCGATCAGCTGGGCCAGCGACTGCGACGTCGCCGCCAGTGCCGTCGCCAGCGTCAGCGTCCACGCCGACGCGACGATGGTCCGCCGGAGGCCGACGCGATCGGCGAACCGGCCGATGAACGGCGCGAAGATCGCCACCGCGACGGTCGGCGCGGTGATCGTCAGCCCGGCCTGGAACGGCGAGGCACCGAACCTGCGCGTGAACAGCGGCAGGAGCGGCTGCGTCGAATACAGGTCCAGGAATGCGGCCATCCCGGCCACGATGACCGGGAGCGTCGGCAGCCGTCGCATTGCACTATATTGTTGCCCATGAAACTGCTGCCTACGTTGACGATCTCGGCGGTCGTGGGATGCGTCGCGCTCGCGGGCGCGGCGGCGCAGCGATCCGGCGGCGCTTCAGCGCCGCAGCCGGCGGCTCACACCAAAGCATTCACTGGCGCCCGCGTCATCGACGGCACCGATCGGCCGCCGATCGACAACGCGACGATCCTCGTGCGCGACGGCAAGGTGCAATCGGTGGCGCCGGCGGCGCGCGCCCAGGTTCCGCCTGACGCCGAGCGCATCGCGCTGCAGGGAAAAACCGTCATCCCCGGCATCGTCAACGCGCACGGCCATGTCGGCAACACCGAAGGCATGGAACAGGGGCACTACTCGGCCGAGAACGTCGCCCGCGACCTGAAGACCTACGCCGCCTACGGCGTCACCACGGTGTTCTCGCTCGGCGACGATCAGGCGGCGGGCATCTTCGCCCGCGACAGCCAGCGCACGCCGACGCTCAACCGCTCGCGCCTCTTCGTCGCCGGCCCGGTGCTGGCGCCGAAAACCGTCGACGAAGCGCGCACACAGGTCGACGACACCGTCGCGATGAAGGTCGACATCATCAAGATCCGCGTCGACGACAACCTCGGCACCACCAAGAAGATGGCGCCCGAGATCTACAAGGCGGTGATCGACGAGGCCCACAAGAAAGGCGCGCGCGTTGCCGTGCACCTGTTCTATCTCGACGATGCCAAGGCGGTGCTCGACGCCGGCGCCGACTTCATCGCCCACAGCGTCCGCGACAAGGACGTCGACGAGCCGTTCATCGCGATGCTCAAGCGCCGCGACGTCTGCTACTGCCCCACGCTGATGCGCGAGGTCTCGACCTTCACCTACGAGTCGACGCCGGCGTGGTTCTCCGATCCGCTGTTCCTGAAGCACGCCGACATGAAGGCGGTGAACGCGCTCAAGGAGCCGGCGCGCCAGCAGCAGATGAAGAACAGCCGCGCAGCGCAGCAGTACAAAGCCGGCCTCGAGGTCGCCAACCGCAACGTCAAGAAGCTGGCCGACGCCGGCGTCAAGATCGCCATGGGCACCGACACCGGTCCGCCGGCGCGGTTCCAGGGGTATTTCGAGTTGATGGAGCTGGAGATGATGGCGAAGGCGGGGTTGACGCCGGCGCAAGTGCTGGCGTCGGCCACGCGCGACGCGGCGCGCTGCATGAAGCTGGATCGCGAGGTCGGCACCCTCGAAGCGAACAAGTGGGCCGACTTCGTCGTCCTCGACGCCGATCCGCTGGCGGATATCTCGAACGTCAAGAAGATCAGCGACGTCTACATCGCCGGCAACCGCGTGCCGCGCTAGGTCGGGTACGTCGGGTCGGGCGGGTCGAATTTCGAGTAGTCCGACCTGCTTGACCCGCCCGACCCGCCTGACCTGCCAGACCTATTGCGCCGGTTTTTCCGCGCTGCCGGGGACCGCCGCTTCCGCCGCCTGGAAGCCGACGCGCGAATGGGTGCCGTCGCAGAACGGCTTGTTGGTCGAGCCGCCGCAGCGGCACAGCGCGAACGGGCGCTTGGCAATCGTGTACTGTCCGCCGTTCCAGTCGACGACCGTGACGTCGTCGCCTTCCACCAGGTACGGGCCGTTCTGCCGAACTCGAATCGTCGTCGCCATGAATCACGCCTCGCTGATTAGCGGCGGCCGAGCGTAGCGGAGGCCTTCAGCCCTGCCATCGGCCGACGGGCAGCCCTGAAGGGCTGCGCTACGGTTAGCTCATTTTCTGCATCGAGGAGAGGAAGTCCGCGTTGGTGCGGGTCTTCGACATCTTGTCGATGAGCAGTTCCATCGCCTCCACCGGCGACAGCGGATTCAACACTTTCCGCAGCACCCAGATGCGATTGAGATCCTCTTTCGGGATGAGCAGTTCTTCCTTGCGGGTGCCGCTCTTCTGGACGTCGATCGACGGGAAGACGCGCTTGTCGGTGAGCTTCCGATCGAGATGGATCTCCATGTTGCCGGTGCCCTTGAACTCCTCGAAGATGATGTCGTCCATGCGCGAGCCGGTGTCGACGAGCGCCGTCGCCATGATCGTCAGCGAACCGCCTTCCTCGATGTTGCGCGCCGCGCCGAAGAACCGCTTCGGTTTCTGCAGCGCGTTCGAATCGAGGCCGCCGGAGAGTACCTTGCCCGACGGCGGTATCACCGTGTTGTAGGCGCGCGCCAGACGGGTGATCGAGTCGAGCAGGATGAGGACGTCCTTCTTGTGCTCGACCAGCCGCTTGGCCTTCTCGATCACCATCTCGGCGACCTGGACGTGGCGCTGCGCCGGCTCGTCGAAGGTCGACGAGATCACCTCGCCGTCGACCGAACGCTGCATGTCGGTGACTTCCTCGGGCCGCTCGTCGATCAGCAGGACCATCAGGTAGATCTCGGGATGGTTCTTCGACACCGACTGCGCGATGCTCTGCAGCAGCATCGTCTTGCCGGTGCGCGGCGGCGCGACGATGAGTCCGCGCTGGCCTTTGCCGATTGGCGTCCACAGGTCCATGATCCGCGCCGAGATGCTGTCCGGCGTCTCGAGCGTGATCCGCTCCTGCGGGTAAAGCGGCGTGAGGTTCTCGAAGAACAGCTTGTCGCGGGCCTGCTCGGGCGCCTCGAAGTTGACCGCCTCGACTTTGATCAGCGCGAAATACCGTTCGCCTTCCTTCGGCGGCCGAATCTGGCCGGACACCGTGTCGCCGGTCTGCAGATCGAATTTGCGAATCTGCGAGGGCGAGACGTAGATGTCGTCGGGGCCGGGCAGGTAGTTGTAGTCCGGCGCGCGCAGGAAGCCGAAGCCGTCGGGCAGCACTTCGAGCACGCCTTCCGAAAAGATGAAGCCGCTCTGCTCGGTCTGGGCCTTCAGGATCTGGAAGATCAGCTCCTGCTTGCGCATGCCGGTGGCGCCGCCGACCGACAGGTCTTTGGCGATCTGGGTGAGCTTTTGAATGCTCATGTCCTTCAGATCGGTGATGCGCAGGCCGTCGCGGCGCGACCCCTGTTGCTGCGGCTGCGACTGCTGCGGCGGCGCGGCCTGCTGTGGCGGCTGCGACGACTGCGGCTGCGAGGATTGCGGCGGCGGCGACGAGCGCTGCGGCGGCGCGTTCTGCGAAGGCTGTGAGGGGGCGGTTGGCTGTGGCTGTTCGGCGGCGGGCGTTTCGGTGGTGGCTGCGGGCGGCTGGTCCTGCGTCGATGAACCGCCCGCGGTCCGCGCCGCCGTGTGGCGCTTTTGATTGCTTGGCATCGGGTTCTCGGAGGTTAGAGTCTTAGAGTCTATACGGATTTTCGCCGATCGCGACGATGCTGCAGGCGACAATCGGCTGAATCTGCAGCGCCCGCGCCCGGGCGATGAGTTCGTCGCTGTCGGCGCCGGGATTCAGCCACACTTCGGCGATCCCCTTGCGCGCGACGTCGCCAATCACCTGCTCGCCGATATCCGGCGGCACATAGAACGACGCCATGTCGATCGAGCCGGGGACGTCGAGGACCGAAGGGTAGGCTTTCAA
>Ga0070686_100000884_pt1 | contig 17414 bp, 20 predicted proteins | sample KBSS23LmetaG_FD_65654 | JGI IMG/M metagenome (GOLD analysis project Ga0070686, IMG submission 65654) | Switchgrass rhizosphere microbial communities from Kellogg Biological Station, Michigan, USA - KBS S2-3L metaG | ecosystem: Host-associated > Plants > Roots > Rhizosphere ... | reverse complement strand
CCGACGAGCAGCAGGAAGGTGATCCACCCGGCCGCGATCAGCATCATGCGCCGCGACAGGCTGCCGGTGTGCGGCACGACGGCGGGCGCGTCCGCTCCCGCTTCCTCCGCCGCTGCGCCTGCGTCTATCGCCGGCGCATCGGACTGGGAAGCGGGGTCATTCGCGCGGCGGCTCGTCGGGATCGTCGAGGCTGTAGCCAAGGCCACGGATGGTGGTGATCACGTTGGCACCCAGCTTCTTGCGGATGCGGGTGACGAAGACCTCGATCGTGTTCGAATCGCGGTCGAAATCCTGGTCGTAAATATGCTCGATCAGCTCGGTGCGGCTGACCACCTTGCCCTTGTGGTGCATGAGGTAAGAGAGCAGTTTATATTCCTGCGCGGTGAGCTTCACCGGCTCGCCGTCGAGCGTGACCTTGCCCGAGCGCGTGTCGAGACGGACGTCGCCGGCGGTGAGCTCGGAGCTGGCATTGCCCGAGGCGCGGCGGATGAGGGCGCGCAGCCGCGCGATCAATTCCTCGGTCTGGAACGGCTTGGCCAGATAATCGTCGGCGCCGGCATCGAGCCCCGCCACCTTGTCCGACCAGCTGTCGCGTGCGGTGAGCACCAGCACCGGCACCTTGATCCCCTCCTTGCGCCAGCGGTCGAGCACGGTGAGGCCGTCCACCTCGGGCAGGCCGAGATCAAGGATGATCGCGTCGTAAGTCTCGGTCGAGCCGAGATAATGGCCATCCTCGCCGTCGGTCGCGAGGTCGATCGCATAGCCCGCCCCTTCGAGCGTGGCGCGCAGCTGCCGGCCGAGATTGGGCTCGTCCTCGACGATCAGGACCCGCATGTTCTTCCCCTCTTGCCTCGTTCGCGGCCGATCAACAGGCGCGGACAGGAAAATGTTTCATCGGCGATACGGGAATAGTGCCTGAAACGGCCAGCGCCAATCGCCTATTGGCGCCGGACGATCTGGCCGGTCTCGGCATCGACGTCGATCCAGATGACCTCGCCGCCGCGCATATATTTGAGCCGGTAGATGCGGCCGTCGAACTCGACGCCGATGAACTCGGCGCCGGGAACGTTGATGCGGGCCCGAATCTCGGGAAGCGGGCGGATTCGGCCCTGCTGCATCGCGCGATAGGCATTGTCCTGCTCGCGCAGCCGGTTGAGGCCCCGTTGCGCGCGCTGCTCACGCGCATCGCGCCCGTCCTGCGCGACGGCGGGCGTCGCGAGGCCGAGGGCGGCGATCAACAGGATCAGGTTGCGCATCACTTCAAAAACTCGACTTTTCCGGAAGGATTGGCAAGGGCCATAGGGCCAACGCATTGAATAAGCCATGAATGCGGCCGTAGGCGGGGCTTAACATTTGGCGGGGAGGAGGCCGAGAGATGCTGATGCTCGCCTTGCTGCTGGCCCAAGCCGCCCCGGCGCCCGTGCCCGCACCAGTGCAGCCGCCGGTTTCGAGCGTCGTCACGGCCAGCGGGCTGCGCTTCGAAGTGCTCGCCGAGGGGACGGGGCGCCGTCCCAAAGCGGGCGATGCGGTCCTCGTCACCTATGTCGGCCGCCTCGCAGACGGCACGATCTTCGATTCGGCCGCGGCGCCGGCCGGCCTGCTCGTCTCCGGGGCGATTCCCGGCTTCACCGAAGCGCTGGAGATGATGAACGAGGGCGGCCGCTACCATTTCGTCATTCCGCCGCGGCTCGCTTACGGCGCGCGCGGCCGCCCCGGCGCAATCCCGCCGAACGCGACGCTCGATTTCACCCTCGCCCTCGTGCGCGTCGGCCGCCCCGCGGCGCGCTAGGCCTGGCTTCGGCTCTCCGCCCGAGCCGGCAGCAGCCGCGGGTTGCGAAGCAAAGCGGCGGAGATCAGGGCGACGAGAAAGCCGACCGGGAAGATCTCCATGAAGGTCATCGGCATGCGGAAGAGCGGATTGGCATAGCTCTCGCGCATCCCTTCCATCTCGGCGACCTCGCGGGCGATCTCGGCGGCGCTTGCGCCCGCCGCGCGGCGGCTCTCTATGGTCGCAGCAATATATTGATCCATGAACTTGTAGCCGGTCGCGGCGAGATAGGCCTCCCAGACCGCGACATAGATGATCCCCGAGACGATCGCGATCGCCAGCCCCATGCCGAAGGCGGGAAGGAAGCGGACGATGCCGCCGCGCTCGACGTCGCGATAGCGCTTGACGCCGACGAAGATGAAGGTCGTCCCGACAAGCATGACCAGATAGCCGAACCACAAGGAGTGGGAGAAGCTGCTGCCGTCGGGAATGAGGAAGAGCCCCGACATGATGACGAGGATGATGACGAGGCCGGTCAGGGACCCGTAGACGAGCGCGTAGCGCATGATTTGTACCTCCCCTGGCCTCAGCCGCCGGCCTCCGGCTCCCACAATTCGATCGGATTGCCTTCGGGATCGTGGATCCGCGCGAAGCGGCCCAGCCCGGACGAATCCCATTCCTCGCGCGTTTCGACCTCGATGCCCGCGGCGCGCAAGTCGGCGAGCAGGCCGTCCAGATCGGTGACGCGGAAATTGACCATCGCCTGATGGTCGGCGCGGAAATAGTCGCTATTCTCCTTGAACGGTTCGAACACCATCGGCCCGCTCCGGGTGAACCAGACCCATTCGTTCGATTCGCCCTTCTCGTCGGTGCCGCAGCCGCCGCCGACGCCGAGATGCTCCTTGTACCAGGCCTTCAGCGCCGCCGGGTCCTTCGCCCGGAAGAAATAGCCCCCCATTCCGATTGCAGGCATCTTGCTTCCCCCCTTTGTCTTGCCGGCCAGACATACAGGCGAAGCGGGGCGCGTGGCTATCGCCCAAATGGGTGATTCCGGCCGACTTGCCCGATCGGGCGAGGCAATTTCAGGGAATGAGCGACAGCCAGCGCGCCTTCTCGATCGCATGGACGCGCTTTTGCACCTCCAGCTTCTCAAAGACCCGGGCGATGTGGGTCTTCACCGTATTGGGCGAGATGCCGAGCGTGCGCGCCATTTCCTTGTTCGACTGGCCCGAGGCGAGGAGATCGAGGATCTCGCATTCGCGCGCGGTCAGGCCGAGCGACCGGATCGCCGCGTCATTACGCTCGAACGCCGCGGGCGCGGGGCCCGGGGTCAGCCGGCGCCCGGCCCAGAGCCCGAGGCCGATGAAGCCGATCGCGAGCAGGAAGATATAGATCTCGGTCGGGAAGAGATGCGTGAAGTGGCGGAACTTCAGCCATTCGAGCGCGGCCGCCGCGACCGCAAGCGCCAGAGCGTAGAGGATGATCGTCCTCGCCATCGGGCAAGGCTGGCAGAAAAGCGCTTCGGGAGCCAGCATCGGGGAGGCCGGGACGACTGCCTCGGGTGACTCCGGTCTACAATTGTGCGCGGATGATGGTGGAGGCGGCCGAAGGCCGTCCCTACGCCCCCCTCACCGCCTGGGCGGGCGCGGTGCGGCGGGCTGCGGCGGCGCGGCGGCGGGCGGCGCCTGCGGCGGCCGCTGCTCGACCAGGGCCGCGGTTTCGATCGCATCGAGCGCCTGGCGGGCGGCGAGATAGATCTGCGCCTTGCGGATCCAGTCCGCGGCATTGTCGCGGGCGGGTATCCGCATCACCTCGGCGAGGGCGACCTCGACCTGGCCGGCCTCGAGCCGCTGGGTGGCGCGGCGCAGCCGTTCCGAGGGCTCGGTCGAGGGTGTGTCTCCGCGGCGCACCGTGATCATCGAGCCGAGCTCCGCCTTGAGCGCCTCCCACCAGCCGGTGTCGGGGGGCGTTCCGATCAGATGCGGCCCGGCCTCCTGCAGGCCGAGCTGCAGATCCTGGAGCGTCACCGGATTGTGCGAGGCGAAAATGATCCGGCCGACCGCATTGGGCTGGTTCTGGCCGAAACGCTGCTGAAGCATGGTCTCGAGAAAGCCCAAGGCGACGCCGCGGTCGAGCGCGCGCCGCGCGGCGAAGGCCACGAGCAGCCCTTCGGCCCGGTCGGCATTGCCGACCGCGGCGCGCGACTGGGTGTCGACGCTACCGATCCTCTGCTCGAGCGCCGCCACGCGCCTGGCGAGCGCCGGGTCGGCCGCCTGGTTCGGGTCGTTCGCCGGGGTCGGAAGCAGTGCCGGCGCCAGCGGCTGCACCTGCGGCGCGGGGGCCGGAGCCGGCGCCGCGTTCTCGGCGGCGGGCGACGGCGCGGGGGCGATGCCGAGCGCACGGGCGCCCGCTTCCCAATGGCCGAGGATATAGCCCATCGCGCCGAGCCCAAGCAGAAAGGCGACGCCCGGCAGGATCAGGGCGCGCCACCAGGAGCGCCGCTGCTGCGCCGCGTAAGGATCGACCGGATCGTAATCGCCGTTCATCTCGCGCCTCGTCCCGCCCTACGTCTGGCACAGCTTGGCGGCAAGCTCCAGCAAGGCCTCGTCGCGCGGCGCCGCGGCGACGGCGACCCCCTTCCAGCCCCCGCCCGCCGCCTCGGCGGCCTGCGCGCTGATCGCGGCGAGGATGAAGCCGCCGCGATCGGCTGCCAGGGCCGCGAAGCGCGCCGCCGCGCGCGGCGAATGGAGGAGGACGACGGCCTCTTCCAGGTCCGCGGGCAGGGCGCCCGCAGGCTCGGAGGCATAGACCGCGACGTGCGCGGCCCCGCCGAGCGGCAGATGGTCGCGTCCGCCGATTTGGAGCAGCGCGCTCGCGCCGTCCCGCCCGGCCATGGCGGCGAGGGCTGCGCCGTCGGACGGTCCGATCCTGAGCCGGGTGAAGCCGGCCGCGCGCGCCGCCGCCCCGGTCCGCTCGCCGACCGCGTAGCAGGGCAAGGCGAGAAACGGCTTCAGCCCATCGCCGCCGAGGCGCGCGGCATTGGCGCTGGTGAGGAGAATGGCATCGAAGTCGCCCGGATCCGGCGGGATCCAGTCCAGCGCGCGCGTCTCGAAGAGCGGCGCGACGATCGGCTCTAGGCCCAGCGCCCGTGCCCGCTTCTCGCTTTCCTCGGCGCCGGGCTGCGGGCGGACGATCAGCAGCTTCATCGCGCGAACATCGCCCGCAAGGCGGGGCTGGCGGCGGCGAGGAGCCGCCGCGCCAGCTCCTCCGGCACGCCCTCGCCCGCCCGGACCTCGCTTCCGTCGCTGCTGAGGATCTCGGCTCGGAGCAGGCCGCCCCCAGCGAGCGCGGCGACCGCGGAATGACAGTCGCCCCCCAAAGCGGCGAGGAAGGCGCGCTCGGCCGTCACCGCTTCGTGCGTCGGCCGATGGTCGATCGCCGCCAGCAGGTCGCGCAGGTCGCCGCGATCGGCGCTGATCTCGACGCCGATCGCTCCCTGGGCGGGCGCCGGCAACAGGTCCAGCGGCGCCCCCACCTCGATGCCGAGCCGGTCGAGGCCGGCGGCGGCGAGCAGGGTCGCGTCGACCTCGCCCCGTGCGACTTTGGCGAGGCGGGTCTGGACATTGCCGCGGATCGACACGGTCCGCAGGTCCGGCCGGCGGGCGCGTAGCTGGGCGGCGCGCCGCGGCGATGAAGTCCCGACCGTGGCGCCTTGCGGCAGCTTTTCGATGCTGTCGGCCCCGATCAGCCGATCGCGCGTGTCGGCCCGCTCCAGCATGGCCGCGATCGCGAACGTCTCGGGCCGGATCGTCTCGACGTCCTTCATCGAATGGACCGAGAGATCGGTGCGGCCGTCGGCGAGGCAGGCATCGAGCTCCCTGGTCCACAGCGCCTTGCCGCCCACCTCTGCGAGCGGCCTGTCCCGGATCACGTCGCCCGAGGTTGTGATCGGTACGAGCTCGATCGCGGTTTCATTCCAGCCATGGGCAGCGCGCAGCGCCTCGGCCACCATGCGAGCCTGGATGAGCGCCAGCGGCGAGCCGCGCGTGCCGATGCGGAGCGGACGGTCCATAGCGCGCTTGTGCTAGGGCCAGCCTCCGTAACCGGCAATGGCCGTGATTGCCCGCAGGAGGCTGCTGGCTAGGAGCGGCGCAGTCGCGTAGCCGGGGCTACGCGCAAGCAAGCGACGCCGTCCAGCAGCCTCCTGCGGGCAACCCCTTCGGGGCGGGCGGCTTTTGGCGCAGGGCCGCGTCGCTCGTCGGGCACGATGACACCGCATCGCGCCCTCCTCGCTCCTCCCCCTGCGCCAAAATCCGCTCCGTCACGACCGTTGCCGGCCGCGGAGGCTGGCCCTCACTTAAGCATAGTGGCAGGGAAGGCCGCGATGAGCCTGATCCTCGGCATCGAATCGAGCTGCGACGAGACCGCGGCGGCGCTGGTGACCTCCGACCGGCGCATCCTCGCCCATCGCCTCGCCGGCCAGGAGGCCGCGCACCGGCCGTTCGGCGGGGTCGTGCCCGAGATCGCCGCGCGCGCGCATGTCGAGATCTTGCCGCGGCTGATCGAGGAGGTGCTGGCCGAAGCCGGGATCGCGCTCGGCGAAGTCGACGCCGTCGCCGCGACCGCCGGCCCGGGGCTGATCGGCGGGGTCATGGTCGGGCTGGTCACCGCCAAGGGGCTGGCCCTGGCCGCGGGCAAGCCATTGGTCGCGGTCAACCATCTCGAGGGTCACGCGCTTTCGCCGATGCTCAGCGAACCCGATCTCTCCTTCCCTTATCTGTTGCTGCTCGTCTCGGGCGGCCATTGCCAATTGCTGTTCGTCGAGGGCGTGGGCCGCTATCGCCGCCTCGCCACCACGATCGACGACGCCGCCGGCGAGGCGTTCGACAAGAGCGCGAAGCTGCTCGGCCTCGGCTTTCCGGGCGGACCGGCCGTCGAGCGCGCCGCGGCCGAGGGCGATCCGCAGGCCGTGCCCCTGCCCCGGCCCCTGCTCGGCTCTGCCGAGCCGCATTTCTCCTTCGCCGGGCTCAAGAGCGCAGTGATGCGCGCGAGGGAAAGCGGCCTGTATGCCGATGCGGACATCGCCGCTTCGTTCCAGCAGGCGGTGGTCGACTCCCTCGTCGACCGCACGCGTCGCGCGATCGAGGCGGCGAGCGGCGCGACCGCCCTGGTCGTGGCAGGCGGCGTCGCCGCCAATCTGAGCATTCGCGCGGCGCTGACCGCGCTCGCCGCCGAGAGCGGGCTGCCCTTCGTCGCGCCGCCGCTGTGGCTCTGCACCGACAATGCAGCGATGATCGCCTGGGCCGGGGCGTTGCGCTTCGAGGCCGGGCTCGTCGACGGGCTCGACGCGCCCGCGCGCGCCCGCTGGCCGCTCGATCCCGACGCCGAGAAGGCGCGCGGCGCCGGAGTGAAGGCGTGAAGCTCGGCGTGATCGGCGGCGGCGCCTGGGGCACGGCGCTCGCCCAGGTCGCGGCGGCCGAGGGCGAGGAGGTCAGGCTCTGGGCGCGCGAGCCCGAAGTGGTCGAGGCGGTCAACACGGCCCATGAGAACAAGGTCTTCCTCAAGGGCGTCGCGCTGTCGGACTCGATCCGCGCGACCGGCGACCTCACCGAGCTCAGCGGATGCGAAGCCTTCCTAATCGTTGCGCCTGCGCAATATTTGCGACCTGTGCTCGGCGGCCTCTCCGCCGCCGGCCGGCCGCTCGTGCTCTGCGCCAAGGGGATCGAGGATTCGACGGGCCTGCTGATGCACGAGGTCGCGCGCGAGGTTCAGCCGGATTCGCCGATCGCCGTCCTCTCCGGCCCGACCTTCGCCCATGAGGTCGCGGCCGGCCTGCCGACCGCGGTCACCCTGGCGGTCGAGGACCGGGCGCTCGGCGAACGCCTCGTCGCGCGGATCGCACGGCCGCATTTCCGACCCTATCTTTCCGAAGACGTCGCCGGCGCCGAAGTCGGCGGCGCGGTCAAGAACGTCCTCGCCATCGCCTGCGGCGTGGTCGAGGGGCGTCGGCTCGGCCTCAATGCGCGCGCCGCCCTGATCTCACGCGGCTTCGCCGAGATGACGCGCTTCGGCCTCGCCAAGGGCGCGCGGCCGGAGACGCTGGCGGGGCTGGCCGGGCTCGGCGACCTCGTCCTCACCTGCTCCTCGGCCTCGTCGCGCAACTTCAGCCTCGGCAAGGGGATCGGCGAGGGCGCGCGCCCGGCCGACCTGCTCGCCGACCGCAAGACCGTCGCCGAGGGGGCCTTCACCGCCCCGGTGCTGAAGCGCGCCGCCGAAGCGCTCGGCGTCGACATGCCGATCGTCGCCGCAGTCTGCGCCTTGCTCGCGGAGCGGGCCTCCGTGGAGGAGGCGGTCGGGACGCTGCTGGCCCGGCCGTTGCGGGCCGAAGGCGTCTAGGCCCGTACCCCAACGCACATGGAATAGCCTGGCTGGGGTGGCCGCACCCTATCGGCCCAAACCTGCCGCGGCGAGCAGGAGCGGAGGAACCTCGAAGGCGAACGAGCCTTGGCGAGGCGGCAACAGCGGCCAGCGCGCTTGCACGCGATGAACGCCGTTACCGACTTCGCTCTCAATCAGCAGCAATTCATCGGGAATCCATTCGCGAGGCAGAGCGGAAGTCTCGACAACGCACGGATCGCGACCGAGTGTCACATGTGGGTGCAGCCCCGATTCGCGGTAGAGCGGCACGATGGCCCGCGTGGCCAAGCGCGCGACCAGTGTTCGATAGAAATCTTGGATCTCGCATTGCGAGCCCACGGCGTGCACCGCAGCACCCTCCGGGTCGCCCTGCAATCGCCCGACTTGGAACCTGCAGGACGAGAGAGGGCTGTGGAGCGCCGAACGAACCTGCGCTACGATCCACGGGTCACGGTGGTGAAGCTCCGCGATCACGCACAGGGTCAGATGGAAATATTCGTCCGGGACCCTCTTCGCGTGCTGACCGACGGCGTCGGCGAGCGACGTCAGCCAGCAACGCAGGACTGTGTCAGGACGAAAGGCGAGAAAGTAGCGATAGCAAAGCGGTCTGCGCATAGTCACCTCCGACTCGATAGAGTTCCTGTTATGTTCTATCTTTGCAGTCGGAGTCGAATCGACGCTAAGCGTCTGTAGGGGCGGGACCGGCGATGGCGCATTCCGGTCCAAAGCGCAGATTAGAAATCCTTGCAAAGCCGATCCCGCTCCCAGTCGCCGGTGACATCACCCGGCCTCGATTGAATCGTCATGGCGAGCCCACGGGCGCGGCAAAATTCAGGCGCCGTGACCGCTACGGCGCTTCGCGCCTCGCGATGACCGCGTGTTGCAATCTCGCGCGGTCAGGATGTCCCGCGCTTCGCTAAGTCATGTAGGCGACACGGACACAGTAAAACCCGCAGTAACCGTCAAGGGCCTGTAAACCACCGCAGGGTAAAGGGAATTTGCCGGTAGTTCTGGTCCGACCCGGCGGCGGCGGGCATTCTTGATCCAGGTCAAGGCGCCCGCCGCACTTGGTTTCGGCAACGGTCCGGGAGCCTTTGTCGCCGCGATTTCCGAGCCGTCGGGCCGATAACGTCCGACTTGAAATCGCTCAGAGCAGCAGATGCTTCTGGATCTTGCCGGCCGAGGTGCGCGGGAATTCGGCGACATAGTCGAAGCGCCTCGGCACCTTGTACGGGGCGAGGCGGGCGCGGCAGAAAGCCTGCAGCTCGGCTGGCGCCGGATGGCCTCCATCCGGAGTCAGCTGGACGAAGGCGCGGCCCACCTCGCCCCATTTGGGATCCGCCTCGGCGAGCACCGCCGCGTCGACGACCGCCGGATGGGCCGAAAGCACGTTCTCGACCTCGGCCGGATAGACATTCTCCCCGCCCGAGATGAACATCTCCTTCCGCCGGCCCGCAATATGGAAGAAGCCGTCGGCGTCGCGCCGGGCGAGGTCGCCCGAGATCAGCCATCCATCGCCGGTGAAGGCGGCGCGGGTCGCCTCCTCGTTCCGCCAATAGCCGGGCGTCACCCCCGGCCCCGCGAACTGGAGGTCGCCGACCTCGCCGTCCGCGACCTCGCGTCCCGCCCCGTCGACGATGCGGGCGAGGCAGAGCAGCTGCGGCTTGCCGACCGAGCCGATCCGGTCCCAGGCATCGGCGGGATCGACCAGGAAGGCGGTCGGCCCGGTCTCGGTCATGCCCATGCCGTTGCAGACCCTCACCCCGAGGTCGCGATAGGCGATGGCGAGCGCGTCCGGCAGCGGCGCGCCGCCGCAGCCCCAGTGGCGGACATGGCCGAGCGGCGCCGCGGCGAAGCCCGGATGATCGAGCAGGCTCTGGTAGATGGTCGGCACCGCGAAGATCGTGTCGAGCCGCCGCGCCTCGAGCAGGCCGACCAGAAGCTCGGCGTCGAATCCGTCCATGACGATCACCCGCCCGCCCGCGATCAGGGTCGGCAAAGCGTGGAGATTGATTCCGGCGGTGTGGAAGATGGGGAGGAAGGCGGCCGTCGTGTCGGTCGAGGCGAGGCGGATCGCGCCGCCGATATTGACGTGGTTCGCGAGCGCCATCCGGAAGGTGTAGATCACGCCCTTGGGCTTGCCCGTCGTCCCCGACGTGTAGAGCAGATACCAGGTCGCCGCGGCGGGCCAGCGCGCGCGCCAGCTTCGCCCCGGCGTCTCGCCGAGCAGATCCTCATAATCGCGGTCGAAATCCACGCTTGGCGGCGGCGCGGCCAGGGCGCGCGCGGCCGCCGCCTCGCCGGCGCCGTGGACGAGCAAAGTGGGCGCCGCGTCGGCGATCAGCCCGTCCAGCTCGGCGGGCGGCATCCGCCAGTTCAGGGGCACGAGCACCGCCCCCGACTTCGCGCAGCCGAACAGGAGCTCGAAGAATTCGATCCGGTTGCGGGTGAGGACGGCGACCCGGTCGCCGCGGCTTACGCCTTTGGCCGCGAGCATAGCGGCCGCGCGGCCGGCGCGGTCGTCGAGCTGCCCGTAAGTGAGGCTCCGCCCCGTCGCCGCGTCCTCGAGCGCGACCCTGGCCGGGCTCAAAGCCGCGCGCTTGGCGATCAGGTCGGGCAGGTCCGCGATCATCTTTTGCGCAGGCCCTCGGAGACGAGGTCGATGGCGCGGTCGGCGACCTCGGCGGGCTCCATGTCCTCGCCCCAGATCCCGTAGCGCATGCCGAGGAAGACGCTCATTCCGATCAGCGCCCAGGCGCGCAGTTCGTCCGGCCCTTCGGCGATCTCGCCGCGCGCGCCCGCGGCGGCAAGGTTGCGGCGATATCCGTCGGCGAATGTGAGGTAATGCTCGCGATAGACGTCCTCCGCGACGAACTGGGCCTCCTCGATGATCCGGTAGAGCTCGGGATGCCGGCGGGTGAAGGCGATGAAGGCGGCAAGGCCGATCCGCTCCGCGGCGAGCCGGTCGGGCGCGCCGCGCACCGCCTCGGCGACATGGGCGCGGGTCGCCTGGCTCATGTCGCGGACGAGCGCGCGGAACAATTCCTCCTTGCTTTCGAAATAGGTGTAGAAGGTGCCGAGAGCGACGCCGGCGCGGGCGGTGATGCCGGTGATCGCCGCCTCGTGGAAGCCGCGCTGGCCGAATTCCTGCGCGGCGGCCTCGAGCAATTTGCGCACCGTCCGCCGCCCGCGCTCGGTGCGCGGCGCCTTGTCGGCCGAGACGGCGGCCTGGCCCAGATCGTTCATGCACCCCTCCGAGCCACGAACTTGAACCGGCTTTCAGCTTTGTGCAAGCGAGTCGCACGGCGAAGGCGCTGCGGTGCGGACGTCGCGGCACGGATTCGTCATGCTGCAGGATAGGCCGCGTCGGCGCGGGCGAGCCCAATTCATGCGCCGCGACAACTTGCGGTTAACAAAATAGGCGTATCGGTTTCGCGTACGCAAGGAGTCCAAGTGGCGAAGCTCGTCGTGATGAAGAAGGGCGGCGGCGGCCGGGTTGCGATCAACCCGGAGCAGGTGACTCATGTCCGCTCCGCCACCGGTGCCTTCACCGACGTCTTCTTCGACGGGCACCAGGTCGCGGTCGAAGGCACGTTCGAGGAGGTGGTCGCCTTGCTTTCCGACATGAACCGGCGAACGCCGCAGGGGTCCGAGCAGCCGGAAGGCCAGCGCGGGCTGGCCTTCGGCCGCTTCGACCGCTGAATCGGCGGGCGCGGACCGCCCGGCGATGATCGCCGCCGCCCTCCCCGTCGCCCTCGCCTTCAACCTGATCTGCAGCGGCACCCTGCGCTCCGGGCCGGTCGGCCTAGCCCTGCCGGAGCAGGACGGCGAGCGTTTCACCATCGTCTATCGCATCGATCTCGATGCGAGGCGCTGGTGCAGCGACGCCTGCGAGGCCGTCGAGCCGCTCGCCGCGATCGTCGAAGGCCATATCCTGCTGCGCGACCGCCACGATCCCGGCGGCAGCAGCGTCGTCACCGTCGTCCCCGAATGGGGCCGGTTCACCGACACGCTGATCGAAGGCAGTACCGCGACCTTGCGCAGCGGCACCTGCGAGCCCCACCCCTTCACCGGCTTTCCGCTCGACCTCGCCTGATCATTGTCCCGTCACTCCAGCGAAAGCCGGAGTCTCTCTGTTCTTGGCGGATGCTGGGAAGAAAAAGGGGGGATTCCAGCTGACGCTGGAATGACGCGGCCTTGTCTCTAACTTGAATATTGACTCAGGTTTCAAATTAGGCGAAGAGGCAGCCAGCCGCGATGCCGAACGGGCGCGCGGACGGGGAGGGCGTGCTGCACTTTTTCACGGCATCGGACGGGACGCGAATCGCCTATCGCGATAACGGCGAGGGCACGCCGCTCGTGCTGCTGCACGGGCTGATGGCCCATGGCGGCTTCTTCCGCGCCCAGGCCGACCTTGCCGCCGACTTCCGGGTGATCGCGATCGACCTGCGCGGCCACGGCGCTTCGGCGCGGCCCGGCGAGCGGCCGACCGTCGAGCAGCTCGCCGCCGACGTCTCCGAGCTGGCCGAGGCGCTCGACCTTCGGGGCGCGATCGGGGTCGGCTGGTCGATGGGCGCGACCGTGCTCTGGCACGTCCTTTCCGGGCCCGCCGCCGGCCGCTTCGCCGGCGCCGTGGTCGTCGACATGACCGCGCGCGTGCGCAACGACGCCGAGTGGGACCTCGGCCTGTCGCCCGAGGCGTGCGAGGCGCGCAGCATCGCGATCCGCGACGATTTCGAAAGCTTCGCGCGAAGCGCCGGCCAGGGCATCTTCGCCCAGCCGGTCGCGCCGGACCGGCGCGAGGACGCCGACTGGGCCAGCGCCCAGTTCGCGCGCAACGATGCCGACGCGATGGGCTCGGTCTGGGCGAGCCTGGTTCGCCAGGACGTGCGGGCCCTGCTCCAGAAGATCGAACACCCGACCCTGATCGTCCATGGCGGCCGCAGCCGCCTCTACGGCGACGACACCGCCGACCATCTCGTCGAGGCTTTGCCCGACGCGCGCGCGGTCCGCTTCGACCGGTCCGGCCACGCGCCGCACCTCGAGGAGCCCGCCTTGTTCAACCAGACCCTGAGAGATTTCGCGGTCCGCCTGTCGCGCGGCCGATCTGCCCAGCCCATCGAATCGTGAGGAGACCAACCATGGCCAACAACAGCAAGATCATAGCCGCCCTGAAGCTCGGCTCGGCCCTTGCCGCGCTGACCGCGGCCGCGCCCGCTTTCGCCCAGCCCGATACCGCCGCGCCGGCGGCCGCGACCGGGGCGGACGACGAGGTGATCACGGTCACCGCGCGGCGCCGCGAGGAAAGCCTGCAGGACGTGCCGATCGCAGTGACCGCCTACTCCGGCGAAGCGCTCGAGCGCCAGGGGGCGATCGACATCACCGACCTCAACGACACGACCCCGAACGTCACGCTAGAAACCTCGCGCGGCACCAACACGACCCTGACCGCCTTCATCCGAGGCGTCGGCCAGCAGGATCCGGTCGCCGGCTTCGAAGCCGGCGTCGGCCTCTATCTCGACGACGTCTACCTCAATCGCCCGCAGGCTGCGGTTCTGGACATTTACGACGTCGAACGGATCGAGGTGCTGCGCGGCCCGCAGGGCACGCTCTACGGTCGCAACACGATCGGCGGCGCGATCAAATATGTCACGCGCCGGCTCGACGCCGAGCCAAGCCTCAACATTCGCGCCAATCTCGGCACTTATCAGCAGACCGATCTGATCGTTTCCGGGAGCACGCCGCTGTCCGACCAGATCCGGATCGGCGCTTCGGGCGCGCGGCTCAGCCGCGGCGGCTTCGGCGACAATCTCAACAACGGCCTCGACAATTACAATCGCGACATCTGGGCGGCCCGCGCCACCGTCGAGCTCACGCCCGCGTCGAACGTCTTCCTGCGCTTCTCCGGCGATTACAGCATGGACAATTCGGATCCGCGCAACGGTCACCGCCTGATCCCCGGGCTGCTCAGCGGCGCCCCGGTGCTCAGCGACGTCTACGACACCCGCGCCGGCCTCAACTCTCCGGAGCAGCAGGTCGAGGCCTTTGGCGGCGCCTTCCGCGCCGAGTTCACCTTCGGCGACTTCGTCCTGCGCAACATCATGGCCTTTCGCCAGGATGAGAGCCACGCGCCGATCGACTTCGACTCGCTGCCGGCGGCCGACGTCGACGTGCCGGCCATCTACCGCAACCACCAATTCTCGAACGAAACCCAGCTGCTTCTCGGCGGCCCCGGCCCGATCCAGGGCGTGGTGGGCGTCTATTATCTCAGCGCCGCCGCCAACAACGTGTTCGACGTGATTCTCGCCACCACCAGCCCGGCGGCGCTGCCGGGCCTCACCGCCTCGACCTTCGGCGACGTCCATACCGACACTTGGGCGCTATACGGCGACTTCACCTACGATCTCACCAGCCGGCTTCATCTCTCGCTCGGCGGCCGCTACACGATCGACAACCGCCGCGCGACCGTGATCCGGGCCAATTATCTCAACGGCCCCTCGCCGGCGCTCGGCGGCAACGGCGTCCAGCTCGGCGCGCTGACCTCCAACTTCCACGGTGAGGAAACCTTCAAGCAGTTCACCCCGCGCGCCTCCCTGAGCTTCGAGCCCGATCCCAACAACACCATCTATGCGAGCTACTCGCGGGGCTTCAAAGGCGGCGGCTTCGATCCGCGCGGCCTTTCCACCGCGGCGCCCGACCTCAACGGCAACGGCATTCGCGAGTCCAACGAGATTTTCGATTATTTCGAGTTCGAGCCGGAGCGGGTGACCAGCTACGAAGTCGGCTACAAGGCCAATCTGTTCGACCGCAGGCTGCGCCTCGCCATCGCCGGCTTCTACGCCCAATATAGAGACGTCCAGGTGCCGGGCTCGGTCGGCGCGGTGATCAACGGCGTGCCGACCTTCGTCGGCGTGACCACCAATGCCGGCCGCGCGAGCTTCAAGGGAGTCGAGGTGGAAGCGCTTGCGACCCTGTTCCGCGGCGCCAACGGCTCGCGACTCAACCTGGCGGGCACATTGGGCTATCTCGACGCCCAATATGACGAGTTCATCACCAACGTTGCCGGCGTCGGCCCGGTCGACGTCGCCAATTTCCGGCGGATCCAGAACACGCCCAAATGGACGATGTCGGCGACGCTCGACTACACCACCCCCCTCGCGGGCGGCGAATTGTCCGCAGGCACCACCTTGTCGTACCGCAGCAAGACCTTCCAGTTCGAAACGCCGAGCCCGTATCTTGACCAGCCGGGCTACGCTTTGTGGGATGCCAATCTGGTGTGGACGAGCCCCAACAACCGCTACACGATCGGCCTCCACGCCAAGAACATCCTCGACCGGCAATATATCACGTCGGGCTACCAGTTCCTCGCCACGGATCCGGTGACCGGGGTTCCCCTCCGTGCGGCGAACGGCAACCCGATCCCCAGCCTTGGCCGGGAAGGGATCGCCACGGCCTTCTACGGCAACCCGCGCCAGATCTTTCTGAGCTTCGGGATCAATTTCCGCTGATGCGGAGCGGGAGCAGAGATGGGGGGGCGGGCCCAAGCGGGCGCGTCCTCCTCATCCTGCTCCTCGCCTACGTCTTCAACTTCATCGACCGCCAGATCATCGGCATCCTCGCGCTGCCGATCAAGGCGCAGCTCCATCTCAGCGACAGCCAATTGGGGCTGATGGGCGGGATCGCCTTCGCGCTCTTCTATTCGGGCCTCGCCATCCCGATCGCCTGGCTCGCCGACCGCGCCAGCCGGGTCAGGATCATCGCCTGGTCGGTCGGGCTGTGGAGCCTGTTCACGGCAGCCTGTGGCTTCGCCCAGAATTTCTGGCATCTGTTCCTGGCGCGGATGGGCGTCGGCATCGGCGAAGCCGGAGGGGTCGCGCCGTCCTACGCCCTGATCTCCGATTTCTACCCGAAGGCGCAGCGCGGCCGCGCTTTGGCCTTCTTCTCGCTCGGCATCCCGATCGGGTCGGCGCTCGGCGTGTTCTTCGGCGCCTGGATCGCCAGCCATCTCGACTGGCGCTCGGCCTTCCTGATCGTCGGCCTCGCCGGCCTGCCCGCGGCCTTGATGGTGCGCTTCTTCATCCCCGAGCCGGTGCGCGGCGGGCATGACAGCGCCGACGGGACGGAGAGCGCGCCGGCGCCGCCCTTCCTCGTCGTGGCGGCGAGGCTGATCCTGATCCCCAGCTTCTGGCTTCTCTCCTTCGGCGCCGCCTCGGGCTCGATCCTCGGCTACGGGTTGATCTTCTGGCTGCCGAGCTTCTTCCACCGGAGCTTCCACCTGGAGCTCGGCGAGGTCGGCTGGTTCTACGGCTCGATCGTGCTGATCGGCGGAGTCGCCGGGACCTGGCTCGGTGGCTGGTTCGGCGACCGCACCGGGCCGGCCGACCCCGGCGCCTATGCGCGCATTCCCGCTCTGTGCTTCCTGATCGCCGCCCCGGTCTTCGCGATCGGCCTGTTCGCGCCTTCGCTCTGGCTCGGCTGGCTGCTGTTCGCGACCGGCCAGATGCTGGCGCTCGCCTGGCTCGGCCCGGTCATCGCCGCGGTCCAGCACATCGTCCCGCCCAACATGCGCGCGACCGCCTCGGCGAGCTTCCTGTTCATCAACAATCTGATCGGGATCGGCTTTGGCATCTTCTTCCTGGGCTTCATGTCCGACGCGATGACGATCCGCTACGGCGAGGACGCGCTGCGCTACTCGATCCTCTACGGCCTCGCCTTCTACCTGCTGAGCGCGGGCCTGTACTTCGTCGCGGCAAGGCGGCTGAAGCGGGACTGGGTTGGCTGATCAGGCCGCGATCGTCAGTCAGCGCCCGTGTCGTCCATGAGATGGTCGAGCCGCCTGGACCGGGCGGGAGGTCGGACGTTGCGTATGGCCTCAATCATCTCATCGTCGGGGTCCTTCACGAGAAGAACCTCGCGATCGCGACGCAGCAGACGCTCATATTCCTCCATAGAGATCATCACCACACGGGCCTCGCCGTCGCGCTCGATTGCGATGGGATGGCGCATTGCCTCATCCAGATAATGGTCGATCCTGCCAGCCACTTCCTTCTCGGATTGCGCCTTCAGAGGTCCGGTCATGCTTTCTCTTTCGACCGCGATCTGCCGTCTCAAGCCTAGGTCGCGAAGCTGGGGTCGAGCCGATAGGCCTTCCTGAGCAGAGCCGGCCAGGCGAGGACGTTGGCGGCCATCTTGAGGCCGGCCTTGCCCTGCTCGGCGGTGAGCTCGGGCG
>Ga0070686_100000883_pt1 | contig 17414 bp, 20 predicted proteins | sample KBSS23LmetaG_FD_65654 | JGI IMG/M metagenome (GOLD analysis project Ga0070686, IMG submission 65654) | Switchgrass rhizosphere microbial communities from Kellogg Biological Station, Michigan, USA - KBS S2-3L metaG | ecosystem: Host-associated > Plants > Roots > Rhizosphere ... | reverse complement strand
GCCGTCGTCTATGCCTGCCGCCAGGCTTACGCCCAGACCATCAGCATGTGCGCCGGCACGCACTGGCAAGCGGACGGCGATGGCGGCCGGGAGCGGGTCAGCAATTCGGCGCTGTCGCGGATCCTGAAGCGACCGAATAGCTATCAATCGCCCACCGATTTCTTCCTGTACCTGACCGATTGTCTCTATGGCGAGGGCGCTGCCTTCGGGCTGGCGATCCGCAACAACCGCTTCGAGATATCCGAAATTCACCTGATGACCCCGAGCCAGTGCTCGGTGAGCGTCGGTGCGGACGGGGCGATCTACTACCAGCTTGCCGGCAATGCGATCGTCGAGCGCCTGTTTGCCGACGACCGGCAGGCGTTGCAACGGGTGCCGGCGCGCGACGTGCTGCATGTGCGGCTGCCGAACCCGCGCAACCCATTGCAAGGCTGCGCGCCATTAGAGGCGGCACTGCTTGAGATTGCCGTCAGTAACGCGCTGGTAGCGCAGGCGCTGGCCTATGCCGCCAACGAGGGGCGGCCGTCCGGCGTGCTGCAGACACCGGCCAGCTTTCACGACAAGCCGGAAGCGGTCGAGCGGCTACGTGCCAAGTGGAACGAGCACACCCAAGGGATCAACGCGGGCGGCACGCCGATCTTGACCGATGGTCTCGTCTGGGCGCCCGCTGTTGTCACCAGCCGCGACGCGCAATTGGCGGAGAAGCTCCAGGTCAGCGACCAGCGCATCGCCACGGCTTACCGGGTGCCGCTGCCATTGCTGTCGTTGATGGCGGGCACCGGCCCGCAGGGCTCGACCGAGTCTCTCATGGGGTTCTGGGTGTCGACCGGGCTCGGTTTCGCGGCGAACCTGATCGAAGACGCCTTCGGGCGGGTTTTCGCCCTCGGCGGCTGGCCCGACGACTATCTCGAGCTCGACCTCGAGGCACTGCTGCGGGCGAATTTTCGCGACCGCATCGAGGGGCTCGCCCGCGGCGTCCAGGGCGGCATCTTCTCTCCGAACGAAGCTAGGGCGAAGGAGGATCTGCCGGCCATGCCGTTCGGCGACGAGCCGCGGGTGCAGCAGCAGGTCGTGCCGCTCAGCGCTTGGGACAAGGCGCCGCCGGCAACCCCGGCACCGGACGCGCCGCCGGCGGCGCCGCCCGCCGGGGCAGATAACGCGCCAACGGATACGGAAGCTGTCGATGGCAATAAACTCCTCACCGCTGTCCGATCAGGCCATCGTGTCGCCGTCGCCGCTTGAGATCATCGCCGAGGAACTCGGCTCCATAGCGGGTCGCATCGAGCGGGAACTGAAGCTGTCATTCTCGACAGCGCTAGCCGAAATCCGCCAGGAGATGGCCGTACTTCGTGCCAGTCGCGCGGAAAACGAGTTGCGTGCGGCGAACGCCGAGCGCGCCCTCGCTGATGCTGTTTCCGCCCGGCTTGCCGAGGTCCGCGATGGGGAGCGGGGTGAAAGAGGTGCGATGTTGAATGTGGGCCGCGGGCCGCCGGCAGCAGGCGGCCACGATGGAGACTTGTATTTCGACGGCGAGACCGGCGATGTTTATCAGTTCAGATCCTGATTATGCCTTCAGCTTTCCATTTTGCACGCAACCGCTTTGATTTTTCAGCTTCGCACGTAGAGCAATAGCGCTGACCGCTATAAACGCGATCATATGGATGCCCGTTTCTACAATGCGTCTTCTTCGTGTTGACATATCCAAGCATTCCATCGCGAAGCGCGTTTTCGCGAACAGAGGTTGCCTGCGCCATCCGGCTTTGCGTACCATGCCGTTCACGCTCTCCATTCCCCAAGGCCAACCTCCGATGTCTGCCGCTAGTGCATCCGAAATCGCGCGTTTCAACTCAAAGTGGGCCAGGGTCGGCGACTGCCATATTTGGCAGGGCACACAAGACCGTGATGGATACGGCTATCTCACGTTTCGGCGAGCATCGCGTCGAGCGCATCGCGTCGCGCTTTTTATTGCCGGCCGCGAAATACCGCATGGACACGTTGTAAGTCATACTTGCCGAAACCGAGCGTGCGTAAATCCCCAGCACCTAAGCGTGCTATAGAAATGCCGTGGCAAATCGTAGGTAATATCCGAGGCTCCGCCGGAGAGCGTGGCCCGCAAGGACTGCCGGGGGATAGCGTCTGCGGACCGCCTGGCCCACCAGGAGAAACCGTAGTTGGGCCACGGGGGGAAGAAGGACCGCCCGGTAAGCTGCCAATCGCTAAACAATGGGGCGAGGGCATCGCTTATGAGGGCGATGTGGTTTCTCATGCCGGCGGTACTTGGCAAGCACGGTGCGATACGGCGCGACAACCGCCGCATGACGATTGGATCTGCATCGCGGCCTGCGGCGAGGCGCCTTATGTCGGTGAGGTGTGCGGGCTATACGACCCCGAGCGGCAATACCGGAAATACGATCTCGTGACCTTCCGCGACTCCGAGTGGCGGGCGCGGTGCGATGATCCCGGCGAATTGCCGGGCGACGGATGGGCCGTCTCGGCGCGCGCCGGCAGCCGCGGCAAGCCTGGCGAGAAGGGCGATCGTGGGGTTCCGGGCGCGCCGGCGCCGACCATTGCCCGCTGGGAGACGCGGGACTACCGCGCCGTGCCGGTGATGTCGGACGGCAGCGTCGGGCCGCCGCTCGATCTGCGCGAGTTTTTCGAGCTCTACCACGCCGAGCGCGCCGCCTGATGCCGACGAATGTTCGCTACAGCATCACGCGGGTGATAACGCCGGCCGACAGCTTGGCGCTGGTGAGCCTCGACGATGCGAAGGTCGTGCTCGGTATCGATCCGGCCGACACCTCGAAGGATGCGGCTCTGACCCAGCAGATCGATGCGGTGTCGGCGGCGGTCAACAACTACTGCCACCGGATCTTTGCGGTGCAGACCTATCAGGATCAATTCCGCTACGTCTACAACTGGCTGTATTCGGGGGAGCCTCTGCGCACCCGGCAGTTTCCGATTGTCGTCGACGACGCCGGCGTGCCGCTGGTGACGGTGAGCGAGGACGGCGCCGCGGTCGACGTGGCGGCGTGGGACGTCTATCCCGAGGAAGGCGCAATCTATCGGCTCGACGGCACGACCGTCGCGGCGTGGCTCGGCACGACCCTTTTGGTGGACTACACCGCCGGCTATGACCCGATCCCGGCTGACGTGCAGGGCGCTGCGCTCGAATGGCTGACGGCGCGGTGGTTCGCGGTCGGCCGCGACCCGGCGCTGCGCTCGGAGACGGTCCCCGACTTGATTAGCCAGGTTTACGCGGGCGACGCCGGCGCCGGCACCAGCGGCGGCGCCATCCCGCCCGGCGCCCGAGACCTGCTGGCGCCTTACAAAATCTGGTCGGTATGAAAGGAACTGTTAAATGAAAACGCTTCTATCCGCGGCCGCCGTCATCGCGCTGTCGGCGTTTTCTCTGCCCGCGCACGCGCTGGTGTGCAACGGCACCACGACTTCGCTCGGCCTTTCCGGCGCCGCCACATTAGATCAGCTATCGGGCGGCAACTGCGTCTCGGCCGGCGACAAGCTGTTCGGCGACGCCAGCGTGACGGGATCGATCACCGGCAGCGGCCTCGCGACTTTCTCGGCGCTGTCGCTACAGGGCGATGTCACGGTCGGGTTTATCGGCACCGTCGGTCCCAACAGCGCCGGCGACATCACCTACTCGGTGGCGATCAACCCGGCCCTGGCCGGCAACTTTCAGATCCACGACCTGGAAAAAGACTTCACCCTCAACGCGACCCCGGCCGGGACAAGCGCCACCGCAACCCTCACCGGGTCGGCCAACGGCACAACTTTCTCCTGCAGCCGCACCGTCAACCCCAACACCTCGACCTGCCCGGTGACCGAGATTTTCGGCTCGACCACGCTGGACATGACGGTCAACCAGCACATCGCGACCGGCGACAACGCCAGCGTGACCGGCATCACCGACACGATCAGCCAAATCGCTGTGCCGGAGCCTGGGACGTTGGGATTGCTAGGGTCCGGTCTATTGGGTCTCGGTGCGATCCTGCGCCGGCGGCGCCGGCTTGTATGACGCCGCAAGTCCTGATCGCGCGGCTCGACGCGGCGATCGCCGGCTACGGACAGAGCGTGACGCTGCAGCACGTCGCGGTGGACCCGACGACCGGCGGCACCACGGTCTCGGAGGAGATCGAATGCGCGGCCGCGGTGAAGGCGTTCGGGCCGCAGTCGCTGGAACCCGGCGAGTCGCAGGAGATCCAGGTCGTCGTCAGCCCGACCGGGCTGGGCAGCTTCGGGCTGCCGGCCCGCGACGACGTGATCCTGATTGACGACAACCCGAGCAACATTACGCAGGTTGCGCCGAAGTATTACGGTGGTGCGCTCTGCCGGGTGAATTTGCTCTGCCGTGGCTGACACGCGCGAAGTGATCCTGTCGCGGTTGGCGGCGCTGTGCGCAACGACGAGCGGCATCAATGCGGTCGTGCGCAACGCGCTCGACGTGCCCGGCAATGCGCGGCCTGCGGTCATTGTTCAGGACGGCATCGAGACGCTGCTCGACCAGCCGGGCACCGTACGGCACTCGGAATTGCAGCGGATGGAGCTGTCGCCGGCCGTCAGCGTCTATGTGCGGGCTGGCGGCACGGCGGATGCCGGGGTGCTGCTCTCGCGCTACCGCAGCGCCATCGTCGCTGCGGTGCTGAGCGACGGCACATTGCGCGACGCAACCGGCCCCAATGGTCGGATACGCTACGACGGCTGCGTCGTGCTGCCGCCCGACCCGGAAGCCAAAGAGCACCGGATCGATATCACCCTGACGTTTCAATACGCCTTCCGGCTGGAGGACATCGCCGCGTGAGCGGCGGCATCGAATTTCGCATCGACGAGAGCGACACCGGCCGGATACTGGCGCGGCTCGACCAGTTCCCCCAGGCGCTTCGGGTGAGGCTGCGCGATGTCATCACGCAACTGACGAACGAGCTTCTGCGCAAGGTCGAAGCGGCTGAGCCTGTTCGCACCGGCACACTGCGCCATCAGACGCACGCCTATGTGGACGAAGGCCCGACCTGGATACGCGGCCGGGTACGGGTATTGCGCAACGGGCCGCGGAACTACGGCGCCATCGCCGGCGCGCTCGAATATGGCGGGCCCGGCACGAAGCGCCGCGGCATGGTCAAGGTGCGGGCATATCGCCGCGACGGCGCGACGGTCCGCGCCTACGAGCGGCGGCAACCCCACATCAAGGCGATGCGCTTCCTGCGCGGCCCCGCGCGGGCGCAACTGCCGCGAGCGCGCGCCCTGATTCGCGCCGCCATCGGCGATCTCTTGCAAGAGAACAAACCAACTTAACGGAGTGCAGCTATGGCAGCCGGCACGTTCAACATCTTCGCCAAAAGCGAAATCATCGGGAAAGTCAAATTCGTCGGCGCCAACGACATCGGCCCGCAGATCACGATGGAATTGACCAAGGTCATGTTTCGGCCGGGCGCTGCCATCGGCATGATACAGGACGAATGGGGGCAGCTTCAGCTTACCGGCGAGGTGCTGGTGGACGACACCGGAGTGTTCGGCACACTGACCCATCCCGACACCGGGGCGGTCTCGCCGCTGGTCGATATGTATTACATCGGCAAGGGCGTCGTTTCGATCCAGCTTGAGGGCGACATCGCCTATCGCGACATCGGCAACGTGCCGACGTTTGAATTTACGCCCGACATCACGACGCTGGCGCACTTCTCCTCGCGCTATGGCGTGCGGGCGAAAGACCTGGAGGTCGTCACCGAAAAGAATGCGTCCCTAAATATCGTCATGGATGAGTTCACCTATGACAACCTGATGCTCACGCTGATGGGCGAGGCTGTTGGCGGCGTGACCTAACCTGACCTGATGGTTTCTCTGGTCGACATCGTACCGCAGACCCGCCCGGTGGAGCTGTCCATCGGCACCGTGGAGTTGCGCGGGCTGGGGCTGCGGCATATTGCCGATCTGCTCGTGCGGTTCCCGGAGCTTCGCAAGCTGTGGGCCGGCGGCGCGCCCGCGCTCGATGTCGACAGTCTGATCGAGGCGGCGCCGGATGCGGTGGGCGCCATCATCGCGATTGCCGCCAGCCAACCCGAAGCGGCCGAGACAATCGGCGACGCGCTGTCGATTGACGATGCCGCCGAGTGCCTCATCGCCATCCGCGAGCTTACAATGCCGGGCGGTGTGGACCCTTTCGTCGAAAAGCTCGCCCGGCTGCTCGGCGCCGACGCGCTCCCCTCTGGCAAGGAAGCGGCTACGAATACGCCGCCGCCGCCGAGCAACTCATCGCATGCGGCCACAGTCCCGGCGACGTGATGGGCTACACGCCGAAGCAGATCGCCGCCTTTCTCACCATCGCGCAGCATCGCCGCCGCCGCGAGCTTGCCGAGCAACTGCACATCGCGACGCTGGGCGCGCAGGGCGAGGGCAAGGCGATCAAGGAGACACTCAACGAATTGAGCGACGATGCCCGATAACCTGATGATCCAGATTTCGGCTGACAGCGGCAAGGCGCGGGCCGACATCGAACTGCTGAAGGCGCAACTTCGCGCGGCGCAAAAGGAGGCCCGCGACTTCGCCAAGGCCGGCGCGGAGGCCGGCGACAAGTTCCCATCGGCGCAACTTACGGCTGCCAGCAACCGCGTCGTGGCGCTCGACGCGCAACTGAAGTCGCTGAACAGGACGACGAAAGAAACCAGCGGCGTCATGGACGTGCTGGCGACCAAATCAATGCGCCGGCTGCTGACGCAGTTCGATAATGTCGGCAAGAGTGCCCAGAACATCGCAATGGTGATGGGCGGCGTCACCGGCAGCTTCGCCGGCGGCTTCCTCGCCGCGTCCGTCTTCAAAGCGATGAGCACGCTCATCGAGCAACTCGATGCAGTGGCTGAGAAAATAAAGAAAATCGGCGATGAAGCAGCAAAGACCGGGCAGAAGCCGATTGCCGTCCAGGCCGGGCAGGAAGTAGCGCAACGTGTGGGGCAATCGCCCGATGCTGCCACGAGGTTTATGGCCGGCGTCGCCGAAGCGGCGGCGAAGGTGCAAGCAGCGGCTCCGCTCGCCGCTTCCGGCGTTAAGATCTTGGACGACGTCATGAACGATGCCGCCCATGCTGCCGAGGGCCTGGGCTCGAAGATGTCGAAATTCGGCGTCGTGGAATTGCGAGGCAGCAGCCGGCTGACGCTCGACCTGACTGACGCATACAAACAACTCGGCGTCAGTATGAAAAACGTCACGGGTGCGGGCGACACCATGCTCAAGAAGCAACTAGAGGTTGCCAAAGCCTTCCTGGCGCAGCAAAAAAGTTTCAACCCGCTTCAGTTAAACGAACTGGCGAAGGCACTAAAATTTGAATCGTCTAAAGAAGCGCTCGCGACGCTGCCCGCGTTAATCGAAGCTATTCAGAAAAAGATTGACGAACTGAACGCTTCCGCGCGCGGGGTTACACCTGAGAGGATTGCGAAGCAAGAAGAGTTGAACGCAGCGAAAGATCGGGTAAACACTTGGTTTGATGAGATTAGGGCTATCGGCGAGGATTGGCGCACCCAGACCGCGATCAACTGGAACAACGCGCTTGCCGATTTTCTAACGAAGACGCTGCCGGCGTGGGGAGAGGGTTTCAAGAATTTTTGGCCGCAACTCCTGGCGGATTTGCAATCGTCATGGGACACCTTCAACACCAACCTGAAAGCCAATTTCGGGGCAACCTTTCAGGAGATGTTCAAAGGGCTGATGGACGGATTCGGTTCGGCGATCGATTGGATGATCCAGAAAGCTAACCAGCTTGCCGCCGCAGTCAGTGCCGGAATACGAGGCGTAACCGGCGGTGCGGCGGCCGGCGACCCGAGCATCCCGGCGATGCCGATGGCATCGGGCGGCGCGGTACGCGGGCCGGGCACCGCCACCAGCGACAGCATCCTGGCGCGGCTGTCGAACGGCGAGTTCGTCATGCGCGCCGCCGCGGTGAACCGTTGGGGGCCGCGGTTTATGGCGGCGCTGAACGGACTTCAGAACCCGTTTGGCTTCGCGCAGGGCGGGCTCGTGCCGCGCTTCGCAGCGGGCGGGCTGGTGAGGGCCGGCGCGGGCGGGACGCCCGTGCATTTGCACCTGGGCGGGCACAGCTTCGCGCTATCGGGCAGCGGCGATGTCGTCTCGGCACTCGTCACCGAGGCGAACCGGCAGCGGATGCGCAGCGCCGGCACGAAACCATCTTGGTACGGCGGGCACTGATGCTCGGGTACGTTGCCACCGCGCTCGACGTCCGGTTCGATGTTTCCGCAGCGGCGCCGGGCGTCAACCCGTTCTCGGCCCGCGGCCTCACGGGCACTCTCTCGCCGGTTGCGCAGGCGCGGGGCGACGACAAACTGGCGCGCACTGTCAATGGCACGCTCATCAGCATCGCCGCGCCGCAGATGCGCAAATACCGGCTGGAGGTAGCCGGCAACGACCAGTCGGCGCCGGCGCTCGACGGGCTCTGGGTCGGCATGGCGGTTGATGTCGCCGCGCATGTCGAGTTGGCGTACCTGACCGCGGGGGGCAGTCCGTCACGGCCTGTGGTGTCCGGCAGCAGTTGGGTCGATGGCGACTATACTTATTACTGCCCGCAATTCTCGATGCTGGTGGTCGACCTTCAGACCGAGCGCAAGGAGTGGGACGCCGCCGTGTCGTGGTCGCTGGTGCTGGAAGAAATCTGAATGGCGGGGCCTTGGTATTACGCCTGGGCCGGCGGCACCATCGAAGAACAGATAACCCTCGTCACCACCGGCAACACGCATGGCGGCGTGCTCGAAACGGTCGGCATCGTCGCCGATGTGGACGGCCAGATCATGCGGCTGGCGTCGCCGGGCAAGCTCACCGACAACGAATACTATGCGCTTACCGGGCCGGGCCTAGCCGCCGGCACCGTGGCGATCCCCGACGCCACGATCAGCGCGCCCGGCTCGATCAACATCGCGCCGGCCGGCGCCACCTCCCGCAGCGCCACCTTCGTCGCCACCAAGGCGGTGCCGATCGGCACGGTGCTCGGGAGTTTCGAGGCGGGCAGCGATGAGGTGTTCCTCGACGGCGCCGAGCTGACCGCGGGCGCGGTCTACGGCATCTCGGGCACGGCCATCGGCGATGCGGGAGATGCGCCGGTCTCGCTGGCATTCATGACATGGGACGGCACGTCGGGGCTGATGTGGACCCTTGTGGCCGTGAAGCTGGTCGATGACGTGAACGCATACCTCGTCGAGTCACGGCCCGTCACCGCAACGACAAGCGGTGACTTCCCGGCGGCGCTCAGCGGCATGCCGAGCGGCGATTGGTACAACATCACCGGCATTCCTTCCGCCGCGCTGGCGGGGCTTGCAGCGGGCCTAAGCTACAACGTCGGCGGCAACGGCATCCCGGTCGGCAGCACGTTTATCGCGCCCGCCAGCGGCGCCACGGCAATCACCATCGACCAGCCGGCAAGCTCGGCCGAGATCGGCGCCATCCTGACCATCACCGGGCCGCGCACGCCGAACGCGGCGTTCGACCCGGTATTGCACGCGCGGTTCGACGAGGACGTGATCAGCGTCGAGATCACGCAGTCGGAGGGCGACTTCGCCGCGCTGACGGTGGGCCTGCGCAATCCCGGCGTCGGGCTGCTCGCCGCCGGCCGCAACCTGTGGTGCTGGCTGTCATGGGATGCGGCATGGCCGGATGGCGTGCCGGATCTGGTGCCGCTGTTTAATGGCCGGCTCGTCGGCATCCCGCGGCTCGCGGCGGGCGAGCTCGTCGAGCTCCAGTTCCTCGCCAGGCCCGACGACTATAACGCGCAGAAGGCGGCGCTCGCCGCCTCGCTACAGGTGCTGCCGTACTGGGACCCGGTGTGGCTCGCGGCCAACATCAGCGCCGACACGGTGCTCGAAACATACTCCGCGCTCTGGCACATCGACCGCACGACGCTGGCGCTGTCGATCAGCGACATCATCCAGGGCGAGGCCGGCACGGTGACGATTGCCGAGGACCAGGCGCTCTACGAGAATTTCTCGCTTGCCTATGGCGAGCCGCCGCTGATCGCGACGGCTGTCAAGGGCACGGTGTCGTGGTCGCAGCAAGGGCAGGGCATCATCGACGTGACGCCGAACCTTGTAGCCGCGTTCGACTCAGTCGGCGCGGCGCCTTACGGTACGTTGCCGTTCAACCTACAGCAGACTTACCCGCTGTGGCTACGAACCGGCGGCAGTGGCATGATCCAGGCGCTCTACGGCGACGGGCTGCAAAGCAGTTGGCCGAAGGCCGGCGCCAACATCGGCGGCGGCTGGTCGCTCTCCAACCTCACCGATTCATCCGGCAAGCCGCTGTGCTTTATCGAGGAGGCGTCGGTCAACAACAAGGGCGGCTGGCTGGCGCCGCTGAACTACAACGTCAGCTACACGGCGGCGATTGATCAGATCAGCGGCGCCAACGACAGCCCGCCTTCGGATTCCGAGATCGTGCTTGGGCAAGGGCTCGAGCGGGTGGTGCTGTCCTTTCCGCTCCAGACCTACAACATCCGCATGAATGTCGAGTACCGCGCCGACCGGCCGCGCACCGAGACGGTGAGCGCCGTGCTGACGGCGGACGTGCAGCGGGTGCTTTCTGATACCGCCGACAGCGACCGGGAGAGCATCGAGCTTTCCTCCGATTTTGTCGGGCAGGGCGTGGACCCCGGCGGCGGCGTGCCGATAGGCGACCTCGGTTACAAGAGCTATTTCCAGACCGACCGGGGCACCGCCAGCTTCGAGTATCTGCTGCTCGCGGCTCGCGCCAAGATGCGGGCACGGGCGCGCAGCGTCGAGGTCACGCTGGCAACCAATTGGCGCACCGCGCTCGACATCGGCTTGCGCCACAGCATCACGCTGCTCGACAGCCGGCTACCGGGCGGCAACGCCACCGGCAAGGTGAAATCGTACACGCTGCGCTGCGCCGATGGCGTGACGCTCGGCGAGTTTGTGATCGGCTGCACGATCGGCAACGGCACGCCGAGCGTCGCCGCGGTAGGGGAAAATACCTACGTCGAGGATGCCTACGTCGAGCCCGGCTGGCAGGTTGTGGCGGGCGCGCAATACCCGCTAATCGAGGACGAACTGGCCTACGAGACGCTCGATGCTTTTGTTGTTGCCGACGACGGCATCAATCTCGCGTTCTTTGGCGCCGATGAAGCGGTTAACTATTGCACCGTGACGAACGGGCTCGAGGAGCAGCTAACCGAACTCAGCGCCTATCAGGAAGCCATTGCGCCGACCAGCGGCGACCCGCTTACCAAGGCGCAGGAGATGACCACCACGGTTGTGCTCGATCTGCGCCCCGTGCAGGGCTCGGAGTTTCACACCGATTTCTTCCCGGCGCTGACGCAGCTATCGCTGCCGAAGACCATCGACCTCGCCGCCGGCCCGCCGGGATAAGCCATGCCGCACGGATTTGAATACATTGTCCGCCCGTATCAATCGCCGGATTCGCTCGGCGGCAACGTCATCCCGGCGACGCCGAAGGGCACGCGGGAGCGGGCGCAACTGACCTGGGGCGGCAAGGGAACCATGCCTAGCATCCGGTTAACCGGAGTGGACTTCAACACCCAGAAAAAGAAGAAGGACGTTGAGCTTACCGAAGATAGCCGCGAAAGCGATATCGTCAGGATAGAGCAGGAGGGCAAGCCCGAGAACTACGTCGACGTTGCCCGCGCGAGAAAGGTGAAGCTCGGCCTGGATGAAAAACAAACCGATCCGGCGGACAACCTCGCGCAACGGCAGTATGTCGCGAGCGGGATCGACCCGCGATTGGACCCGTACAAACCGCAAATGAGCTCCCCGCCGGGCAGCACGACAACACAGACTACCGGCAAAGAGACGTGGAACATGAAGAACCAATAATGAATGCCTGTTTTTACTGAAGACCCGTGGTCGCGCATCGTTGCGGTTCACTGGAAGGATGACGGAGGCCCAACGGAGCCGCCGGTTTTTGTACCGGACCCGCCTTATTGCGGGCGATACGGTTATGGCGCAATCGTGGCGGTACTGGCTTCCGAGGGCGGGCTGACAAGCACGATCCCCTACGGGCCGGACCAGCTCCCGCCGATGATCGGAACCTTCTCGACCACCAGCAACACGGGGCCGGGCGGCGCGCGGTACGGCGGGCTCAGTCGCCCGCTATTGCACCCGGTCGAGACAATGACCGCCTCCGCTTACGGTTTGATTGCGACGAACATCGTTCTGGATAACGGCTTCGTGTCCTTTACCGACCAGCAGCTCATGGGCTTGCAGGATGCGAACGGCAATGTCGGCACGGTTCGGTGGAATGTGCCAATGGCGACCGGGCACATCCTCAACCCCATCGATCCCGTACACGAACCGCCTATTCCGATCGTGATCAAGAGCTACACCGTCAACGTGGAGTGGGTGGGTGCCTTTATCAGCCCGCCGGTTGAGGTCGGGATTGCGATTTCGCATCCCATTCCCGGCTGGAGCGGCGTTGTCCCGCAGCCAACAGTTCCGCTCGTAGTTTTCGGCGAGACTGCCGGCGGCTCGGGATCATTCTTCTATGACTTCAAATACGCCAGCTATGGAAGTACTCCGGTCACTCCCGCCAATCAGTTCGATCCTTTGTTGGGCGGCCCGGCGTGGCTGTGGTGGATGACCCGTCGCGTCGGCATGACGGCGTGGAGCGCGTCGTCCCAATTCATGGCAAACACGATCGGGGCGGTGGGAAATCATTATACCTGGGAGATCGTCGCGGCATGTCAGATCACCCCTTCTCCTACTGCCGAATAAATAGATGGACTTAACCTTCCGCCTGCCGGGACCGTGGGGCGCCGGCAAGGGGACGAACCTTCAACCAACCGAGGTTGACAACAACTTTTGGTCGTTGGCCGAGGCAATCGTCGATCTCCAAAGCAACCCGGCGCAGCCGGTCGGCATCGAGTCTATCAGCGTCAGCGGCACGCAGATGAGCATCACCCTCACCGATGGCACGGTGATGGGGCCGTTTACGTTGCCGGTGCTGACGTTTCGCTGGCGCGGCGAGTGGGTGCCCGGCGCCACCTATGCCGAACTCGATGTCTTTACCGTGCTCGATACCGGCATCTTTATGGCGCTGCTGGATCACACCAGCGGCTCCACGTTCGATCCCGATATCGCGGTTGGTGGCGAGCCGGCCCTGCAACAACTATTCGGCAGCACGAATGCCTCGCTCAGCGGCTTGAGCGATGTTCAGTTGACTGATCCCGGCCCCAACGACGGCGATGTTCTGGTCTGGAGCGACGACGATAGCGCGTGGCTCAATACGCACCTCGGCACGCTGGGACTGCAAGACGCCGATGCCGTCAACATAACCGGCGGCGCGATCACCGGCATGCCTGCGCCGGCCAGCCCGAGCGATGTTGCTACCAAGGCATATGTCGACGCATTGCCGGGTGGCGCCACGGCAGACCCGCTGACGTTGATGTCCAACATCACCGACGCGCCGGCACCCGCTGTTCCCAACACGCTGACCGATTACCTCGACACAGTGCTCGGCCTGCCGGCTCGTGGCACGCTGCTGTATCGCGGCGGGCCGGGCTGGATCGCATTGCTGCCGGGCGCCGAGGGGCGCTTTCTTGCGACCCACGATGCGGGAGCGGACCCGACGTGGGAACCGGGCGGTTCGGGCGTCACCTCAATTACCGCCGGCACCGGTGTCAGCACGGGCGCTGGTCCGATCACCGCTACCGGCACGGTGGCCCTCGCCAACATCGGCGACGACACGTTCCTGGCAAACATCTCGGGTGTGTCTGCCGCGCCAACGCCGACGACGCTGACAATGCTGCTGGACAGCGTGCTCGGTACGGCCCGCGGCACCGTCATCACGCGCGCCATCGGCGGTTGGGTGAGCCTCGCGCCGGGGCTGGTCGGGCAGTACCTCAAATCGGCCGGCAGCGGTGCCGACTTGACTTGGGACAGCCCGGTTGGCGCCGGCACTCTGACGAGCATCACCGCCGGCACCGGCGTCTCGACGGGCGGCGCCCCGATCACCTCGACCGGCTCGGTGAGCTTGGCGGCGATCGCCAACGCCTCCGTGCTGGCAAATACCAGCGGCAGCAGCGCGGCGCCCGTGCCGATCACGGTGTCGCTGTTGTTCGATGCCGTATTCGGCGCGACTCAGGGCAGCATCCTCTATCGCAACGCCAGCGCGTGGGTCGTGCTGACGCCCGGCACCAGCGGCCAGATCCTGACAACCGGCGGCGCCGCCGCCAATCCGGCATGGGCAAACGCGCCGATCACCGGGGCGAGCATCGCGCACCAGCGCATCGTCGCGAACATCTCGGGTAGCACCGCGGTGCCGGCGGCCAACACGCTGACCAACATCTTCGACAGCATCCTCGGCTCCAGCCGGGGGATGATGATCTACCGCAGCAACAGCGCGTGGGTGGCGCTGGCGGCGGGATCGAGCGGGCAAATCCTCCAAGTCGGGCCGAGCGGAGATCCGCGGTGGATCACCAGCGCGTCGAGCGCGGTCCAGCCGAAATATGTCGTTGCGACTTATGTCCCCGGCATCATGACGGCAAGCCAGAGCCTGCTCTATCACAGGTTCACCAAGGCGGTGACGCTGCCGGCCAACCTCGGAGCTTATCTCGGGCACACCACGGTGGCGGGCGCTGGAGTGGCGGCCACGGGCTCGACGGCGATCACCATCGAGCAGGCGCTGGCCGCCAGCCCGACGGCGTTCTCGACGGTGGCGACAATCACGGTGGCTGCTGCCAGCGTCAATGGCACGATGTCGACCCAGGCGGCGATCAACTTCGCGCAGGGCGACGTGCTGCGGGTGCGCGGTCCGGCGACCGCGGACGCGACGCTGGCGGACTTTCATTTGTCGTTGGTAGGGCAGGAAACATGACCGCCTTAGTCCTGGTGGATGGTTTTGATAAATACGGCCCGACTGCAAATCAAAACATCACGAGCGTTATGGTTGGTGATTGGAGCATCACCGGGTCGCCGTTTCCGGCTATCGTTGCGCCGCTGAGCACCGTCGGCTATGCCGTGCAGATCAATCCATCTTGCTCTCTCTCCACCACACTGCCGGCGGCGATGACCCGCATCGCTGGTAGTTTTCGGTTCCGGCTTGATGCCGCTGCTGCTTTTGCCGGGGAGATGAGGTTCAGAAACGGGGCCACGAGTTGTTGTACAATTCACTTCAATCAAACGACTGGTCTTATTGAGTTCCATACGGGAAATTACAACGGTGCGTTGCTGGCGTCGGGTGGGGCGGTGGGTCTGAGTACGATTCATGTCCTGAGTTTCGATATAACGATAGGCGCGAGCAGTGCTTACGCATTCTATCTGGACGGTGTTTCATTGTTTTCGGGGACCGGCAACACCGCAAACAGTCAAGCCTCGGTAAACGGAGTTTACCTCGGGTCGCAGGCATCCGTTCAGACGTGGACGCTGGACGACCTTGCATTGTTTAACCCGGCGGACGCTGCCTACAACAGCGGTGTCTTGACCAGCAGTGTCGTCGTCGAAACATCGTTCCCCAGCGGCGACGCGCAGAAGCAATTCACCAACGACGGCAATGTGGTGTGGCCGGCGGGCATTACCGCTGCTGGGGTTTACTCGGTGACGGGGACGACAAACGCGCCGGGGGCGAATCAGCTTTTCCTCGTTAAGATAACGCCGGCTGTCGCCTGCACGCTGAACAGCGTCTCGATCATCCCGCGGGCGACAAGTGCCGGGGCTAAGTACCGCGGCGTCGCTTACGCCGACAGCAGTGGCGCGCCGGGCTCGCTCCTGACGAGCGGCACCGAGGTTGTCGGCGCCACCAGCGGCACGACGATCACGGGCGTGCTGACGACGCCGCAATCGCTCGTCGCCGGCACGTCGTACTGGATCGGCTATATCACCGATACGAGCGTGGTGCTGGCGCAGGTTGACGCCACGACGAACCTCGGCCGGAAAATCGCGAACACCTACACCTCGGGCGCACCGGGCTCGGCGGGCGCCATGACGACCGGGCAAGCGACGTGGCAGATTTGGGGCAACTGCACCGGGGCTGCGGTGAACTGGGCCAGCGAGGCGCTGAACCCGCCGCTCGGCACCGTGGCGGCGCAGATCCACAGCGCGACAGTGGCGCAGGAGGATCTGTACACATTTCCTGCGCTTGTCACGACGCCAAGCACGATCTACGGGGTTGCGATCAAAGCATTCGTTGCCAAGAGCGATTCCGGGGCTCGGACCGTCAGCCTCAACATGAAATCGGGCAGCAGCGACAGCACTGGCTCGTCGGCTGGGCAAGCGATGAGCACGACCAACCAATGGCAGCGAAGTTTCTTCGATGTGGACCCGGCGACCGGCGTTGCCTGGACCCGTGCCGGGCTGAATGCCGCGTCGAGTGGCGTTAGCGTCGCCTCATGACCGATGTCGTCGGCCGCGGGCTCGCCCGCGAAACCATTGGCGCCGACGAAGGCGTGCTCAACGTGCGCGGGTTGGTGCGCGAAGCGGTGGTGCTTCAGAGCAGCCCAGCCGTCCAGGTCATTGTGTCGGGGCTGGTGCGCGAGGCTGTCGTTGTGCCGGGCACAATCATCGTGCCGAGCGCGGCGCGGCAATACGCCGTCAGCATTATTGGGTGAGCGCCATGATCCTGGAAATCCTGTTCGTCGTGACGATGTTCCTGTGGCTTCTCACGATCCTGCCGCTGCCGCCAATGGCGCCGTTCTCGGCGAGCAACGTCTATTTTGCCTTTGTCGCGGTGCTGCTGTTGGGGTTGTTTATTTTCCTGCCCGGGATGCGGTGAGCGAGGACGAGGCGCCGCTGCGCGAGCGGCTGGCGCGCATCGAGGCGACTGTGCTGGCCGTGCAGGAGGAGAGCCGGGCGCTGCGAAGCACGCTGCACGATTTGATCCGCTCCGCGTTGGCGGATCACGCCGCCGCGATTGCCCGCCTCGCCACGGCGCACGACGCACGCCTCGGCATGTGGTGGGCGCTGATCGGCAGCGGCGGCTTATTGGTGATGGTCGTCGGCGCCATCGCATGGCTGCTTGAGCACCAAGTACAGATCGTCATCAAGCCGTAAGGATTATTTCTACTTATGCCGGCAACCGTTGCCACTGCTCGGCGATGATGCGCTCGAGCTCGCCTAGATCGGCCGGCGCCAGCGCGGCGCGCGCATCTTCGAGATTGCGCTCGTTGGCGCCGAGCAGATCGGCGAGCTCGTTGCTGCTGGTGCAGCGCCGCACCTTAACCGCGAACAACGCTAGCGCCCAGGTGCGCCAGTCCCGCTTGCCGGCCTTTAACGGCGGCGCGATTTCGAGCCCGCTCACCGGCGGCGGTGGTTCGGCCGGCGTGTGGTGGTCGACCTCGGCCAAGCCGAAAGGGTCATCGTCATCGTCGCCGTCGGCGTCTGGTGGCGCGTGGGGCGCCTGTTCCTCGAGGGGCGGCTCTGGGGCCGGCGTCTCGCTTGCTC
>Ga0070686_100000881_pt1 | contig 17426 bp, 14 predicted proteins | sample KBSS23LmetaG_FD_65654 | JGI IMG/M metagenome (GOLD analysis project Ga0070686, IMG submission 65654) | Switchgrass rhizosphere microbial communities from Kellogg Biological Station, Michigan, USA - KBS S2-3L metaG | ecosystem: Host-associated > Plants > Roots > Rhizosphere ... | reverse complement strand
GTTCGTTCTGAGCCAGGATCAAACTCTCATATAGGTGTTGCTTAAATTGGACCAAGGGCCACCACTTCAATACACCTTACACCTTGCTCAACGTCCTCTATTCAGTTGTCAAAGAACAATCGCGTTCCGCACGCGAGCCGCGCACTATACAACGCGCGACATAGCGTGTCAAGGGACCCGCTCGAGGCACTCAGCTTCGGGTAGTTTCCCTTCGAGAACCGCACCGTGACTCGCCGTCAGGCGCGGTCAACAGGCAGGAACCAAAACGGATGCTGAGAATACCAATCGACACGCGCGGAGTCAAGAGGATTTTTGTACGCCGCAGCATTAATATTGGTACGAAAATCCGGCTACGAGGTGGTTGATGCTGTACACCCCTTCGAAGCCTGCCAGTCCTTGGACACCAGAAAAACTGAGGGTTGCCCGATTATATTTGTACTCCGTAAACATCGCGATGCGGCTGGTAACGTAGTACCGGATTCCCGCCAGCGCGTTAAAGCCCGGAACGAAATTCGCGTGGGCAGAAAAAGAACTGTTGGAAATATCCACCCAGTTGAGACCCAAGCCCACACCCGCATAGGGCTGAAGCCTGCAGAACTCCGTCACATACTGGAAGGCAAACCGTTCAGTCACCTGCTCGGTATCTAAATGCTTTTTCTCGCAGGCGAACTGCGCTCGTGCAATCGCGTTGATCGCGAGCGTCGTCACGCGCATGTGGCTGCCCGCCGCCGCCCCCTGCTGCTCGATATTGGGCGTCGTGTTGTACAACTCCGCTTCCACGCCAAGCCAGTTGAGCGACTCAGGGAAAAATCCCCCGGCTTTCGCACCGACCACGGCAGAATCTGCCAGGCTCCCGTTGCCGAAACTCACGCCGTTGAACGCTCCCGTGCCCCCCGCGTCGTATTTCCCGCCGAACGCGTAGCCGCCGAAGGCCGCAAAATAGCCTTCTGTCGGATGCACGATGACTGGTTCGTAGTGCATTCCGCCTGCCGGCGGTGGCGCAGGATTTGTCGTTGGCCGTTCGGACGCTCGAGGCGCTTGCGGTGCAGCAAGTTGACTCCAGGCTGGCTTGGTGACTGCAGCCATCGCGCACGCGATCACCACTATGCCGATCCATTTCTTGCAAGGCCCTCTATTCATATATCGACTCGGCCGCTCACGGTAGAGATCGAGGTGGGGAGGTCAACGCTGTTGCTCATGAACGAGGACCGCTGACGGCTGACGTTGGGCGCCACTTCTTGGATCAGGGAGATTATTTTCCGGATGGTCCGTGACCGACCACCCGCCGCCCAATGCCGCGTACAACTGCACAATAGAAACAAGCTGGCCCTGAAGCGTCCGTGCCAATGCCAATTCTGATTCGAATAGACTTCGTTGGCTCGTCAACACGTCGAGATAGCTCGCTCGCCCGCCTTCGTAGCGTTGTTCTGCAAAATGAAATGCCGATCGCAGCGCGGCGACCTGCTGTTCCTGCGCCTCTCGTTGTTCTCGTGATTTTTGTACCGCGATGAGTGCATCCTCCACTTCCCGCAAGGCATTGACGATCGCTTTTTCATACTGAAGCGCCGCCTGCCGCGCTTTGGTTTCATTGACCGTGACTTGATAGCCAAGCGCTGTCGCGTTGAGCAATGGTCCGGCCAGCTGAGCGCCGATATTTTGAATAAACAGAGGACCGGGCTGAACGCCGTTGATGTTGGCGTTGGCTCCCGCTAAGGCACCGTTCAGCGCGAATTGCGGAAAGCGCATCGCCTGCGCCACCCCGATCCCCGCCGTTGCGGATGCCAATGTCTGTTCGGCTTGCAGCAGATCGGGGCGCCGCTGTAAAAGATCCGAGGGCAAACCCGCCGGCACCTCAGGGGGAATCGGTTGTTCCGTCAGTTTCAAACCCCGAGTGATTGACGCTGGTCTGCGTCCAAGAAGCACACTCAGATGATTCTCGTTCTGCACGACTTGCTTCTCGAGCTCCGCGAGTTTCGCCGCAGTGCCGGCGCGCTCTGCTTCGAACCGATCGAGATCCAATTTTGGAATGTAGCCCTGCTTGAACTTCAGCTGAGACAGCCGGACCGATTCTTCCCAGGTTTTTAAGGTGCGCTTGGTAATATCCACTTGTAGATCGAGCGACCGCAGGGAAAAGTACGCCTCGCTCACGCTCCCCACCAAGCTCAACACGATCGCGCGCTGATTTTCCTCCTGAGCAAACATCTGACCTTCGGATAATTCCACTGCACGCCGAAGCCGACCCCACAGATCAAGTTCCCACTTCAGACTTCCGAAACCGATCGTATTCGAAAAAGTCGTATTGCCTCCCCCCCCTACTCCAGGAAGCACGATCGCTCCGCCTCCGCCGGGGATGGTCGTCGCGTTGCCTCCCTGTGTTTGAAACAGGAATGCCGTGGCGCCATAGGACAAGGATGGCGCTAGATCCCACTTGGTCATGACGAGTTGCGCGCGATACTGATCGACCGAAGCCACCGCCGTGCGCACATCCTGATTCTCAGTGAGCGCGATCCGAATCAATTCCTGCAACTCCTTGTCCTTGAGAAGATCGAACCAGGCAAGATTCGCGATCGATTCTGCCGTCGAAGTCGGGACACGCCACGCCTCTGCCTGTGGGGTTTCTGGCCGGACATAATCAGGTCCCATCTTGCAGGCGCCGGCCGTGCCCATGAACAGCACAAGACTCAAGAGATAGGACGCTCGTCGAGAGTGCGTTTCCATGTCATGACTCCTTAATAGCTTTCGCGTTCGCGAGCATGAGTGGGAGACAGTGCAGGTTTGGGTATCTGCCGGGACCGCTCTCCATCGCTTGCTTGCTGAGAGGGTCCGGACGAAGGAAACGGAGGCGCCCCATGTGGCGTCCCTCGATGGACAAGACTTTCGACGACGTAGAACGTCACCGGAATGAGGAAGATGGCAATCAGGCTTGCGGCCAACATCCCGCCGAAGACGGCGAGGCCAAGCAATACCCGGCCATGCGCACCGGCTCCTGTCGCCATGACGAGTGGAAGCACGCCGAGGATAAACGCAAACGCCGTCATTAAGATGGGCCGGAGGCGCAATTTGGCGCCAGCCAATGCGGCGTCGGCGATCGATTTGCCATTCTCGTATTCGACCTTCGCAAACTCCACGATCAGAATGGCATTCTTCGCAGCCAATCCGATCAGCATGACTAATCCAATTTGGGTGAACACGTCGTTTTCGCTTGCTTGAGGCGCCACCAGCTTCAGCAGCCATAAGGCACCGAAGGCACCAAACACGGCAATCGGCGTGCCCAGCAACACGCTGAAGGGCAGGGCCCAGCTCTCGTACTGCGCGGCGAGAATCAAGAACACGAAAAGAAGCGAAAAGCCAAAGATCACCGTCGCCGGTACGCCTTCCGCTGCCGCCTTCTCTTGAAAGGACATCCCCATGTAATCGAGCCCCATGCCGGCCGGCATGCTGCTGGCGAAGACTTCTTCCACGGCCTTCATCGCTTGTCCCGAACTGTAGCCAGGAGCAGCCCCTGCAATCAGTTGCGCCGAACGGTACTCGTTATAGCGCATCGTGAACTCGGGACCATGGAAGATGTCCATCGTCACCAACGCGGAGAGAGGGACCATATCGCCGTTCGCATTACGTACATAAAACTGGCCGACGTTCTCGGCCTGCGTACGGAAGTCCCCTTCTGCCTCCACGTAGACCTGCCAGACACGCCCGAACCGATTAAAGAAGTTCACCATCACGCCGCCCATAAATGACTGCAGCGTCTGATAGACATCGGACAGGTTGACGCCTTGCTTCAGAACCTTGTCGCGATCCACTCTGGCAAAGACTTGCGGCACGGCGGGAATAAATGTCGTATCGACTCTCGCAAGCTCCGGACGCTTCCTCGCTGCTTCCATGAATTTCTGCGTGTTCTCCGCGAGAAAACTGATATCGCGACCGGCTCTGTCCTCCAAGACAAAAGACACGCCGCCTGACGTTCCTACGCCGGGGATGGCGGGTGGCGGGAAGAGAAAGGCTTTGGCCTCAGGCAGTCCGGCCAGACGTGCGTTCACGTTCTTGAAGATTGCGGCAAGCTGTTCTTCGGGTTTCTTGCGTTCTTCCCAAGGATCCAGGGTGACGAAGAAAAACGCATTGTACGTTGTGCTCACCGTGCTCAACAGACTGAATCCGACAATCGCGGAAGCATACTTGACGCCGGGAGTCGTCTGTAGAATAGCTTCAATCTTCCTGCAGACTTCATCAGTGCGCTGGAGCGACGACGCTTCCGGGAGTTGCACATTCAGATAGACGTAGCCCTGGTCTTCCATCGGGAGAAAACCGCTCGGCAATTGCATACCGAGCCACCCAGCAACGATCGCGACCACGAGGAGAAAGACCATCGAGCGGCCGGCTTTCCGAATAAGGTGCGCACAGATATTCACATACCCATCGGTCGCGCGCCCGAACCATTTGTTGAACCAGCCGAAGAAGAGACCGAGCGGTCCCCGCGCTGGTGTTCTCGGTCGTAGCAAGAGCGCCGAGAGCGCCGGGCTTAAGGTCAGCGCGTTGAAGGCCGAGATCACCACAGAGAGCGCAATCGTGACCGCGAATTGCTGATAGAGACGCCCAGTTATGCCCGGGATAAATGCCGTTGGTACGAACACCGCCGCCAGGATGAGCGCGATGGCGATCACCGGTCCTGAAACTTCCTCCATGGCCTTGAGGGCCGCGTCCTTTGGCGACTTCCCATGTTCGATGTGATGCTCAACCGCTTCAACAACCACAATGGCATCGTCGACGACCAGGCCGATCGCCAGCACTAGGCCAAACAACGACAGGGTGTTGATGGAAAACCCGAGCAACGGAAACAGCGTAAACGTGCCGATGAGCGAAACCGGCACGGCAAGCAACGGAATCAACGTGGCGCGCCACCCCTGTAGGAAAATATAGACGACGATGATGACGAGGATGAGGGCCTCGAACAGCGTATGGACGATCTCATTGATGCCTTCCCGCACCGCCTGGGTGGTGTCGAGCGCCGTGACATAGTCGAGATCGGGCGGGAACTGTGCTTTCATCTCCTCCATCAGCTTGGTCGCCGCATCCATCGTTTGAATGGCATTGGAGCCTGGAAGCTGATAGACGGCGATGAGTGCGGCGGGTTTGCCGTTCATTCGGCCGATAATATTGTACATCTGTGCGCCCAGCTCGATGCGGGCCACATCCTTCAACCGGACCATCGATCCGTCCTGATTGGCACGGATCACGATATTCCCAAATTCCTCTTCCGTCTCCAGACGGCCCTGCGCACGCACGCTATAGGTAAACTCCTGTCCGGGCGGCACCGGTTCGGCGCCCACCTGACCGGCGGGATTCACGGTGTTTTGTGCCTTGATGGCATTCGTGATCTCCGTCACGGTGATGCCCAATTTGGCGAGGTGGTCAGGCCGGACCCAGAAGCGCATGGCATATTGCCCGGCCCCGAAGATCTGGACCTGCCCGATCCCCGGCACTCGAGTCATGGGATCGTTGATGTTCACGTAGCCATAGTTGGCGAGAAAAGTAGCGTCGTAGGTGCCGTTCGGTGAATAGAGGGAGAACAACGCGAGGGGGCTGGTCGTAGCCTTCTTAATGGTGACGCCGAAATTCTTGACGTCGGCAGGCAGTTGGGATTCCGCCTGGGTATAGCGCATCTGCGCCAGAATCTGATCGTCATTGGGCCTCGTGTTGATGTCGAAGTCGATCCGCAATGACATCTGGCCGTTATTCGCGTTGACCGAATACATGTAGATCATGTTGTCCACCCCGCTCATCAACTGCTCGATGGGAGTGGCAACCGATTTTTCCAGTGTCACGGCGTCGGCCCCAACGTAGGTGGCTTGCAATAGGATTTCCGGTGGCGCGATGTTCGGAAACATCGCGATTGGAAGCTGCACCATCGCAATCACGCCGAGAATGACCATGATGATCGAGATCACCATGGCAACAATCGGCCGATTGATGAAGAATCTCGCCATAGGATTGAAGGATTACGTTACAGGCAGTGGAGACGATCAGCTCAGCGACAACATTATCCGATTTTCTGTTCCGGCTGCTGGTCTTGGAACGGTTTGGGATCGACCGTCATCCCGGCTTTGACCTTTTGTAAACCCTCGACCACAACGCGCTCGCCCGGCCTTAGTCCCTGGTCGATGATCCACAAACTGCCGGAGCGCTGACCGACCTTGATCGGACGGATATCCACCTTATTCTCAGGCGTCACGACAGCAACCTGGTAACTGCCCTGCATCTCCGTGACTGCGCGCTGGGGAATTAAGATGGCTTTCTCTTTCGTCTTCGTCACAGCTCGAACTCTGGCGAATTGGCCTGGCCTCAGCAGGTTGTTGGGATTTGGAAACAGCGCCGCCACGCGAATGGTACCCGTCTTGGTATCGACTTGACGGTCGACTAGATGGAATTGTCCTTTGTGCGGATAGACTTTCTCCCCGCCTAAGATGAGTTCGAGAAGTGCTAAGCTGTACCCCTTCCCCTCTTTCTGGTCCTTGTAGCCTTGCTGGATCTTTTCCGCGGCGTCGAAGTATTCCTGTTCACTCACAGGAAAATAGACCCTAATCGGATCCAGGGTCGAAATGGACGTCAACTCGGTGTTGACATCGATGAGGTCACCGATCTGAGCTTTTGAGATCCCTACGACACCGTCGATCGGGGCCTGGATTTTCGTCCATCCAAGATTGAGCTTCGCCTGCTCGACGGCAGCTTTCGCCGTGGCAAGCGCTCCCTTTGCACCCGCATGCGTCTGGATGGAATCATCGAGCTCCTTCTTACTGATGGCGCCTTCCTTCGCAAGCGGCGTATCTCGATCGACGTCCTGCTTGGATTTTGTGAATTGTGCTTGAGCTTTCGCCAGATCGCCTAACGCCTGGTCGAGAACGGTCTGGAACTTGCTCGGGTCGAGTTCGAACAGCAGGTCGCCTTTTTTCATGAACGACCCTTCTGTATAAGGCCGTTTGATGAGATAGCCGCTCACCTGCGCCCGAATGAGAGCATTGTTCGAGCCGTCGGTGGTCCCAACCCATTCCATTTGAATAGGGACATCCTTTTGGATCACGTCGGCGACTTCGACTTGGACCAACGGAGGGGGAGGAGCGGACGCCGTTTCACCCTTACAGTGAACGAGCGTCAATGTCGTGAGGATGACCCACAGGATCGAGACCGTTGATTGCGCCGGGAGTCGGCTTTTGAGGGCAAGGACCATAAGCGCTCCGGCAATAGGGGGAAGGGGGTTTCTTATACAATTGCCCTCCTGACATCGTCAAGGTAGGGCTTAGTTTGCCGCTGTTTACGAGGCCCGCTTGAGACTGAGCATGTAGCTCGTCAGGTCTTGGAGCTCCGCCTCTGTGAGGGGAAACTTCGGCATGATCGAGCCTGGCGACACGGACTGCGGATCAAGGAAGTGCTTGATATGCCACTCCCGATCCGGTCTTGCGTCCCCTACATAGGAGAGGTCAGGGCCGATCGCTCCTCCATTGCCATGAATCCGGTGACATCCGGCGCAACCGAGGTTTGCAAACAAGGTCTGACCGTGCGCAATCCCCGGGTCGGTCCGCTTCATTCCATACAGATTTTTCAAGGAGATGCCCAGAAGGGAGAATACCGTGATCAAGAACACAGCCCCGATGGCCATACCCATAGGGCGGGATGCCGGAGCGCGTACGGCTTTCTGCCTGTCCAAAAACGGCCATAACAGCATCACCACAATCACGATGGCCGGCAACACCCAGGTTGCCAACGGTTCCAACGGACCATGGATATGTTTCAACAACTCATAATAGAAGAGAAAATACCATTCCGGGATGGGGACGAAACTGGTATCCGACGGGTTGGCTTTGTCGGCCAGCGGAAACGGCACGAACGTCGCCAAGAACGCAAGAACAAGAAACACACACACCATCACGACCGCATCCATGAAGACTTGCCGCGGATGGAACCGCTCGCTGACAGCTGCCGCTTTGCGCTCGTCCCAAGGACCGGCCGGTCCCACTCGCCGGAGGATGAACAGATGCAGAAGGATGCCTGAGACGATCAGGGCCGGAAGAAACAGCACGTGCACCGCAAAAAATCGCGAGAGAGTCAACGCACCCAGCGTCTCGCCGCCGCGCATGACTTTGACGAGAAGATCACCAACGAGAGGAACCGTTCCCACCATGTTGATCCCCACCTGAGTGGCCCAATAGGCGGTTTGATCCCAGGGGAGGAGATACCCGGTAAAGGCGAACGCCATCACGAGTAAGAACAGCACCACGCCGACCATCCACATCATTTCTCGCGGCGGCTTGAACGCCCCGTAGAGGAACACTTGGAGCATGTGCAGACCGACCGCGATCACCATCCCAGACGCCCCCCAGTGGTGAAGACCGCGGACAAACCAGCCAAACGAGACCTGCTGTTCGATGTATTGCACGCTGTCGTAGGCATGATCCGGTGTTGGCGCGTAATAGACCGCGAGGAACATGCCGGTAACGGCTTGGAGGACAAAAAGGAAGAGCGTGGCCGAACCGAACACATAGATCCAGCTCGCGCCGCCTGGAATCGGCTCATCCAGCAACGTCTCTTCGAGAGACGTGAGTTTCAGCCGACTATCCAGCCATGCGTAGATGCGGGACGCCATCCTATTGCTCCACAGCGCTGCTCACGACTTTCTCAAGGTCATCACGTAGCCGAGCAAATCACTCAAGTCGGCCGGTGAGAGCTGCCCTTTCCATGGCACCATCGCAGTGCCGGGTTTTCCGTATTCAACGACCTGCGTAAGTTCGGTCTCCGACTTCTTCTTGCTCACGGCGCTTGTGAAATCGGCGGCAGGCGGCTTGAGCATTCTCCCGGTCGGACCATCACCCTTTCCTTGCGGGCCGTGGCAAATCATGCAGTGCTTTTCGTAGAGCACCTTCCCCTTCACCGGATCGGCGGCATCGACCGAACAAATCTGTGCAAGAAGAATTCCCAGCGCACTCGTGCACAGCATGGCGTAGAGCACGTGTCGCATCAGGTCGCTCCTCGTTAATGGGACGTCTTGGCACGAACACTCGCCACTTCGGCGGCGGATACAGGCGGTCCTGCATTTCCCCATGAATTCCGGATGTAGCTCAGAACCTCCGCGATGTCGTCATCCTTCAAATGCCCCATCGGCGGCATCGTTCCATGGTACTGTTGTCCGTTCACCTCGAGCGGTCCGGTCAAGCCGTTTAACACGGTTTCAATCGCACGTCCGGTGTCGGCCATGAGGAAATCCGACTTCGCAAGCGGAGGAAACGTTCCTGCAATCCCCTGGCCTTCGGCTTGATGGCACCCCATGCAGTACGTTTGATAGACGCGCTGGCCCCCGCCGGGAGACGTCTGCATCACAGGACTAGGGGAGTGAGCAGCCGGTGCGCCCTTCGCCTGATACTCCGATTCGGCCTGCTTTCCAGAATACGTCGCCTTGGCCTCCGGACCTTCGACCCTCAGCTCCCCGAGCGCACCTTTGTTGAACGCCCGTAGAATCGAGTGGTCCACGAGTTTGTAGGAACCGGGGACCTCCACCTTGAACTCCACAATGGCGGCACCACCGGCCGGCACCAGCGTGGTTTGAATATGTTCCGAGTAGCGGGTTCCCGCTTCCGTATAGACACGGTCGAAGATCTCTCCGATCACGTGGAAACTGGAGACGAGATTCGGTCCGCCGTTGCCCACGAATAGACGGACACGCTCCCCGACCTTGGCCTTCAATGCCTTCTCGCCCAACAAAGACCCCTCCGCGCCGTTGAAAACGACGTAGGTGGGATGTTCTTCGATGGCTTTGTCCATGTCGAAGGGCTGATGCCCCTTCTCGTGATGCGGCCCCTTCGTATAAAAATCGCTCTGCATCACATAGTATTCGCGGTCCACGGGAGCCAGCCCGCTTTGCGGCTCCACCAGGATCAGACCATACATCCCGTTGGCGACGTGCTCGCCGACCGGGGCTGTCGCGCAATGATAGACGTACAGCCCTGGATTCAGCGCCCTGAACGTGAACTGCGTGCGGCGACCTGGCGCAGTATTACTGCTGGCCGCGCCGCCCCCGGGCCCGGTCACCGCGTGAAGATCGATGTTATGTGGGAACCGGCTCTCGGGATGGTTCATGAGGTGAAACTCGACCGTATCGCCCTGTCGCACCCGAATGAATTTCCCCGGCACTTTTCCGCCGAACGTCCAGAATGTGTACTCGACGCCATCGGCCATCGGCAGATTGACTTCGCTCACCTCCAATTCGACCAGGACCTTCGCAGGAGAACGGCGTGTAATAGACGGCGGGACCAGCGGCGCATTGGTCAGCACGGCCGGAATGGTTGCTCCCCCGGCAGCAGCTACCTTCTCTTGCCCTTGCGCCGAACTACTCTTGGCCTTCGGGCTGTTCGCCGGCGTTGCCGCTGCATGAGCGGTCGTCAAGCTGGTCGACAGCATGGCCAGCGCAAGCAACAGTGTCCATACGTGACGCCGGCTGGAAGACGGATGTATGGGACTCATGGCCCGGGTTTCGGGGAACACGTGCATGGATCCCTCCTCGCAAGAGACGTGGTGCACCCTGCCCGCCTACAGTTCGATTTGTTTCGAGACCCCCGACTTAAACTCCTTGTACATGACAAGAAGGCGACCCTTGTCCACCTTCGACGGCAAAGCATCGAGCGGTCGAGGCGCCGGCCCGGCGACGACCTGTCCCGAGATATTGTAGACGCTTCCATGACACGGACATTTGAACTGCTGCCCCGCGTCGTCCCAATGATAGCCGCACCCGAGATGCGTACAGATGGGAGAAAACACCGTCACCTCTCCGCTGACCTGCTTCACTGCCCAGACGGCCTTTTGCGTTTTGGTTTCGTGATAGCCATCCTGAACGGTAGCCACATACTCCAATTGCTTGGGGACGCCGGTCGGGAGCTCGCCTGCCGCCGCCACGTCTACCCACGGCTGCGCCCGACGCTTGAGCGCGGGAGAAATGAGATATCCGACCAATGGAACCGAGAGGCTGAGGCCGATAAATCCGGCCGAGGCCGCGATCATCCATTGAAAAAATCGGCGGCGGCCACCCGGAGGATCGGGAGACGCCTGTGGGGTGGACGCCGACATCATCGCACCTGTGTTCCGGCGTACGGCTCTTCGATGGTGATTTTGATCAGCTGCCCTTCCTGAAGCACGTCCGTTGGCTGAAGGCCATTGGCCACGGTCACCTGGCCGGCCTTCCATGCGGAGCCCGAACGGGTGGTCAAAGCCTCCACCGTTTCTCCTGCATGCGCCTTCACGAGGCGAAGCCGCTTTTCACGGATGCTGTTTCGTTCGTCGGCGGACAGCGGACGAAAACTTTGCACGACGCTTTGAAACACCAGACGGACGGCGTCAAAATTCTTCGTCTCCGCGAGGCCCGCAATCTGGTAAATCATGCCGCCGTACGCAATCCAGGTCAGATCGACGGTCACCCGGGAATCGCCGACCTGCGTCTTGGCAGCCTGAAGGCCGTTAATCGTCATCGTCTGGGTTTTAGAGATGAGTGACGCTTTACTCGCCTTTTCCAGAGCGCGGACCCCATCCAGGGGATCATTGCCCTGGGCCACGGTACGGAGCACAACGGCTTTGTCTCCGTCTTTCGGTGCGGAGGCCAACTGGACCGGCGTGTTATCCACATTCCAGGAAGCCGGAAACTGAATGACAAAATTCAGGTCAGGATGACGGTAGGTCGATCCCTGGATAATGCCGTTGGCCGCGCGCTGCCCCACCACCAGTCCGTCGAGTCTGGCGAGAAACGCGTCCCGATTCGCCGCAATCGGCTCACGCGACGCCTGTGTGAGTTCCTTCGCATGTTTGGTCGTGTGTTTGACGCGATCGGGCGTCGCCGGATGTGAATCGAAGAAGCTCGGCTTGCGAGGGCCGTCGCTCAAGAGTGCTTCTTCGCGTCCCAAGGTATCCAGAAATATCGCCAATCCAGCGGGATTCCAGCCGGCTTTGGCGGCCATCTCCTGCCCCACTTCATCGGCCTGGCTTTCCTGCGAGCGGCTGTACGGAGAGAACACAAGGCTCTGCGCGAAGTTGCCCACGCCGCCCACGATGTCTCCGACGATCGGGACAAAAAATCCGGTCACACCGGACACCAGATTGGTAATGAGCGCGAACGGCCCCTGGCGGGACACACGTTGCACGGTATGCCGTGCAGCGACGTGTCCGATCTCATGGCCCACGACCCCCGCCAATTCATCCTCCGTATTCACCAATGCCAGCAGCCCGCGGGTGACGTAGACGTATCCACCGGGGAGGGCGAAGGCATTCGGTTCAGTCATGTCGACAACATGAAATTGATACGGGACATCTTGGCGTGGGGATTCCTTGGCGAGCCGTTGGCCCACACCATTGACATACCCCGTCAACGCCTCGTTATCGAGCAGGCCCATTTGTTGCTCAACCTTCTTGGCTTCCTCTTCACCGATTTTTTTCTCCTGTTCGACGGTGAGAAGGGTGACCTCAGGCATTTTGCTCACAGGATTGATGGAGCATGCACCGGCAGTTATTGACAGCAGCGTCAGCAGAGCAATGTCCGTCGCTCGCGTTCGAACACGAGCCAGAGGGCGTAGCATCATAGTTGTTCTCCAATTCGGAAGAGTGTGCGCTGAGCCTTGAGCGCCGCGTTTACTTGGCCGGCTTGACCTCGGCCGTATAATCCGTGCCGTCGGCGGCACGACCTTTGGCCTTCAGCATCCGTTGACCCCCGGCCTGATAGAGGGCGGCCTCGACGGTTCCGCGTTCGGACTTCGAGAGTAATTTCCCTTCCTTGAGGGCAAATTCGCCATGGCCGGTAAAGATACCGATGGTGCGCAGGCTGCTGAATTCGTACCGTCCATCCGGCGCAATGGCCACCGTCACCCAATCATCTCGTCGATCAGGCGGGATGCGGCGCATCAGCCCATCCCACTTTCCCGCGACGTCTGCCACATCGGCAATGGGTACCTGCACCCACTGAGTCGGGTCCGACCGTTCAGGGGTTTGACAGCCGTGGCTCACCACGAGGCACACGAGAGCGAGAAGTACCGTTGACCATCGGGGAAAAGATCTCTTCATACGCTGCTCCTCTGTCATGCCAAGGAGGAAGAAAACCGTACCATAGAGTGACGCGGCCCTTCCACAATTGCGGTCACAACACGTGCTCCAGTTGCGCCGCTTCGAGGAACCGCTGCATGCAATCGGCAATGCCTTTGCGGATCAGCGGGCCATCCTCACCCATCTGGTTCGGGCCTTGCTGAACCGACCAACACTGCCACGTGAACAAGGGTTCTTCCTTCCGACTCACTATATAGTCAACGCCCAGCTGGAAGGATCGATCCACCTGATCACTGGTCCAATCGAAGTAGAATCTCGTCAGCGTGCCGGACAACACACGATCCGCCGATTCATTGAGGGTGTAACCGGATTTGAGCAGTTCTTTTCTTAAGGCATTGGCAAAAAAACCGCCGACCTCGTCCACCATGAACAACTCCGACTTGGCTCCCGGATGCGTCTCAACCTGACGGGGCCGAGCACGATGCATGTCATACGCGAGGTACTTGAAAGGTCCGACCCGCAATACCCCTTCACCCTTCACCGTATTCGTGGCTTCATAATCGATGGACACCAAACGGCCGCACCCCGCCACCAATATCAGACTGAGAGCGACGTAACCGATCGGGTTCATGGTCAAGGCTTTTCACGCTTGTCGTCGGACGTGATGCCATCGGACTTGGCTTCCGGCATCGGGATCTGGATGAGCTGATCGACGATTTTGTTCAGCGGTGTATAGGTCGACGCCGTCTTCTGATTCAGGAAGTCCGCGATAATGCTGCCCAACGTCACTCGCATCGTATCTTCGAGGTAGACAGGGTCTTTCGCGAACGCTTCACTCTGCATGGTCCCTTCGGCCATTGAGGCCCACAACAGCTCACCGGTCGTGGTATCCCACAATTGGACCGACATGCGCAGATTGCTCTGACGAGTTTGCGACAGGACGACTCCGAGGCCGGGGAAGGTCCACCGGTCGTACATGGTTTGCGTAAAGGCGGCTAACCGGGGTTGGAACACATATCGGGCGCCAACGGCTGATCCCACTTTCTTTAGAGGTGCTCGATCAAGAATATGACTCTGTTCGGCATCGATTCTCATCTGATTATATTCCGCTGCGAGACCCTGTTGATTAATCTGAGAGATCGTGTGTTGCTGGCTAACAATGTGGATCTGAGGCGCGACGCGATGCAGCACTTCAGCGAACATGTAATCCAGTCCGACCTCATTCCCACGGAGACCGGGCATGGTCAGAGCTCCCAAGACGGCGACCGGCTCTTGTCCGAGCGACCCGGGATCGAACGACGGTGCAAATGTCGTCGAATTGGTTCGCACCTGCCATCCGTAGATCGAACTCGTACAGCCTGTCGTGGAAGCGACCACGACCACTAGACAGAGCCACGACAGGGCATTCCAGGGCCTCATCTGAATACCCGCCGAGACTTCATGCTCGACCCGACCCCCTACACCACCGACGCCATAAAGCTACTTGCAGGAATCGCCAGCAGCGGACAAGGAGCCCGATGGAGAATCCGTTCGCTGTGGCTTCCGCGCAGCGCATCGAGAAAGCCGTGGCGCCCATCGGTCGTCAGCACGATCAAACCGGCTTGTCTAGCGGATGCCGTCTCGCAGATGACATCGACCACACCGCCTGAACAAATTTCGGTGTTCCACTTCCAACCCGGCACATCCGGCATCAGAACTTGAGGCATGCTGGCCTCTTCTCCTACGTGCAGGAGCGTGAACACGCCGGAGGGACAATTCAGACGGCTGACCACGCGTGCCGCAGCCTGCACGGCCGGCTGGGCCGCCGGAGCTTCCGCCACAGGAATCAGAATGCTCGTCAGCGAAACGGACCCGTCCCGCGCTGAGACGAACCCTTCGAGGCCCTTGGGAATGAAGAGCGTCATCTGACGCGACTTGCGGGCGATCGGTGCCGCAACCGACTGGCTGAGCCACTGCGCCTTCCCCTTCTGCTGATCGGTCGCCAGGACAATCAGATCGGTATTGTGCGTGCTTAAATAGGCCGTGACCGATTCCACGGGATCGTCGTGCTTGGCCTGCACTTTCTTGATGTTGATGCCGAGCGATGCGACTGCCGATTGGGCGCTATGCTTCGGCAGCAGTCCCCAGCGTTCGAGCGTCGATCTGACGCCGGGGAATTCCGTCCAGTCTAATTCGTGCTCCGGTGACACGTGAAGAATGGTGAGCTCTGCCTTCGCGAGGAGCGCTGCTTTCAGCGCATGGACAAACGCGACGTCGCTTTCCGGCGTGAAATCGGAAGGATGAAAGATTTGTTGCAGAACCGGTAGCCCGGCGGGATCCGCTTCAGACATACGTTCCTTTCAACCATTCGTGATGCCAGGCTGCTGCCTCCGGTGCTCTGCACGGAGGCAGCGGCCGAACGTCCTGGTTCGACGCCCCGACTAATACACCAACGGAATCTGCTGCGCCATTTCAAACTTGATCAGCGACCGTATTTTCGTTTCCAACTGGATGTAGCGGGCCACCTTCGTCGCGGGCAGCACCTTCCCAAGCTTCTCGGCGTAGGTGCGCTTCAGCTTGACCTCCTGCTCCTCGACGGACAGCGCCTCGCTGAGCAGTTTCTTCGCCGTATCGTTGGGAATATTCCCTTTGTTGAAGTTTTCTGCGTAATCTTTGATCGTCTGGCCCAGCTGCTTGTTGATGCCGTCAAGATCCTTTTGATAGGAATCATAGAGAGGCCAGAATTGCTTGGCTTCAGCGTCGGTAAGCTCCATATTGCCGGCGATCAACAGTTTCTTGTCGGCCTTAAGCTTTTCCTTCAGGATTTCCATGTTCGTATCGGACACCTGGTCGGCAGCGAAGGCGGGAACCGCCGCCAGCAGGACACCACTGACTACACAGCACATAAGCCTGGAGATCATAACGTATCCTTTCCTGTTGGAGTTAGACTTCACATCCACCCATTTCACGGGAGTGGCCATTGCATAACATCCTTCACGAGCCTTTCGACACTGTCAAAAGTGACAGGTCAGCCCGGGTCCAGGCGCATCGGATGCTCAGTCCTTCGCTCGAATATCCTCGATGAGCCTCTGGAACTCCTTGCTGCCGCGGATCAGCTTGGAGGCCGCCATCACCAGCCGGTCGATCTGCTCATCAGTCAAATACAACGTGGTCGGGATCTTCATCAGCGACACACGCTCGTCGGGATCCTCGATTTCACTCAAGCTGGCGTTGATGAAATAAATCTCCGCCTCCTTCGCCCAGGGACTGTCCGGACCTCTTGGCTTTGCTTTTAGCTCCGCTTTCCACTTCTCCACTCCCATACTAATGAGCGTGGTCGTATCAAACGAATACCGGTTGATGGGAATATCGATCATGGAGCTCATCGCTTTGGAGATGACAGGGACGTGGTCGCTGCGGAATTCGAGGACGTCAGGGGATGTTTCGGCATTGACGGCGAGAATCACCAATTTCTTCACATTCTTCACACGGGCCATAACGAGTAACTTTTCAAATGATCCTTGCAGACCGCTGCCTTCGATAATTCCCCTGAGCGCGAGGTTGTCCGAGAGGCCTCCATCGAGCAGATGAATATACGGACGTTTTTCTGCGTCCATGAAGGAGAGCATTTCGTTGGCGCGCTGCGCACCGATTCGACCTCCCCTCTTGGCTTGAGCCAACCAGGCCGGGGCTTCAAAGCCGCACTTGCCTGCGTAATTTTTCAAGGAAATCGGACTAAGCACCAGAGGCAGCGCGGCCGAGGCCGCAGAGGCGTCAGCGATCGGCAATTGGCTCAGATCCGAGCAGAGGAAATCGAACTGAAATTGCGTAAATTCAAACCGTGCCAAAGTGGCCATGTCCGAGGCGTGAATGATGAGCATCGGTCGTTGATGGAGGGCAGCCAGGTCCCCATAGGTTTTATGATCGAACAACGCTTCATTCAGCACTTCGGCCATCAGATGCGCCCGGCCGAAATAGGGCGACCACAGCCGGACCCAATTACTGGGGGACCGAAAGACCCGGTGTCTCAATTCGGTTTCCCAATCCTTCCGAAGAAAGCGGTATTCAAAGTCATGAAAGATTTGGTCGCGATACAGCGCGTAATAGCCGGCGGTAAACGTCCCTCCGGATAGGGCATGAATCAGGTCGAGCTCATCGAGCAGCCGCTTCTGTTTGCCTTCCCAAACAATCTGCTGGTGCGCGAGCTCACGAAGCGCTCCAAAGGCGAGGGTTGACGCGCGGGTTCCGCCGCCTGAAAAGGCGGCGACAAAGAGCAAACTATCAGTGTTGTCCGCCTCTGGTGGGGCGACATTGGTGAAGCGATAGCCCGCGTCAGGCTTCCACGTTTCCAAGGGGGCGTTGAGGGTCGGACGCACGTATTCGCATCC
>Ga0070686_100000880_pt1 | contig 17428 bp, 30 predicted proteins | sample KBSS23LmetaG_FD_65654 | JGI IMG/M metagenome (GOLD analysis project Ga0070686, IMG submission 65654) | Switchgrass rhizosphere microbial communities from Kellogg Biological Station, Michigan, USA - KBS S2-3L metaG | ecosystem: Host-associated > Plants > Roots > Rhizosphere ... | reverse complement strand
GCCGAGTGTCGCGACTATCTTGGCCGCGTCTGGCATGACTACCGCCCGGGAACCGAGCCGCCGACTCTCACCGACGGACGCGGACGTCGATCCGCGTGCGGCTCCCGCTGGCGAATCGCTCTCCCTGTCTGGGCAAGAAAGCCGGGAGTGCTTCTCCACGAGACGGCTCACGCGCTCCTCGATGGACACCCGGAGCCACACGGCCCGGAGTTCGCTCGACTGTTCCTCGAAATGATGGTTCACTACGAGGGAGCGGCGGCCGCCGAGATCCGAACACTCGCGGTCCACCAGAGACCCCGCCGTGTGCGGTTCGCAGTCGCCGCCGACTGCCCAAAGCGAGTCCGGGTCTCGCCTGAGCGTAGACGGTGGGAAGCGCGACTGGTCGAACTCAAAGAGGCGCTCGCCGCACATCGCCGGGCCGAGCCGCCAAAATAGAACACGATAATACCTCAGACACACACCCCCCACTTTAGAAGACGGAGAATAACGCCGATGTCCTCGAATCCCAGCCCACTCCCTGCCGTGTCCCCGTCGTCATCGTCCTCATCCTCGTTACTGTCCGCGGCAACCTCACGTCTCCCTCTCTCGGTCGAGAAGGCCCGCTCCGTGATCGACACTACCCTCGCGCTACTCCGAGCCATCCTCCGCGACCCCGCCTCCTCGATCACCGCGAGCGATGGCCGGTTCATCTCGGCGCGCGATTCCCTCCGCGCACTACACCTAGAGATCGAGGATCGATGGTTCGAATCGCAGCTCGAAGTCGGGAACGGGGCAAGCGCTGCCGCCGCTGCTGCCTTCGCTACCGCCGTATCTCCCAAATCCCGCGGCTCGCGCACAGTCCGCGGACCTCGCAAACCATCAGCGCTCGGGTCGTCCCCGCTCGGCGATCTCGCGTCCGTCGCCGATCCGTCCGATACTTCCTCGGCCTCGGTCTCCGGCCGTTCCTCGCTTCTGGTGATTGCTGGCGTTCCGGCAGTACCAGGTGCCTCCGTACCCGCTGCATCCGCCGAACCGCTCGGCGCCGATGACATCCCCGACATGCCGGGGGAGGAAAGGATCTAGTAAATGCCGACCCGCCGAATTGACGATCCGAAAGACACTTGGCGCGGTCTACCGTGTCGACATCCCGAGCATCGCCCACCGGACATGCAGGTCTTCGAGCCCGGGACTTACGAGCACATCTGCCCGGCATGCGGGAAGAAAACCGTGTTCGTGGTCTCACCGCGCCCGACACTCGGCGTCTGCGAACCTGGCAACGGAGATTGATAAAATGGGAATAGCCGACGACGCTGCCAAGCACTTCGCGCTAACCGCGCACCGCGGTCAAAAGTACGGTCTCGATCAACCGTTCTCCGTCCATCTCGCCGACGTGAACGCCGTTCTCTTATCTTCCGCCGGGCCTCATCTCTCCGATGATCTCCTCGCGGCGGGCTGGCTTCACGATGTAATCGAAGACTGCGGCATCAGTCCGACCGACATCCGGCGTCTCTTCGGCGAAGAGATCGCGAGGCTCGTCTGGGCAGTGACCGGCATCGGCGAGAACCGTCGGATGCGAAACGAATCGATCTACGTCAAGCTCGAAGACTTCCCTGCCGCACAGAGTCTCAAGGTCGCTGATCGCATCGCGAACATCGAGGCCGCGAGAAAGACCCCCGAGCTTCACTATCTCAAGATGTATCTACGCGAGATGCCGGGGTTCCTCGCAGCTACCCCGCTGGCTGCCGAGGGATTGCGAGCGGGACTGCGTGGCGATGAATGAGCAACAAACGCACCAACCGTGACCGTGCCAAGCACGAGAAGTGGGCCACGCCGCCTGTTCCTCTTCCCGCGGAGTCCACTCCGAGCTGCCCCGCGCTAGACCGTCTCGACAACGAGTACGACCTCTACTCCCGCCGCGACGTGCACAACGAACGACATCGGCGCGGGATCGCATGGGACGATGTAGGGTAGGATAGGAGAAACACAGAAATGAAACCAGCTCTCTCGGCTATTCTTCCGCTCCTGGCTCTGTGCCTGACCGGCTGCGAAGTCAAAGCGCACTTCAAGTTCGAACCCGCATCTCCGTCTAAGATCAGGGAGAAGATATGGTAGAGGCAACCTCGATCACGACCGTGACCGAGAGCACCGAGGGGATCACGGGCGCGGTCGCCTCTCTCGCCGTGAACCGCCGTCTTGCCTTCTGTCTCGCGGGTCACGCGATCTTCACGCTCCGCAACTCTCTGACCGGGAACCGCTTCACCTACCGCATCCGCGCTCGACGCCGGCAGGGATTTTCCGTCGCACTGCTCCATGGACAAGACAACGAGTCCGATTACATGGGAATCGGCTATATCACGCAGTATGCAAGCGGGCCTCAGTTTACTCCTCACTATCGTGCAAACCCCTCACAGGCTATGCGCGCCTTCGCCTGGGCATGGCCGCGCCTCGTCACCAACACTCTCCCGCCGGAGATAGAATTCTATCACGCCGGCCGCTGCGGACGTTGTCATCGTCTGCTAACAACCCCCGAGTCGATCGCATCCGGCATCGGTCCGAAATGCGCTGAACTCGGGAATCGCTAGGAGATCTACGATGCTCTCCTCATCCACATCCTTCCTCTATCTCCGTCAGATCAGGGCTTGGCGGTCGCTCTTCGTCTGTTCTGTTTGCGGCAGTCGAGACAGCACAACTCAATTCAGACTCATTCCTGGACCTAAACATAGGGACGAAGAGACCGTCTATCTAGACGTGCTCTGCTCGACATGCTGCGATCTCTACGCTCCGAGCTGCTTAAAGCTTGTACGGAGACAAGAGAGGAAGCTCTCCGAGCCCTATCTCTCCACGGCAGGAGAAGCTTACTAATGGCTCTCGGTCGCGCTACCGTCATCATCCACCGTCACGCCGTGGACCGCTACGTCTCCCGCTGCGGCGCCGATCCTACTCGCGCCCGCTTCGATCTCATCCGCTTAGCTCACTCCGCCTCTCCTGCTCGTGAGCGCACCCCACGGCAAGGTGACGCGTACTGGCTATGCACCGCGGCCCTTGACGACCCGCTCTCCCCGACCGCGCCCGTTCTCATCGTCAAGCGCGACGCCGGTCACTGGCATGTCGTCTCTGTGCTCTCCCGCACGGAATGGGACGCGCATCACTCCCACGCGGCCGGCGGTACTCCCGACGAGCAGGCCCGTGCCGAAGCTGAGTCCCTCGGCATCTCGCTCTCCGATCTTGAGCCCGTCCCCGACGCTTGGGGCTTCAAGCCCAACGTTCCTCTCGCGGATCGCGTCAGTAGTCTCAAGGCCCGCTGTACCCGGCTCGTGCGAGCCAATGAGGAGATGAACCTACGCCTAATTGCCCTCATCTCCGAGCACCGCCGACTCCTCGACAACCTCGCGCATGCCTTAGAGTCCGCGAGCGGAGATACCCCCGTAGCCCGTCTCGCCGATCTCGCCGAGCGGGTCCACCTGCTACTCGGCGAGCCCGCTCCGGCTTGGATTCGCGAATCTCTCGCAGATCCCATCGCCGAGTCCGCTCATTCTCTGCTAGACTCCTCTCTGTCATGAGATCGTTCTTTCGTCCCATCCCTTGCCCCTCGCACACACCTCACGCGCCTACACCCGCGTACGCACTTGAACTCGCGCAGATCCACGCGCAGCTCGTCACTCTCGCCAAGGAGCTACTCGCGATCCGCAGCGCTCAGTCTTCGCTCAGTACCGCGCAATCCGCTCTCGCCGCAACGCAATCCACGATCCTCCGTACCCTTACCCGAATGGAGACTCACATGTCCCAGCACTCCGATGCTCTCGCCGCACTCACCGCCGCCGAAGCCAAGCTCGATACCGACGTCTCGACCGAGACCGCGACCCTCGCCTCCTTGGTCTCCGAGGTCCAGGCGCTCAAGGCCCAGCTCTCCTCGATCCCCGAGGACGACACCGCGACGATCACCACGCTCACGGCGCAGCTCGCGGATCTGGACGCACGGATCGTCGCCGCGCAGGCCGCCGCGCAGGGCGAGCTTCCGGGAAGCCCCGCGAGCCCCGCGCAGACGCCTGCGAACCCGAACCCCGTCACCTAGACGGCAGAACGCTTCTCGCTTCGCCGCCCGGTGCGCAGAACCCCCTCCCGTCTCAGGACGCGCATCGGGCCTTTTTCCTCCCCTCACCCCGCCCGACTAGACCTTAGTGCCTTACTTACGCTACTCCCCTCTCGTGTCCTATCCCTCTCCGTCTTTACGCCTTACTTTCCCTGTTGACAGCCTGCCAGTCCCGTAGTACTCTTCTGTCATGGCAACCGAGACCCGCACGCGCAAGACCCTCACCGCTCGTCAGGCAAAGTGGCAGGGTTCGAAGTGGATCACCCCGGTTCGTCGTTTAGCTCTGTACCTTCGCGACGGCCTGGCCTGCGTCTACTGCGGGGCCTCTGTCGAGGATGGCGCTCAGCTCTCGCTCGACCACCTGAAGTGCGATGTCGACGGAGGAGGTAACGAATCTTCTAACTTAGTCACATGCTGCAAGCGCTGCAATAGCTCGCGGGGCTCCCGCTCCGTCGCCGCTTTCTGCCGCGCGGTCGCCGCCTACCTCAATCACGGCGCCGATCCGAAGGCGATCCTCGCGCATGTTCGGGCTTGTGCTAAACGCGTCGTCCCGCTTGGCGAAGCGAAAGAACTCCTCGCCCGTCGCGGAAACGTCTCAGCGGCAGTTGCCTCTGGGAAGACAAACTAGTGCATCAAGCACCGAACAGGAGACGATATGAGCATCCGATTCACAGACGAGACGGGCAGCCCGCTGGCGTGGAGCAACCACAACTCCGTTATCTGGGCCGACGTCAAACAAGCCCCTGCGGTCGGCGACGTGGTCGACGTCTGCCGCATGCGCGGCAAGGAGGAAGAGGACGAGACGTTCTCACTTTTCGTCCTCGCCCGATCTTGGCACTATCGGCTTCGTGAGCCTGTCGTCACGCTTCGCTGCAAGGTGATATCTCGTACCTAATCCTCTCTCCCGCACGGAGATTGCCGAGTCTAGCGAGAAATGACAGGGAAAAAGGAGAAATGGATGGCAATTGAACTCAAATCCTACCTCGTTGCCGGCTTCGATGGTCCCAGCGGCTCCCTCTTCATGCTGTACGGGGGAGGGACCGCAGACGCCGAAGACGGCTGGTCCGTCACCTTCGCTGCGAACGCTGGCGGCACGGGGATCGTCGCCTACGTGCGAGACGAGACGGGCACTCATATCGGCACCTACGCCGTGAATGCCGAGGAGTTCTGTGCCGAGGCTCTCCGACTCGGTCGCGAGAAGAAGGCCACGCGAACAGAGATCAACGTCACGACCGACACAGCCGATTTAATCGAGAACGGAAAGGAATAATCACCCATGGGCCGTATCATCCGTCGAGTCCCCGTCAACTTCCATCTCTCGCATCCCATCGGCGAGACATGGCCGGGCTACCTCAACCCTTACTACGCGCACTGCGAGAAGTGCGCTACCTGCGAGGGTTCCGGCTACTCACCCGATGCCGCTCGCTTCAACCGAGAGTGGTACGGCTCGATCTACGACGATGTGGACTTCGATCCGCGCTCCACGGGCAGCAAGCCTTTTGAGAACACACACGCGCAGATCATTGCGCTGGCCGAGCGGAATACGGGACTCGAAGTACAAACGTTCGAACGAGACGGGCACATCATAACGAGCTACCCCGGTCGACTCATGCGCGAGATGTGCCGGCTCGCGGATCACTTCAACCGCTCGTGGTCACATCATCTCTCGCAGGCCGATGTCGACGCGCTCGTCACCGCCGGCCGTCTCATGGAGTTCACTCGCCGCCCGCGCAACGCCGACCAAGCCGCGCAGCTCGCAGCGCAGGTCACCCCCCAGAACCCGCATCCCTACTGGCTCGACTCGCCGAACGGCTACGTCCCAACCGCGGCCGAGGTCAACGAGTGGTCGCTTTCCGGTCTCGCTCATGACTCGATCAACGCTTGGGTCTGCATTAAAGCTCGTTGTGAGCGACTCGCCCTCTCCGCCACCTGCCCCGACTGCGACGGTTCCGGCGAGATCTGGCCCGACTACGCGCACTCGGTCTCGCTCCATCCCGACCCCGACCCTGCCGTCTATCTCTCCTCACAGACCGCAGCGGATGCATGGACCGAGATCGACCCTCCCTCCGGCCCCGCCTACCAACTCTGGGAGACCGTCAGCGAGGGCTCCCCGATCTCCCCGGCATTCGAGACCCCGGGGGCGCTCGCGGCGCACCTTGCAACCTTTGACGTCTGGGGCTCGGCCGATACCGACTACGCGACATGGCTCCGCTTCATCCTCGACCCCGGCTGGGCTCCGAGCGGGGTATCGACGCCGGAAACCGGCTTCGTGAGCGGAGTCGAGTACTTCGGGCGCGAGACCAGCGACATTCGAGAGGAGTAGATTTCTCTTGACTCACTGCGCTCGACCGTAGTACAACCGTTCCACACTCAACCGCGCCGCCCAGATCGACCATCGACCTACAGGAGCCGCCCGATGCCCAGCCCTCTCAAGAACGCCAAGCTCGGCCGCAACACCACTCTCTTCGAACCCGCCGACATCCTCAAGCTCCAAGTTCGTTTCAATCGTCTCATCCCCCCCGAATGCGAGACGATCGCCGACATCATCGATTCCCCCGAAGCGCTCCGCTCTCTCGGGCTCCTCGACTCCGACCCCGACACCTATGATCACGAATTCTCTCGCTCGATGGAAGAGAAGGGTCAGTTCGAGCCCGCCATCGTTCGCCCGCTCCCGCCCGACAAGTCCTCCTGGGAGCTGATCGCAGGCTGCCGCCGCGCCTGTTGGACCGCGCTTCGCAACGCACGCGAAGACACCTCCGCTCGCTCGGCAGGCGAATCTCTCCCCTCGGGCCTTCAACTCCTCGCGGTCCGTCAGGATGTGAACGACAAGGAAGCGTTCATCCTCGCGCTGCACTCGAACTTGAAATCCAAGGCTCTCAACGTCATCGAGAAAGCGACGTGGGCACGCAACTCCGAACGATTCGGTCTCTCGCGTACTGACGCAGCACGTGAACTCGGCGTCACCGTGGGCGCGCTCGGACACTGGCTGGCTCTGCTCGCGGCGCCGCATCGCATGCAGGAAGACGTCATCTCTGGGATCATGCCGCAGGACATCGCGCTCCATGCACTCAGTTCGATGTCCGAGACTGAGATGGATCATCTCTGCGAGCGGTTCGAAGAAGGCGCGACGCACCCTGAGCCGGCTGAGGCGAAGGCGATCACGAAGGCCGCTAAGCAGTCCGCGAAGACCGCCAAGCGCTCCTCCGGCGGGAAGCTCAGTCGAACCCCCGCCGAGATGCGGAAGGAACTCCGCGCAGCCGGCTTCGACCATACAGACATGGGGAAGCTCTTCCTCGACTATCTGGCCGGCGAGATCGATGTCGAGGACGTCGGCTGGTGCAACGTTGGGGATGCGTACGAGCCGCCGAACCCGCCTGACAGCGATACTGGCGCTGGCACGAGTACCGACGATGCAACCTCATCGCCTGATGGTGGCTATGAGCTACGCGATGGGAAAGCCGTACCGCTCTCAGCGAGAACGCACTAGACAGCGGCCCATGTGCCAGAGTCAGGGGAACGAAATCTGAGAGGTGCCCTCCGATCCTGGGCGCCGTCTCAGTCCCTGCGCCTTCATCTTTACACTGACTCCGACGCCGGGGCTCGCGAGACTCTAGCCGAGATCGAGCATCTCTCCGCGATCTGCACTCGGCTCGATAAGCAAGCAGAGGGGATAGGTGTGTGGTTGCTCGACCATCGCCGTTGTCATCGTCCCCACTCGCCCCACCGTGCTACACTCACTGACTGGCTCAGACTATCGTTTTCCTTCTAGACGGAGGTCCGCTCTTCCCTCATGCAGCCGCCACCCGCCGCGTCTCGCAAATCGCTATTCTCTACCGCCCCCACTTCCACACCAGCCTCCGCCAACATCTCCCCCTTTCCGACAGCAGCAAGCACCACTCCCGGCAACTCCAGCAACTCCGCCAGCCTCGGTACCTCTCCCCGCTCCTCGCTCCGCAACCCTCCGTCCCCGATCTCCTTCGCCCCCTCCGCTCGTCGACCTACCTTCGATCTCGCGGCCGAACTCCTCCACTCCGCAGGCGATCTCCGCGAGGCCACAGACGGCGAGCGGCGGGTCTGCGTACCCACTTTCCCCGCGTTCCTCGCGAACGCTCTCTCAGCAGTCTTGATCCAAGCCAAGGCGTTCGCGGTCGAACGTGAGGCGGCGGCGAGCGGTAACAGTACTACCAGCGCCGGCTCTTCCTCAATCCCCGCTCTTTCCCGCAGTATGGCGCTCCTTGCCTGTCTCCGTCATGCTCTCCCACCCCTCTCCGCGCTTACCGAACCCTACCTCCTGGCGCGCGAGTCCTTGGTCTCGATGGCCGGTTCCAGCTCCGCCGCCGACACCGATCTCCTGGAGTTCGTTCTCGACAAAGCCGACTCCATCCCGTTCGTCGCTTCCTCTACCCTCTGCGGACCTACCCGTCGTCTCAACCTCTCTCTCAGCAAAGACACCGAGAAGTACTTCTCGACCGCGGCTCACTCCCTGGCCGTCGATCGCTCCCAGGTCGTAGTCCTCGCCGCTGCCTACACCCTCTCCTCGCAGCATCATCTCCTCGCACAGCGATACCGGGACCTTGCGGCGGACATCGTCGGTCAGTACGAGATCCGCGCGACGTTCGCGGCCAAGACCACGATCGCGGCACTGGAGATGGTACAGGCGGACATCGCTATCCGCAGCAAGGACCGAGAACGAGCGTAAGGGCAAGGGTAAGGGCGAGCGTAAGAGCGGGGACAGGCAGGGATAAAGAGAAAGATAAAGAGAAAGAGAAGGAAGGGCCGGAGATCTGCTTTCTCTGGCCTCGCCTCCCCTTGGCTCTTTATCCCTCTAAGGCTGTAGTGTCGCGCAACGACGAATCCGCTCGACCGGGATTACGCACAATGCTTCGAAGTGCCCATAGATCTCCAGAAGCCCGGCGAGCTTGGCGAGTAGTGCCACCCGATCCTCTGCGTCTGGTGCGCGCTTCCCTTCGATCGAATCCGCGTCCAGCGTGACCCGCAAGAGCGTCACGCCGTCCCGCTTGAGATAGGCCCAGTGGCCCGTGTCGTGGACTTCTAACATGCTTCGTCTCCTTTCAGTGGTCGATTTCTAGAGCACGGCGCTCCAGCGCCGCGGGTTGCTGGCGACCTTCTTGTAGACTCGCGCGTCGGCGCCGCAACTCAATGCATGGGTGCGCGCGCTTCGAACGCTGTTGAACTCTCCGACAAGGCGGCGCCCGCCATCTGCACCGCGTGAGGTGACTACGTATCGATGGCCCATCACGCCCGCATACTTCAAGGCGCGCTCTTCCTCGATTTGATCAACCATCCTTCTTTCCTCCTAACTCGCCTTGAGCCTCCATCGCTGCCCGCCGCCGGAGCGATGAGCAGAGGGGAGGCTCAGGCCGAAGGCGCCTTTCCTCGCGCGCGGATCACCCGCGCAAGCTCAACCGGGCAGGAGTCGCGATGTACACTGGCATCGCGCTCGCTTCCGCCGCATCGACAGCCCAGGCGCTCCACGAGTTTCGCGCACGCCTCTCGCTCGACCGTCGCTCCCGCGCTGCGCCAGATCTCTCCCGTGTCTACCATCTTCCTCTCCTCTCTCTTTCCGCCCGGCATAGCACCGGGTACGGGGGTTTAGTCGTGGTCGAGCGGCGGGAGCGTCTTGAAGTCCATCCCGACGCCTCCAACGGCGCGGGTGGTACGGATGAACTGCTCTTGATCGTGCTCGACACGGAGACGTCGGCCTTCCGGCGTGTCGTCGGGGAAGAGGAGGGCCATGATGTCGTAGGGCTCGCCTACCAGCACCTGTGGACCGTTGGCAAGGCCGGTGAGCACAGAACAGCCCGGGAGTCCGGACGGCGTGATGCCCTTCACCGCGGACGGGTCGACGTATAAGTCTCCCGTGCGCTCGGGCGTTTCGTGCAAGTAAACAGGCAGGCGAATCAGCATAACTCTCTCCTTTTTGATGGTGGGGTCACCCTCAGTGCCGGCCCAACCGGCAGACGGGCCGGAGCCCGTTTCGACCTCACGCTTATTTTCTCCGGCTTTGGACTCCTCATGCGTCATGGGCCGGATCGTTTCAGTAGGCGAAAAAGATCGACCAGTGGGCTCGCGGGGCTTCCAAGCGATTCGACCGCGAGCGGTTCGGTGGTAGAGTACTACGATCCCTCACAAGTGTCAATACCCTCCCCCATTTTCCTCTTCATCATCTTACTTCTCGGGGTCTATGAGCGCGTATCTTACGCCTCCATTCGCACAAGATCCGGGCCTGTAATCCACCCGATTTCACACCCAAAACCCACTCCCTCCGGCGCCATCCGCATAGGCGTAAGTAGCGAGAACCAGTCGTCAATCAAGCGTAACTTAGTCGATGCATAACAATCCGCCCCATACATCAACAGCTTCCGTCAACTTTCTACAGTACACAATCTCCATACTCCATACATTCCCAGATGTACGACCCTTCCTCCACTCGCCCCTCGAAATGTAAGGATGTATGCCATACATCGGTACATCCGACCTCATCCTCGGTCCTTCAGGATGTATGAACCCCTTATCGCATGCTCTCTTAAATGTAAGGATGTATGGGGTTTCCCATACATTATTAATACTAATAGGTAGACCGTAGTTGGCTTGGGTCGGCCTACTCTCATGCACTAGTCTGTATTTCACTATAGCTTTGATGACTAAGTCTAATCAACGATCTCTCTTCGGTTAGCGATATCTGCATGACTGCCGACTCCGCTCTTTATGCCCCGCTCCTTACACGCTCCGTCGAGTTGGGACTTACGCCTCCTCGAACCTCCCAACTTTCCCCTTGTGTCTCCTGTCCTTACCCCTTGACATCTGCCCGGCAGTAGCGTACACTGTCAACAGTTGAGAGAATCAAGTCCGCACCAACCCACAAAGAGACGAAAGGGAAACCATGATCGACATCTCAATCCCTAAGAAATCCGAAGTCCTTGCTGCGCTCTACAATCATGCCAAACCGCAAGGACTAGGATTCCGATGGTTTAATCCAGCGCTTGGCGCTGCCGCTCGGGCTCTGGGCTTGAGTGCGAACTTAGAGACCGATCTACTCGGGAAATGTGCCTGACATGATCTATGAGTTCCACGGTGCCTTTCTCATCCCGAACCCCGCCCGTGAATGCGGGCACACTCGCCTCCAGGAGGCCGGTACCGGCTGCGAGCTATGTGACATTGACTGGCTCTTGGAGACCGATAACGTCGAACCCGAAGAGGATGAGGGACGGGAGGCCGCACGCGGTCGAATGCTGGATCTGCGAGCGGAAGTCGTAAAGGCCCTTCGTCGAACACAACAGTCTTGACCGACAGGAGAGAGGATAAACTCATGCTTGACACCGCCCCCGCCGTAACCCGCGCGATCTCCGCGCTCACCCCGACCCCGCCGAACTCCATCTCCCTCGGCGCGTTCGCTCACCCTACCCGCCCCGAGATCGCGGGCCGGCTCGTACGCTTCATCTCAACCGGCATCTACGCGATCGCTTCCGGCCGCACTCTGACTACGGTCCCGCGCACGTGGGCCAGACAGCAGGCGGAACGCTTGGCGACGCTGGTGGCGGACCAGTGAGCGGCGATCCAGAATGCGCCGCCGAGGTCGAGCTCTGCGCGGCGGAGACGACGGAGGAGGAGATCGAGCCCTACCTCGCTCGTCACCCCGAGATCCTCGACCCCGACACCGTCGCCGACGCCTACGCCTCCGGCTTCCGGGCCGGCCAGGCGCTGGCCGATGAGGAGGTCCGCAACCTACGAGCGGCGATCTGGCGGGCGCTCTCGGCAGACGGACGCCCAGTCAATCCCGTACCTGATATCTCTTCGCGCTTATTGATAGAGGCCCTTGACGGCTGCAGGCGACGCGCAGAAGGAGCCGGCCTATGAACCTTCTTTCTTTCCTTCACCCCTTCACCCGGGGAGGCATTTTCCAGCGCCCCTTCACCCGGGACAACGCGCAGCACCAGCTCTATCGGCTCGCGGCTCAGGCCGGCGCGGCTGGGGACGAAGACGCGGCCCGCGCGCTTGACCATGCGGCCTTGGTACTCTCCAGTAGCGGCGCCGTTGTCGGCAATGGTGTTCTCGTGAGCCTTGAGAGTAGCGGTGATGGGATGCGGCCGACTTGGCGAGAGCAGGACCGTCTCGAAATGGAGCGCCGGACGCGCCTCGATCAAGAAGCGCGAGGCCGGGCGAGATCCCGGTCTACGCCGAACCGGGCACCAAGCTCCTCGGCTACCTCGGGAGGTACGACCCCAAGACCACCCATTTCGTGATCAGCGGCGGCTGTCACCTCGCCGAGAAGCGAGGGAGTTGGGTGACCCTGGACGCCCCCGAGAGGCTTACGGAGGCCTTCCCCGGGATCTTCCGCGCGGTCGCGGGCGCCCTTCTCATCCTCCTCATCCTGCCGCTCGCCACCCATGCTACCGCCCACGCTGCCGGCCGCACCTATCACCCCGAGGCCCTCGCTTGGGTCGCAGCGCAGCCCACGGGGAGCCCGAAGGTGCCTACGCATCTGCGGGTCGAGGGCGAGGTCGCGTACGTGCATCGTGAGCCGGACGGGGACATCCATGTCCGGCTATGTCACAACGGGAGATGCATGGTCGCAGAGTGCGTGCCGGGGATGCCGGTGTCCGTTGTCGAGACGATCGCCGGCCTGCCGACGTCAACCGTCCTGGTATCTCCCGCATCCTGCATCGACCTGCGAGTAGGCAATCACCTCGCCGTCTGGGGCATCTCCCGCTACGACGGCGCCCCGGGGCACGGGGAGTTGGTCGAGGGTGGTGGAAGGGGCGGCGGGCATTGGGAGATCCACCCGGTCGAGGGGATCGAGATACTTCCCTGACGATTCTTTGCTGATTTCCATGCTACTCTAGCCCGTAATCCATATGCCTCGTACCTCTAACTCTTCCCCCACATCGTCCTCTGCCCCGCAGCTCTCGATCCGCTATGTCCCGCTCTCCGCTGCCTCTCTCTGGGATCGTAATCCAAAGCGCCACGACCTCCAGTCCATCATCGCCTCGATCCGTCGTCACGGCTTCCGAGACGCGCCTATCTACGATTCCACCCTCGCCGCGATCATCGCCGGGAACGGGCGTACTGAAGCTCTCCTCACGATGTATGCGAACAACGAGTCCGCGCCGCTTGGAATCCACGTCGACCCCGACTCCGGCGAGTGGCACATGCCGATTCAGTTCGGGCTCGACGCAGCGTCGATCTCGCAAGCCGAGGCGTTCGGCGTCGATCACAACCTTCTCACGGTCTCCGGCTCGGGTATCCCCGCGGACATCCTTCTCGGGATCTTCGACTCGGCCCCTCTCCTCGACATTCTCGGTGATCTCTCGCCCGGTGCGCTGTTCTCACTATCCGGCGCGGAGATCGATACCTACGTCTCGCAGCAAGCGGACGACATTCTCGCAGCGCCGGCAGACAGCCCGACGAATCGCACATCCGATGCTGGCGCTCCTCGTGACTCTCGAGAGCCCAGCGAGCCCGACAACCGCTCCTCGGCATCCTCGACCCGTACTAGCTCTCGCGAGCGCGACGACGCCTCCCCGCAGCTCTCCCGCGGTCTTCTCTACTCCGTGATCGTGGAATGCGGCACGGATGAGGAACTCCAGACTCTCCTCCTAGAGCGGTTCCGTGAAGAGGGGCTCCGTTGCAAACCGCTTATCTCATGATCGGCGCTCTGCGATGAACGTAGATCTCACGATTGAAGGCCGCATCTCTCGTACGCCTCGTGTCCAACAATTGGAAGCGATGTTCGATGTCCCCGCGAGCGAAAAGCTGAAACTCTCCTGGAAGGGGTCCATCCCGCTCTCTGATCGCTCATGGAACGTCGGTCTGATCGTCGGACCTTCCGGCTGCGGCAAATCCCAACTCCTCTCACACCTATTTGGTCAGCCTACCGACTTCGCTTGGTCTGCGGCGTCGGTGATCGACGACTTTGACCGGTCACAGTCAATCGAGAAGATCGCCGCAGTCTGTCAAGCGGTCGGCTTCAACACGATCCCCGCATGGATGAGACCATTTTCCGTACTCAGTGGAGGTGAGAAGTTCCGCGTCGAACTCGCACGTCGTCTACTCGAATGCGCGGACCCGATCCTCGTGGACGAGTTCACATCAGTAGTAGACCGTCAAGTCGCGCAGATTGGCGCACACGCCGTCCAGAAGTATGCCCGCCGCAACTCTCGACAGTTCATCGCTGCCAGTTGTCACTACGACATCATCGACTGGCTTCAGCCCGACTGGACACTAGAGCCCGCCACGATGACTTTCTCCTGGAGGTCGCTTCAACGACGCCCCGACATCCACTGCACCATCGGGCGCGTACCCTACTCCGCGTGGCGTCTCTTCGCGCCGTATCACTATCTGACCGCGGAGCTGAATCACTCCGCTCGATGTTACGCGCTTTGGGTCGGAGATCGTATCGCGGCCTTCGCGGGGGTTCTCTACCGTCCACATCCGCGGGCCGCAGACATCTACGGCATCTCTCGTCTCGTCACGCTCCCGGACTGGCAAGGTCTCGGGCTCGCCTTCGTGATCGCCGATGAACTGGGTCGAGCCTTCGCCGGGATCGGGAAACGTCTTCACACTTATCCCGCACACCCTGCGCTCGTCCGCGGGTTTGATCGCTCACCTCGATGGGTGATGCATAAACGCCCCGGAGTTTTCAGCCCACGCGTCGGCCCGACATCGACTGCGGGTGGCATGGGCGGTCGACCCTGTGCGGTCTTCGAGTATCGAGTCGAGGAGAACAACGTCATGCACGAAGAAGAGGCTTCACGATTCTTGGGGATTGGCAAATGAGTGATCAATTTCAATCCGCTCCTGTCGTTCGCGTCGACGTTGATCGTCAACCCGTCTCGGACCCCGACGAGCTTCGTCTCGGCATTTGCGCACCTTGCGGCGTCTCCTGTTCCTTCGAGTGGATCGTCGCCTACGAGGACGGGACCGACGACCCACCCCTTCGTCTCGCATGCTCCGTCTGCGGGTCGGCTCCGGGGCAAGAAGCATTTGACGACTGAAGACGAACTTACGTCTTACCACCTCCCCCCTTCTTTACGCCCCACTTTCGTCTATTGACACTCTGCTCTGAGTGTAGTACTCTTCCTCTGTGGGAGTCGATAGAGACATCCCAACGACGAAACGGCCGGTCCAGGGCCTTGTACGGGACAGAAAGGCAACACCATGACGATGCGCACCACTCTCACCGCCGCCTCGCACCAGTGGGCCACGCGCCCCGATGACGAGCGCTATCTCTCTCTCGCCGCGCTCAAGGCCGCTGTCCTGCATCGCAAGTCCGAGAGCTGGACCGCGACTCCGACGACTCAAGACATCCAGATCATGCCCGCCTCAACCGGTGGCATCGTGGCACAGGTCTTCGATCCGACTCGTGGCGAGAAGATCGCGCTCCACCCGACCCACTACGCCTTCGGGCAGCTCGCACAGTACGCCTCGGCCCCGGCCGCCTATCTCCGCACTCTCCCTGCCGAACTCGCCGCAATCAATCTCCAGTGGGGTCTCGAACGCTCCCCACTCCGTGAAGACTCTCTCGTTCTCGCACAGTCGAACGGCACTCACGCACTCCGCGCCATGACCTCGACCTCCTACGGGCGGATCTGGGACTCCGAGGTCGTCGATGCGGTCGAGAAGGCCAACCTCGACGGTCGTTGGCAGATCCCCGCCGTCTCCTACGCGACGACCAACCCGAAGCGCGCCACGACTCTCTATGCGGGTGACCGCAACGTCTTCATCTTCCTCGTTGACCCCGTCAACGTCATCGAGATCGGGGACGAGAAGCTGTTTCGCGGCTTCATGGTCTGGAACTCCGAGGTCGGCGCCGCTGTCTTCGGGCTGACCACGTTCCTCTATCGCTACGTCTGTGACAATCGAATCGTCTGGGGAGCGACCGACGTCCGCGAGCTTCGCATCCGTCACACCGGCGGCGCCCCAGATCGCTTCGCCTATGAGGGACAGAAGTTCCTCGCTCAGTACGCCGAGGAGTCGACTGCCGCCATCGTCGCCGGTATCACCGGCGCGCAGCAGAAGAAGATCCCGATCGGCAAGGACGAGACCGTCGCCGGATGGCTCCAGAAGCGCGGCTTTACGAAGTCCGAAGCAGTCGCCTCCGTCGACGCCGGTACGGCCGAGGAGGGGAAGGTGCGCACGATCTGGGACATCGTGAACGGCGTCACCGCGTTCGCTCGCTCGATCTCAAACGCCGATACCCGCGTCGCACTGGAGACGAAGGCCGGCAAGCTGATGGAGATCGTCGCCTAAAGGGCTGAGCGGGGGCGGGTCGCAAGGGCTCGCCCCCTCTCATATACATCAACCGACACTCTCACCAGCAAGAGGAGAAACCGATGCGTCGAAACGGGCCAAACATCTCTACACCTGAAAGTCGAACCAAGGAGAAGGGTGCTGGATTCGGCGATCTCTGGGAGGCGCTCGGCGGGGGAATCCCCTGGCGAAGCTCCTCCGAGGAGATCGATGTCTATCATCGCGCCGAGACCGCTCGTCTTCTCCGGCATCGAAAGGAGCGCGCTATGTCCGACTCGCTCCCGACGCACGCGATCTCCGTCCGTCCCTCCTGGGCTTGGGCCATCGCCACCGGCCACAAGCTCTTCGAGAATCGCACGTGGCGACTCCCTACCTCCCGCATCGCGACTCCTGTCTATCTGCACGCGTCAGCCCGTGACACCCCCGAGTCCTACGCCGACTGCGCGGCGATCTGCCAGTCCCTCGGCGTCTCACTCCCCGCTCTCGACTCTCTCCCTTCGTCCGCGCTCTTGGCTCTCATCGAGTTCCCCTCTCGCTGCACGACTCCGCGCGCCGCTGTCTGCCGCTCCTCCCCTTGGGCGAGCGGCCCACGCTGCTGGCCCGTGCGAGTGATCTCCGCGCTCTCTACCCCGATCCCCTGTCGTGGGGCTCTCGGCTTCTGGCGAGTCCCCGACGACGTACAGTCGGCCGTGCCCAGATCTCTACGAGAAGTCGCTTAGTTTCTACATAGCTTCGTGAGGACTGTCTTACGCCTCTATTTCACTTTTGTAAAGTCTCCATCTCTACCCACCTTCCCCTCTTGACATACCCACTACCGCAGGGTAGTATGCATCTAGACAGAGGGAAGGAGACCGAAAATGCTCAACACGCTTTCAACCCGAACCCCTTCCACTGACACCCCGCGCGGCAAGTGGAAACTCACCTACGCTCGCGCTCGTGCCATCAATCGTGGAGTCAACTCGACCATCTCGCACGACCCCTCCCGTCGTCTCGTCAGTCTGATGGACGCAGCCCGCAAGCTCGATCGCCCTTGGAGCAGCACGAACCACGGACACGTCGCAGCATGGCTTCGAGTCGCCGCCGACTTCC
>Ga0070686_100000877_pt1 | contig 17469 bp, 12 predicted proteins | sample KBSS23LmetaG_FD_65654 | JGI IMG/M metagenome (GOLD analysis project Ga0070686, IMG submission 65654) | Switchgrass rhizosphere microbial communities from Kellogg Biological Station, Michigan, USA - KBS S2-3L metaG | ecosystem: Host-associated > Plants > Roots > Rhizosphere ... | reverse complement strand
AGCGCGTTGGCGAAGTCGGTGGCGATCCCGCCGGTGCCGACCACGCCCCAGTTCAGCTTTTCCTTCATGTGTGCTGCGCCTGCCTCATTCGGTTGTGAACTTGTGAACCATGTGGTGCGTGTACGTCTGTCCCGGCTTGAGGATGACCTCGTCCTTCCAGGCGGGGACGTTGATCGAGTTCGGGAACTTCTGCGACTCGAGGCAGAGCCCCGCGTACTGCACGTGGGTGACGCCCTTGCCGCTGGTCTTCCCGTCCATGAAGTTGCCCGAATAGAACTGCAGGCCCGGCTGGTCGGCGGTGATCGTCATGACCCGGCCGGACTTCGGATCCTTCAGCTTCGCCATCAGCCGCATCTTGTTCGGCTCGCCGTTGACGACCCAGTTGTGGTCGAAGCCGACGGGCGTGCCACCCGCCGCCTTCAGGTCCTTGCCGATCGGCTTGGCGGCCGTGAAGTCGAACGGCGTCCCCTTCACCGGCTTCACCGTGCCGTCGGGAACCATCGGCTTGCCCGGCGTGTACGAGTCGGCTGGAATTGTCAGCTCTTCATCGAGAATTGTCCCGCCGCCCGCGAGGTTCCAATAGCTGTGGTGAGCCATGTTGATCAGCGTCGTCTTGTCGGTCGTCGCCGTCATGTCGATCTTCAGCTCGTTCTCGTTGGTCAGCGTGTACGTGGCCGTCGCGGTCACGGTGCCCGGGTAGTTCTCTTCCCCGTCGGGCGACACGTGCGTCAGCTTCAGTGACGGGCCGTCCTTCGTCTCCTTCGGCTCCGCCGTCCAGATCACCTTGTCCCAGCCCTTCTTGCCGCCGTGAAGGTGGTGGGGCGCGTTGTTCGTGTTCAGCTGGACCTGCTTGCCGTCGAGCGTGAACTTGCCGTTCGCGATCCGGTTCGCGACGCGGCCGACGATGGCGCCGAAGTACGGGCTCTTGGCGACGTACTCGTCGACCTTGTCGAACCCGAGAACGACGTCGCCCATCTTGCCCGCCTTGTCGGGCATGTGCAGCTCGGTGACGATCGCGCCGTAGTTCGTGATCTTGGCGACCGCGCCCTTGGCGTTGGTGAGCGTGTAGATGTCGACCGGTTTCCCGTCGACGGTGCCGTAGCTCGCCTTCTCGATCGCCTTCACCTTGTCGGCGCCCTTACCCTTCTTTTCCTTTTTCTCTTTTGCGGCCTGCACGGCCGACCCGGCGGCGACGAATACCACGACACCGAGGAGAACACCCAACGACTGCACCAACGAAGATCGTCCGCTCATCGACGCTTCTCTCCTTTTGTTAACAATGTTACCTGTAGTGCCCCCTAGGGGTCCAGGAGGCTCAGAAAATGAAAATGTCCGCTCGATGTCAAGGCGGGGCCTCTGGGTGATTTTTTTGAGCCAAAAAACAAAAGCTCAGCCTCTTATGCCGGGACTTCTGATATGGAACCCAAAAGGAGACGAGACGAGATGAGACATCCCTTGACCGCGTTGTTCTTGGCCGGCGTTTCCCTTTCAGTGCTCGGGTGCGGGTCGGAGACGGCGGCGCCACCCTCGCCGAAGTGCATGGAGATCGCGTCGTATGCGGCGACGACGGTGACGCCGCCCTCGTTCATGACCGACATCTACCCGATCTTCAGCAGCACGAACACCACGAACGGCTGCGGCATGGCGCTCATCTGCCACGGCACGCCGCCGATGCCGATCGACAAGGCGATGACGAAGACGCTGTCGTTCATCGATCCGGCCGCCACGGTGAAGGCGGCACTCCTGATGAATTCCATCCACGCGCCCGGAATGGCGCGCGTCGCGCCCGGGAGCGTCCCGAACAGCTTTCTCGCCTACAAGATCTCGGGCGCGGACGGGCTGTCCTGCGTGAACAGCATGTGCACTTCGACGGATGGCGTCGGCACGCCGCCGTGCGGCGATGTGATGCCCTCGCTCGGCAAGATCGCGGACGCGGATCGCACGAAGATCCTCGACTGGATCGCGCTGGGCGCGGCTGATTGAAAGGCCGCTGAGCGAGCTCCGCCGATCAGCTCGCCGGCAAGCGCGCCAGGAACGCACGCAGCTCGTCCTGGAGGCGCGCGGGATCGATGCCCCACGCCTTTCCGAGCTCGCGCGCGACCTCGACGATCGAGCGGCTGCCGTCGATCATGCCGAGCACCCCGGTCGTGAACATCGAGGTCCGGCCAAGCGCGACCAGCGACGCGGTGATCGGAATCGGCACGAGCGGGTTGGCGACCCAGGGCGGCGCCGGATCCGAGATGTCGACCGACGGCGCCTCGCCGGTCTTGCGCGCGGCGAAGCGGAAAACCCGGTCCGTCCGGCGCGAGCCGCTGATCGGCGAGTCGAAGTAGGGAAGGTCCTTGTGGTCCTGCGACGAAAGTTCGAACGCGCTGGCGGCGACGATCTCGTGCGTCTCCTCGATCGTGTAGGCGCGCGACAGCACGGCCTGGAACCGCAGCGGCCCGATGTTCACCCACAGGCCGCCCGGGCGCAGCACGCGGTTGATCGCCGCGGCGGTGTGACGGAGATCGACGCGCGCGACGTCGATGAACCAGCAGGTCACGACCGCGTCCAGCGACCCGGGGGGGATTGGCGGGCGCAAGGCGTCCGCGAACACGAACGATAGCCCGTCGCGCACGGGGAACGGGCACGCCAGGTGGCGCGCGACGACCACCACGTCGTCGGAGTTCGGGTCGACGGGAAACTCCGGCAGGTCGACGGTCTCGCCGGCGAGCAACCTGTCCGCAACAAGCAGCGGCAGCGGGTTGACGTCCAGCGCAAGCGTCTGCTCGGGCCCGCACGCCTGGTGGATGTCGACTGCCAGCCGCCCGGCGCCCGCGCCGTAGATCGCGACGCGCGAAAGGCTGGCCGGCACGAGCGGCTTGATGAAGTCGAGCGTCAGCGCGCACTCGCGGTCGCCCCACGCCCAGTCGCGGAAGACGTGCTCGTAGCACTCGAGGATCGCCGACTGCGACGCCGCCTCCGGTCGGTTCGGGATGAGGGCCGCGATCATTTCGTCCGTCCCCGCGTCGAGCGGTTCGAACAGCTCCGTGACGGCCTCGATCTGCTGCGCGAATCCGGCCGCGATCCGCAGGAGGCGCTGCCGCGTTCGCGGCAGCAGGCTGGGCTCATCCGCCTCGCGCCGCAGCTCCTCCACGCGCGACTCGACGGTCGAGGTGTAGTCATCGAGGCGCCGCAACCAGATCGTCCGCCACAGCGCCGGATCGTCGACCAGGCACGGCATGCGCCCGAACACCGGATACTGGCCCGCGCACCGCTCGCAGCGGGAACCGCCGTCGGTGCGGGCGAGAGCGCCGCCGCAGCGCGGGCAGCAGAGGATGTCGGCGACCACCGGTCGTTTTCCTACGGCATCGACGGCCCGCTGTCGAGCCTGCCGGGTGCAAAATTGCGCCGCGTGACGCGGCCGGCGGCACTTCCTCTATGAGCCCGCACGCGATCTCCGGCGCAGCGTGCCGCTGTTATAATCGCCGGGCAGCGTAGGAGGACCGAGCAGCACGTGGACATCATCCAGATCGACGACGTGATCCCGAAGCTTTATCAGGATCAGCTCGAGGCGGAGATCGCCTCCGATCGGTTCCCCTGGTTCTTCCTGCAGGAGAGCGCCCGCCGGTCGCAGGCGGCGGAGGGGATGCAGACGCAGTACAGCGGCTTCACGAACACGCCCTTCCACGTCAACGATCAGGGGGTGACGGCGCCCTCCCCGCTGACGGCGCTGCTCTTGCCGGTGCTGTTCACCTTCTGCGACAAGGCGAAGATTCCGTTTACCAACCTGCTTCGGATCCGCCTCGGGTTGTTTCCGCGCACGATGGTCGACGTGCCCCATCACAACCCGCACGTCGACTTCTACGTGCCGCACATGAACGCGCTCTACTACGTCAACGACTCGGATGGCGACACGTTCGTGTTCAACGAGACCTCGCAGGAGGTGAGCCTGGAGCAGTCCGTCGTCTACACCCGGGAGGGCCGGTTCACGATCGCAGAGCGGGTGCCGCCCAAGAAGGGGCGGATGATCGGCTTCGACGGCAAGTACTATCACGCGAGCATGCACCCGATGAAAAGCCCGAGCCGGATCGCGATCGCGTTCAGCTTCACCTGATTCGATCGGAGGTGGGTCGTGCCAGCGCGCGCGCATGGACACGTTTCGAACCGCCAATCGGATCGCGATCGGGTCCACCTTCGCCTGGTGGCGCGCGGCCTCGCGGCCGCGATCGCCGCGGCAGCGGGCGGCGTGAATTGCTCGAGCGACGCGAACGGGCCGTCGGACAGCCACGTCGCGGTGGACGCAGGCGCGGACGCCGCCGATGCCACGCCGGACGGCACGACCGACCAGACCGATGGCCCCGGCAACGACGCCGGCCCGACGCAGCCGCGCATCATTCAGGTCACGACGTTCGCGGTCGACGACGTGGCCGACGGCAAGTGCAGCCTGCGGGAGGCGATCGCCGCGGCCACACTGCTGCCGTCGGGCAACGATGACTGTCCGACGGGCACTGGCAACGACGTCATCGAGCTCGGCGCCGGGACGTACACGGCGTCGGCCGGCCTCGAGATCACGGGCACCGTCGCGATCCGCGGCGCCGGCAGGGACGCGACGACGGTGTCGTTCGCCGGCTTGCCCTCGGGCTGCGCCGTGAGCATCGCGCAGGGGTCAACGGACGGTGCCTCCTCCGTGGTCATCTCTGGCCTGACGCTGACGCAGACCACCGGGACCGGTGCGCCGATGGACGTGACCGGGGCATGCGTGACCGCCGGGAGGTTGCGCGTCCGCGACGCCCGCGTGACGGGCTTCACCGCGGGCGGCCTCGCGGCCCTCGCCGCAACCGGCGACGACGCCGTGATCGAGATATTGAAATCGATGGTCGACGGCAACATGAACCGGGGCAACGGCGGCGGCGTCGCGTTCACGACGCCCGGCAGCTCGATCTGGATCGCCGAATCCGCGATCGTGAACAACACGAGCAGCGGCATGGGTGGCGGCGTGTTCGCCTCGGGCGGCACGAACGCGTGCTACATCTCCAACACCACAATCAGCGGCAACCACGCCTGGCGCGGCGGCGGCGTCGCGGCGCTGATCCCCTCTTTGACCTACCTCGGACTCTACTGGTCGACGATTGTCGGCAATCGCGCCAGCGACACGGGCGGCGGCCTCTACTTGCAAGCCGCGGGCGAGGCAGCGCACACGCTGGTTGTCGGCGACATCGTGACCGACAACGTCGCGGCCGCCGACGCCACGCAAGGGAACCTGAACGCGGACTGGACCTCCGACGTCCTCTGCACGTTCTCGCTGCTGTACGCGGGCGGCCTGGCGCGATGGCCGGCGGCGACGCCCGCGGGTTCGTGCATGTACGACGTCGCCGACGCGAAGCTCGGGCCGCTCTTGGACATGGGCGGGGCCAACCACCTGCCGCTTCATCCGCTGCTGCCGGGAAGCCCGGCGATCGACGCGGTGGACGCGGCCAACTCGATCGAGCCGCTCGAGCAGCGGGACACCTGGAACATGGGGGCCGGCGATCCGCCGCTCGGGACTGGCCCCGGCCAGACGCCGCCATGGGTGGTCTGGGGACGGGGCGGCGACGGCGACCCGCTGAACGACATGGGCGCGTATGAATTTTCCCCGCGCTGGGAGGTGGAATTGCTGACCGTCGCCGACGTCTCTGCGTCGGGCCACGAGGTCGTCGCCGACCCGACCGGGTGGAGCCACGGCGCAGGCACGCACCTCCAGGCGCGCGGCCCCGACGAATACGTCACCTACGAAGTCCCGGTCCCCGAGGCAGGCGCTTACGCGATCTCGCTGCGCCTCAGGGCGACCAGCGATTCCGGCAAGGCCACGCTCTCGATCGCCGACAACTCGACGGGCTCGTTCGTTCCGCTCGGCGCATCCTTTGACGGCTACGCCCCTGCCGACGACTGGCGTACCGTCACCGTCGGCACCGTTGCGTTCGCCGCCGCTGGAAAGAAGGCGTTTCGCTTCACCGTCACGGGCAACAACGAAGCGAGCAGCGGATATGATCTCTTCCTCGACGACCTCGAGGTGACGAAGCAATGATCAGGCGACGGACAGTCGGCGCGGCGCTCCTCGTCTTGAACGCGATCGCTTGTGGCAGCGGCGGCGCGCCCCACGACGGCGGTGACGCCGCTGACCCGGACGCGCTCGGCGAGGACGGGACGACCCATGGGTACAGCCTCCCCGGTTTTCCGGGCGGGAACGACTTCTTCTATCTCTTGCCGCCGTCGTTCTCGCCGTTCCTGCCGCTCTACGGTCAGGGCGCGACGCGCGAGCCGGCCGCGTTCTACGACACCACGTCCGACTATTACTTCTCTTACGCGTTCGTCTGGTGGATCGAAGGCACGCCCGATCTGTCGACCTCCGCGCTCGGGAACGATCTGCGTCTCTACTACACGGGCCTCTGCCCGAGTCAGACCGTCGCGGTCACGCTCGGCGAGCCCGCGGCGACATCTCAGGACGCGGGCTCCCTGGTCGCGCGCCGCGCCGGCACGCTGGATGCGGGGACCTGCTTCGACAACCCGGTGCCGGCCGCGGCGATCGAGGTCAGCACCTACGACTGTCCCGACCACCACGCCGTTGTCGTGCTCGTCTCGCCGCAGCCGGTGCCGGGCCCGATCTGGACCGAGCTCGACACGATCCGCGACGGCTTCCTCTGCTGGTGAGCGTCAGCGGCGCGAAAGGTACGGGTCGAGGCTCATGGCGTCGTGGCCGGTACCGCCCGAGGTCGGGTAGTCGACCGGATCGCGGGGCGCGTCGACGATGAACGCCTCGGTCGTGACCAGCAGCGTCGCCACCGACGCTGCGTGCTGCAACGCCAGGCGGACCGCGCGCGTCGGATCGATCACGCCCGCCTTCAAGAGATCCTGCATGCGGCCGGAGGCGGCGTTGAAGCCGTGCGCGCCCTTTGCGGCGCGCACCCGCTCGATGATGACGGAGCCGTCGTGGCCCGCGTTCTCGGCGATGCGGCGGCAGGGCTCCTCGCAAGCGCGCCGCACGATCGCGACACCCGCCGCCTGGCCCACCGACAGATCCTTCGCGAGCTTGGCGAGCGCGGCCGACGCCCGCAGCAGCGCGACGCCGCCGCCCGGCACGATCCCCTCGTCGATCGCCGCGCGCGTCGCGTAGAGCGCGTCCTCGAAACGGAGCTTCTTCTCGCGCACTTCCGGATCGGTGGTGCCGCCGACGCGCAGCACTGCGGCGCCGCCCACCAGCTTACGCAGCCGCTCCTCGAGCTGCTGGTGATCGAAGTCGGAGTTGGTCGCCTCGTACCGGGCGCGAATCTCCCGGGCGCGCGCCTCGATCTCCGGCTTGCGTCCCGCGCCGCCGATGATCGTCGTCTTCTCCTGGCTGATGACCGCGCGTTTCGCGCGGCCGAGGTCCTCGAGCCTGAGGTCGTCGATCTTCAGCCCCAGATCGGCGGTGAGCGCGCGCCCGCCGGTCTGCGCCGCCAGATCCCGGAGCATGTCCTTGCGCCGCTCGCCGTAGGACGGCGGCAGGATCGCGCAGACCTTGATCGTACCTCTGAGCTTGTTGACCACCAGCGCCTGCAGCGCTTCACCCTCGACCTCGCCCACGACCAGCAGCGACCGTCCAGCCGCGACGACCTTCTCGAGGATCGGCACCAGCTCCTGCAGGCGGGTGATCTTCCCCTCGTAGAGGAGGATGAGCGGATTCTCGAGGGACGCGACCAGCCGCTCCGGATCGGAGATGAAGTACGGCGACAAAAAGCCGCGCGCGACCTCTCCGCCCTCCGCGACCTCGATCGTCGTCTCGAGTGCGCTCCCCTGCTCGACGTGGATGATCCCTTCCAGACCGACCTTGTCGACGGCGGCGGCGACGACCTTGCCGATCGACGCGTCGCCGTTCGCGCTGACGGTGGCGACCTGGACGATGAGCTTCTTCGTCACGCGCTTCGAGGCCTTCCCCAGTTCCTCCACGACCTTGTCGACGCCGAGCTCGATCCCGCGCTTGAGCTCGATCGGGTGATGGCCCGCCGCCGCCAGCCTCGCCCCCTCCCGGTAGACGGCGTGCGCGAGCAACGTCGCGGTCGTGGTGCCGTCGCCGGCCGCGAACGAGGTCTTTGCCGCACCCTCGATCGTCAGCTGGGCGCCCATGTTGGCGAACCGGTCGTGAAGCTCTATTTCCTCCGCGACGGTGACGCCGTCCTTGGTCACGAGCGGCGCGCTGTGCATCGGACGCTGCAGCAGCACGTTGCGGCCGGCCGGTCCGAGGGTCGGCCTGACCGCCCCCGCCAGGGTGCTCACGCCGGAGAGCAGGCGCGCGCGCCCTGCCACGCCGAACATCAATCGCTTGGCCGCCATCTTCCTGCTACGGCACCTCACGTGAAAGCGGCGTCGGCGGCGCGAGTCGGCTCAAGAATCGGATGACCGTCATTTACTTGCCCGCGACGGCCACGCCCCAGGGCGCGCCCGGCACCTTGATCCGCTTTTCGACCTTGCCCGAGGCGACGTCGATCACCGCGACGTCGTTCGAGGGGCCGTTGGCCGTGTAGAGCTTGCCGCCGTCGGCGGAGATCGCGATCCCGCGCGGGAACGCGCCGACGCCGTCGATCTTGCCGACGACCGCTTTCTTCGCGACATCGAAGACGATGACCGACCGTCCCCTCCCCGTCGTGACGTACAGGCGCTGTCCGTCGCGGGAGGCGACGGCACCCTGAAGACCTGCGGGCGGCGTCGCGGGCGGGAGCGCGACACCCACCCGCGCTTTCTCCTCGTGTTTCTTCGCATCGACGATGCTGAGGGTCGGAAGCCATTCGGCTACGACGAATGCGACGTCGCCGGGCGCGAACAGCGCCGCGTGTGGATGGGGCCCGACGCCGATCCGTCGGATCGGCTTCAGCGTCCTTCCGTCCAGGGCATAGACCTCGTCGACGCCGGACATGATCGCGTAGGCGACCCGGCCGTCGGGTCGGATCGCCACGCTCTCGAGCTTGCCGGTGTCGAGAGCCTTCTTCTTGACGGCGCCCGACGCGACGTTCACGGCGAACACCTCGTTCGTCTCGTTGCTCGACACGAAGGCGGTCCGCCCGTCGGGCGTGAGATCGACGTCGAACGGCGCCACGCCAGCACGGAGCTTGCGCATGAGCTTGCGCCCCGCGACGTCGACGATTGCCAGCCCAGCCGCGTCGGCCTCACCCGACGGCGCCGGCGCGCCGCTGGCTGCCTTCGGCGGACCGCCAACGGCAACGAACAGGCGGCGCCCGTCGTGCGACAACCGGAGCCCGCGTGGGCGTGCCCCGACCTTGATCGTGGCGGTCACTTCGCCCTTTGCCGGATCGACGACCGCGACCTGCCCGGTCTCCTCCGCGGTCACGAGCACCACTGGCTCCGCCGGTGGCGGCGCTGCCGAGGCCGCCGACGCGATCACCGACGCAAAAAGGAGAACGAAGCACGTTCGATGGGCGCGCATGCGCGCGAAAGATACGCGATCCCGACGCGTCGGGGGTCGATGTAGTCAAACAGGCGCAGGAGGAAGGAATCCTTACTTATCGGCCTCCCCCCGTTTCTGCGTCGCGGCACAAGCTCCCAGATCCGCCCGCCTGGCAGGATTTAACCCCGCCGAGTCTCGTGCCTTCGAACATAAACAAATGAGCCTTGGGGCTCACGATCCGTCACCTTGACACCGACTCGCAGCTCCCGCCGGCCCCCGATAGTCGGGTCGGACCCACCGTTGGAGGTTCGTCCATGCGGCACGTAAGGCAGTTTTCACGTTCAGGCCTCTGGCTCGCGGGCGCGACGGCCCTCTGGTCGGTCGCGGTGCCGGGTTGCCACGGCGAGGTCGGCGCGGTGGGCGAGGAATCGAAGGTCGGCCAGCTTTGCAAGGGTACGTCGGACCCGGCCCTGGTCATTGCGCAGCAGCGCTTCATACAGCTCACGAAGCCGGAGATCCTGAATACGGTCGGCGCGTTGATCAGCCCCGAGGCCGCGACGGCGCTGGCGACCGATCCATCGTTCTCCGCGGTGCCGGCCGAACGCGACCTCCGCTTTCCGCCGCTGTCGAACATCAACGAGTCCGTCGGCATCACGGGTGACGCCGACTCGCTGCCGCTCATCAGCGACATGCTCGCAGCGGCCTCGAAGTACGTCTTCGACCATTTCACCGCCGTCACCGGTTGCGCGACGCCGGCGACCGACAGCTGCGCGACGACGTGGCTGAAGAACACGTTCAGCGCCAAGGCCTACCGGCGGGCGCTGAGCACCAACGAGCAGACGCGCGTCCAGGGTCTCTTCGACCTCTCCAAGAGCCAGCTCGTGAACGGCTGGCAGATCACGGGGACGACCGAGGAAGCGACGCAGAACACCGTCTACGGCATCCTGATGTCGCCGCAGATGCTCTGGCGCTCGGAGATCGGCGACACGTCGAAGGTGTCGAGCTCGCCGCCGGGCGTTCCGCTGACCGACGACGAGCTCGCGACCGCCCTTTCCTACTACCTCACCGACGCGCCGCCCGATGACGAGCTTCGCGCTGCCGCGACGGGCAAGCAGCTCGCCGGCAACCCCGGCAATCTCGCCGCGCAGGTCAACCGGATCCTGGGGACGCCCGCCGCGAAGACCTGGCTGACGCAGATCATGTTCACCTACTATCAGTTCAGCCGCATCTACGAGGCGAGCCCCGATCCGGGCAAGTTCCCCGTGGTCATGAGCTTCCCGAACCTGCTCGTCGACATGCACAACGAGGCGCAGCAGTTCCTCAACTACACGCTCTGGAACGGGAACCTGACCGACATCCTTCTGTCGCGAACGGCATTCGTCAACACCACGCTCGCGAACCAGATCTACAAGGTGCCAGTGCCGGCGGGCGCCACCGACACAAACTTCGTCCAGACGACGCTCCCCCAGGATCAGCGTTCCGGAATCATCACGAGCGCGCCGTACATCACCCTGCGCGCCGGAGCGGATCGGGAATCGGTCGTCAAGCGGGCTCTCCTCATCAAGGACACCCTCTTGTGTCTCACGACCAGCGCCCCGCCGGCGAACATCGCGGACGCCGTCAGCGCTGCCCGCGCCAATTTCGAATCGCAGACGGAGCAGGAGCAGGTGGCGACCCGCAAGGCGGTCCCGCTGTGCACGAGCTGCCACGGCAACTTCGACTCGTACGGCCTGGTGCTCGACGGTTATGACAACCTCGGCGCCGTCCGCACGACGGAGCCGGTCAAGGACGCGACGAGCGGCAACATCGTGCAAGTGCCGGTCGATCCGAGCGCGACGCTGCCCCCGACGCTGGGCGGCGGGCCGGTGGCCAACGCCGTCGAGCTCTCGCAGGCTCTGGCGGGAAGCGAGATGTTCCTGTACTGCCAGGCGCGGACGGCCCTGCAGCTCGCGATGGCTGACGTCAACACGGCCTACGTCGAGATGCCGACGCCGCCCGACATCACCCCCGCGGCGAACGGCTGCGCGGCGATCGACGTCGGAAAGCGCTACAAGAGCGCGTCCGGTAAGACGTTCGCCGATCTCTTGCGCGCGGTCGCCGCGTCCCCGACGTTCACGCTTCGCGCGGCGAACCCGTAGCCGATGGCTCCCACCCGATCCCAAAGCCCAGCGGAGGTAAGCGAAACATGATGTCGTACAGGTTCAAGCGGCGAGCGTTCCTTGCAGGCGTGGGCGGCGGCGTGGGGCTCAAGATCATGCTTCGCAACCTGGAAGCGTCCGCCCAGACCGCGAAGTCGCCGCCCCGCCTCTTCGTGACCCACTGGCCGGTCGGGATCGTCCCCGGCGCGGGCGATGCCCTGTGGAAGCCGAGCAACACCAGCAACGTCAGCAGCTCGCCGGGCCTGGCGCCGTTCGCCGGCCTCTACGCCGATGTGACCGTGTTCCGCGGCATCAACGTCGGTCAGCTCAGCAGCGGAAACTGCGCCGGAAGCCACGAGGGCGGAACTCCGAAGGTCGTCACGGGCGTCGGCCTGGTGACGGGCTGCCGGGCAAGCGACAGCGAAGGGGACGACGGCGTCGCCGGCGGCCCGTCGATCGACCAGATCCTGCTGCAGAACGTGGCCGCGCTGAAGCCGACGATGGGCGGCCAGGGCTACCAGAACGCCATCTGCGACAGCCGCGTCGACACGGGCGAGATCGGAGCCCGCTGCCTCTCCTACTCGTACACGCAAGAGGCTGTGAAGCCGAACGTGAACAGCGGCCTGACGTCGATTCAGCAGAACCACCCCAATCTGCCGACCTTGAGCCCGCTTTCGCTCTATAACTCCCTCTTCATGAACTACGTCCCGCCGGTGTGCACGGCGGCGTACGACGGTTCGGGCACGGCGCAGGCCGCGCCCGAAGGCTCGGCCGTCCTGAAGAACCTGGCGATGAAGAAGAGCGTCCTCGATTTCGCGCTCGAGGAGATCAACCAGGTCAAGGCGATGTCGCCCGCGAGCACGACCGGCAAGCTCGACATCCATGCGCAGGCGATCCGCGACATGGAGGCGACGATCAACAACTCGATCACGAACGTCGGGCCGGCCCCGACGACGGGTGCGGGCGGCACCATGGGCGCTGGCGGCACCACGGGCGCAGGCGGCGCAGCCGGCCGGGGCGGCTCGGGCGGCACCACGGGTGCGGCCGGCCGGGGCGGAACCGGCGGCGCCGCGGGCACCACGGGAGCGGCCGGCCGGGGCGGAAGCGGTGGCACCACGGGAACGGGCGGCACCACGGGAACGGGCGGCACCGGCGGCGGCAAGCCCGGCTGCTGCGTGATCCCGACGGCGCCCTCCTCGAGCCTGGTCGGCAGCTCGAAGGATCCCGGCAACCAGTACGGCGCCGGCCGCGACATGGGGTCGGCCGACGACACCATGATTCACCAGCAGGTCGCCAACGCGCACCTCGACATCTTCAAGGCGGCGCTGGTCTGCGACATCATCCGCGTCGGGACGTTCCAGTTCTCGCCGGGGACCAACCACGTCGCCTTCAAGGGGCAGTACCCGGGCGACGCCAACGGCATCTACCAGCACCACCCGGTGAGCCACCGGATCTCGTCGTCGGCGGAGATCAGCGGCAGCGGGCTGACGACGGTGGGCGCGCTCAGCGCGAACGCCGGCTTCCTGTTCGCCATTCAGAACTGGTACATGTCGCTGCTCGCGACCAATCTGATGAAATGGAAGACGCAGCTCGACGGGATGGGCAACTCCCTGCTCGACAACACCTGCGTCCCGTTCCTCACCGAGGTCGAGACCACCAATCACGGGCAGAGCAACATGCCCGCGATGATCATCGGCGGCCATTCGCTCGGCTTCACCGGCAACAAGTACATGCAGGGCAGCTACTCGGTGAACTCGTGGTTCGGCACGATCGCGCAGGGGTTTGGAGTCGCGACCGCGAACCTGGAAGCCGTGGGCGCCAAGGCGGTCGCCGGGCCGATCGCGGGCGTCTGGGTGAAGCCGGCGTAGCCAGGATGCGCGCCGCCCTCCGGTCGGGGGTGTCGCCCCTGGTCGGGCTCACGGTCGCGCTCATGGCCTGCCAGCCGCCGCCCGCGGCCCGCGCACCGGAAGTCGGCGTCACCGTCGCCGGGCCGTTGCTGGCGGCCGGCGCGTCTCACACCTGCGCGATCTTCTCGGAGGGCGCGGTCAGGTGCTGGGGCGACAACGGGCTCGGGCAGCTCGGACGAGCGGGCGCGCTCGATCCGCTGGACGGCTACAGCGTCGATCTCGGGACCGGCCGCCGCGCCACCGGCATCTTCGCCGGCACGCACCACACATGCGCCGTTCTCGATGGCGGCGACCTCAAGTGCTGGGGCCTCAACATGCAGGGGCAGCTCGGCCTGGAGGACGCGGTCAACCGCGGCGACGGCCTGTCGGCGATGGGCGACGGCCTGCCCGCCGTCGACCTCGGTACGGGACAGCGCGCGGTCGCGGTGGCCGGTGGCGACGGTGCGACCTGCGCGCTGCTCGACACCGGACGGATCAAGTGCTGGGGCGACGCGTATCAGGGAGCGCTCGGCTACGGCGACAACATCAGCCGCGGCGACGCGCCGGGGACCATGGGGGACGATCTCCCGGCCGTCGATCTCGGCGGCCGGGACGGGTCGCCCTTCACCGTCAAGGCGATCTCGGCCGTCGACTACCACGGCTTCTGCGCCATTCTCGACGGCGTCGGGCCCGAGGCGAGCGCGCTCAAGTGCTGGGGCAGCAACGACTACTGCGAGCTCGGCCTCGGCACGGACGCGGGCGGCACCGTCGGCAAGACGGGTGACGCCGTCCCGTTCGTGAACCTCGGTCAGACCGGATCGGGCGGCGTCCGGAAGGCGGTGGCGCTCGCCGGCGGCGACCAGTTCATCTGCGTGCTCGGCGATGACGGCGCCGTCCTGTGCTGGGGCGACAACCTCGCGGGCCAGCTCGGCCTCGGCTTTTCGGGACCGCCACGCTCCTGCGCCTCCAACGAAACCGGCGACGCCAACCGGGTGTCCCTGCCTGCGCCGGCGGTCGCGATCGCGGCCCGCGGCGGCAGCGACGGCCGCGGCGCGCACGCCTGCGCGCTGCTGAAAACCGGGATGGTGACCTGCTGGGGCGAGAATGCATTCGGTCAACTCGGGGCGGGCGACACGCAGCCGCGTACGCTGTTTTCGCCGGCGCTGGCCTTCCCGGACGGGTTCGTGCCGAAAGCGCTCGCGGCCGGCGCCGTGATCACGTGCGCGATGGCCGCCGACGACCGCCTCAAATGCTGGGGCCGTGGCGAGGAGCTCGACCCTTCCGCCACCGGCGATCGGCTCGCGCCCGGACCCGACGCGCGCTGGGCCGGGCGCCCTGTCCGGGCGCTCGCCGCCGGAGCCGATCACACCTGCGCGGTCTTCGAATCGGGCGCGCTCGCGTGCTGGGGCCGCAACCTCGACGGCCAGCTCGGCACCGGCGACACGGCCAACCGCGGCGATCGGCCGGACCAGATGGGCGACGCGCTGCCGGCCGTGGACCTCGGCGGGGCCGGCGCGCTCGCGGTCGCGGCGGGCGCCCGGCACACCTGCGCAGTCACGGACGCCGGCGAAGTCAGGTGCTGGGGCGACAACGCTTCAGGCCAGCTCGGGACCGGCGACACCGTGACGCTGCTGCGGCCGGCCGCGCCCGTGGCGCTCGGCGCGCGCGCGTCCACCGTCGCGGCGGGAGACACCTTTTCCTGCGCGCTGCTCGGCGCCGGGCAGGTCCTCTGCTGGGGCGACAATGCGCACGGCCAGCTCGGCACGGGCGACACCGCCGGGCAGGCGAGCCCCGCGGCCCCCGTCAGCCTGCCCGGAAACGCCCGACAGATCGCCGCCGGCGATTCGCACGCCTGCGCGCTGCTCGGCGACGGTCGCGTCGCCTGCTGGGGCGACAACGCCCACGGCCAGCTCGGCGCCGGCGACACGCTGGAGCGGCACGCGCCATCGTTCGTCGCGCTCGGCGGGTCGAGCGTCCGGGCGATCTCGGCGCGCGGGGACGATACCTGCGCGGTTCTGGAAGCCGGCGAGATCGAATGCTGGGGCGACAATGGCCACGGCCAGCTCGGGCTCGGCGACACGGCCGATCGCGCGTCGCCCGAAACAGCGATCGATCTCGGCGCCGGGCGGATCGCCGAGGCGGTGTCGGCCGGCGGTGGGTTCGCCTGCGCGCTCCTCGACAGCGCCCAGGTCAAGTGCTGGGGAGACAACGCCGACGCGCGGCTCGGCGCCGCGCTCGTGGGCCTCGCCTACGGCGACGGGCCACGCGAGACCGGCGATTTTCTGCCCACCGTCCGCCAGGGCGGCGGGCGAAGCGTCCGCGCCGTCGCCGCGGGACGGGCGCACACGTGCGCCGTCCTCGACACCCGCGATGTCCGCTGCTGGGGCCAAAATGCGTACGGCCAGCTCGGCGCCGGGGACGCCGCGCTGCACGCCTGGTATTCTTCTCCGACCGGGATCGTCGATCTCGGCCGCCTCTGAGGTCGGAGCGCGGGAATGGACTGCCACACAAACGCACGACGAAAGCTGGCGCCGCCCGCCCGCTGGCCCTGGCTCGCGCTGCTCGCCGTCGGCTGCGGAGGCAGCCCGTCGCACGACCCCGCCTGCGGCGCCAAGGCGATCGCCGCGGGATCGACGCACACCTGCGCGCTCTCGGTCACGGGCGGCGTCCGCTGCTGGGGCGGCAACGCCCTCGGCCAGCTCGGAGACGGCTCGACGACGGACACGGCGGCCCCCCCCGCCACCGACGCGCTCACAGGCGTCGCCGCGATCTCCGCCGGCGCGGTCCACACCTGCGCGCTCACGGTCACCGGCGGCGTCCGCTGCTGGGGCGGCAACGCCCTCGGCCAGCTCGGGGACGGCACGACAACCGATCGCGCGTCGCCGCCAGCGACCGACGTGCTGACCGGCGTCGCCGCGATCTCCGCGGGCGCGGTCCACACCTGCGCGCTCATGAAGACCGGGGGCATCCGTTGCTGGGGTGGAAACAGCACCGGGCAGCTCGGCGATGGCTCGATGGCCGACCAACCCGCACCGCCGAGCAGCGACGTCCTGACCGGTGCCGCGGCCGTTTCGGGAGGATCCGGACACACCTGCGCGCTCATGAAGACCGGCGGTGTCCGCTGCTGGGGCGGCAACTCCTTTGGACAGCTCGGCGACGGCACCACCAGCGATTCGGCTTCGCCGCCCATGACGGACGTCCTGGCCGACGCCGGCGCGATCTCCGCCGGCGCGACCCACACCTGCGCCCTCATGAAGACCGGCGGCGTTCGCTGCTGGGGGGGCAACGCCGACGGCCAGCTCGGCGACGGCACCTACGAGCAGCAGCACGCGCCGCCGGCGAGCGACGTGTTTGCCGGCGCCGCGGCCGTCACCGCCGCGCAGCTCTACACCTGCGCGCTCACCACCGCAGGCGGCGTCCGTTGCTGGGGCTACAACAGCGACGGACAGATCGGCGACGCCACCGAGCTCGCGGTCGACCGCCTCAGCCCGGCCCCGGATGACGTCCTCGGCGGCGCCGCCGCGATCGCGGTGGGCTCAGTTCACGTCTGCGCGCTGATGATGGGTGGGGGCGTCCGCTGCTGGGGCGGAAACGAAAACGGCCAACTCGGCGTCGGCCTGGCGGCCATGCGCGTCCTGATGCCGCCATCGGCCGACATCGCCGGGGCGGGCGTGAGCTGTCCGTGACCGCCTCGCGACTGTCCTCGGCGCTGGCTTGCGCGTTGCTGCTCGCGCCGGCCGCGGCCCGCGCAGCGACGCTGACCGTGACGACGACGTCGGCCACGAACAGCGCCGATGGCCAGTGCGACCTCGTCGAGGCGATCTCGGCCGCGCGCACGCAAGAGCCCGTCAACGGCGACTGCCCGGCCGGCGACGGCAACGATCAGGTCCTGCTCGCGGCTGGCTCCACGTACGCGATCGACCAGACCCTCCGCATCGAGAGCGCGGTACAGATCACCGTCGCTGCGGGCGCGCCGGCGACGATCACCGCCGGCGGCAGCTGGCGCCACGATGCCGCGGACCGTTGGAGCGACTGCGCATTGTTC
>Ga0070686_100000875_pt1 | contig 17482 bp, 18 predicted proteins | sample KBSS23LmetaG_FD_65654 | JGI IMG/M metagenome (GOLD analysis project Ga0070686, IMG submission 65654) | Switchgrass rhizosphere microbial communities from Kellogg Biological Station, Michigan, USA - KBS S2-3L metaG | ecosystem: Host-associated > Plants > Roots > Rhizosphere ... | reverse complement strand
GGTGTTCACTCTCGCGGTGAATGATCGACGCTGGAATTCGATCGGCAAACACTTCGCGTTCCTTGGCAACATCAGCTACTCCTCCTACCTGCTGCACTTCCCTTTGCAACTGGTCTTCCTGCTCGCCGTTCTGTTCACCGGCGGCAGCGTTACCGTCTTTCGATCGATCTGGGTGTTCCTCGTTTACTTCGCGATCCTGATTCCACTCTCCCTGGCGTCGTACTATCAATTCGAACGGCCGATGCAGGATTTCCTGCGCCGCAAATTGGTCAATACTCGCACTTGAGTTCGATCACCTGCCCGCACCCGCATTCGACGCGGATATGGGTAATCGTTTCGCCCTGTCGTTCCAAAGTGATTTTCGGATCGCGATGCACGTGCGGTTCGGTCGCCTCGCTTTTCGCCTGGCCCGGCGTCATCGCTTCGAACCCGCCGGATATCGGCTTCAACCGCGTCGGCGCCGCGCCCTCTGTTTTTCGCATCGCGCCCGCCACCAATGGAACGAAGGCCAGAGTCATAATTCAGGAATGTTGCCCTGGCTGATCTTCAACAACACCGCCACGCGCCGATTCAACGGATCGCTCACTTCAAGACCCTTCAAAGGAATCGTATCGGCGAACCCAGCCACTTTGCGGATTTGCGTTGGCCCGACGCCGTGTTCGAGCATCTTGTTCAGAGTCGCTGTGGCCCGCTCGGTGGTGATTTCCCATACGCCATGCCCAGGAGATTTGGGGACGTTGTTTTTTTCGGTATGCCCTTCCAACTCCACGCGAAAACTATTCGTGTAACGCGACACCTGCCACGCGAGCGTCGAGACCACCCATTGCCCAAACTCCGTAAATTGCGCCGAATCCGTTTCGAACACCGGCCGTTGCGATTTGTCGAAAATGCTGATCATCACGCCCTCGGGAATCGGCTCCACTTTGACCGGTTCATCCTGCGGGTTTTGCTCCGCGCCCTGCAACGAATTCACCAGGTCCTGCGCGATCTTGCGCAGCATGTTTAGCTCGATCACCGACGAAGAATCGAAATTCCCGGAACTGTTCTTGATTGCCGCTGTGTCTTTGTTCGGCACGATGCCGGTCGATTCTTTCGTAACGGTGGCAAATGGATTTTTGAACGAACGTTCGACCGCTTCCTTGATTTTTTCGTCCTGCGACGTAAGCCACAACACGAGGAAAAGCGCCATCATCGCGGTGACGAAATCCGCGTAAGCAACTTTCCAGGCGCCTCCGTGGTGCGCGTGTCTTTGTTTGGCCATACGAACTGAGTCTTATCCTTTGGGGCCGGAATTCACGCCCTTCAACATCGATTCCAAATCGTCCGCGCTCGGCTTCACTTCGCTCGAAAGCCCGCGCCGCGCCACTTCCACCGCCATGATCGGCGCCATCCCGTTCGCAAATCCGATCACCGACGTCGCGATGCAGCGCGAATACGCCATTTCCGACAACCCGACAAATTCCATGTTCACACAGAGCGGATTCAAAAATCCGTACGAAATCAAAATACCCAAAAACGTTCCCACCAATGCCGCCGCCACATGATGCCCAATTTGTTCGATCGGTCCCGAAATTGAACCCATCGTCACCACAATGCCCAAAACCGCCGCGACAATTCCGAAACCGGGCATTGCGTCCGCCGTTTTCGTCAGCACGTTGATCGGCTTGTGATGTTCCTCATCGATCGCGTCCAGTTCCGTTTCCAACAAAAGCTTCAATTGATCCGGCTTCACTTTGCCGTCGATGATCGGCCGCAATCCGCCGCACAACAGGGAAACCGCGTGATGATTTTTAAGGAAGCCCGGATACTTCATGAAGATCGTGCTCGTCTCCGGATTCATCACATGCTCTTCCAACGCGACCATTCCGTTGCGCCGGCCGAGCATGAACAATTCGTAAAGCGCTTTGAAAAGTTCTTCGTAAGTCGTCTTTCCGTAGGGCGAACCTTTGAGCGTGCCGACGGCCTGTTTGCACATGTCGATCAAAACTTTTTTCGGCGACATGATGATCAACGCCCCGAACGCCGCGCCGCAAATGACGATGAATTCCGAAGGCTGCACCAGCGCAAGGATGTTACCGCCGGCCATGGCGAATCCGCCCAGCACAGACGCGGTGACAATGATTGCTCCGATGATGACGATCATTTGGGGAGCCTTTAGATGCGGGGAGCTTCGTGCTGATGAAGGAAGGATTTAAGCGACAGAATCGCCTGCGCGTGGATTTGGCAAATGCGCGATTCGGTGACGCCGAAGACTTCGGCGATTTCGCGCAACCGTAAATCTTCGAAATAATAAAGAGCCAAAACTTTGCGCTGCATTTCCGGCAATTGTTCGAGCCGTTCGGCAATCACTCGCGCCAGCTCACGCCGTGAAGCGGTGTCCACCGGATTTTCCTGGCTGTTGTCCGCGATGCTTTCGTATCGGCTGGTTTCGCCTTCTTCGTCGGCGCATGGAGCTGAATCGAGACAAACGAAAGTGGCGGGTCGAATTTCTGTAAGAAGCTCTTCATACTGAGGAAGGGTCATGTCGAGCGCCTGGGCCATTTGCGCGTTCGTCGGAATCGCCCCATTGGCCTGCTCGAGCCGTTGCATCACCGTCTGCACTTTGCGCGCTTTGTCATGGACCGACCGCGGCACCCAATCCAGCCGGCGCAATTCGTCATACACCGAACCGCGGATGCGCACGCGCGCATAGCTCTCGAACGAACTGCCGCCCTTGGGATCGAAGTTGCGGACCGCGTTCAAAAGCCCCACCAGCCCGCTGCTGTAAAGGTCTTCGATATCGACGTGCGGCGGCAGGCTCATCGCGAGCCGTCCGACCACCGTTTTGACCAGCGGCAAATATTCCTCGACCAACTGCGCTTCCGCGGCGTTGCCCGGCTTGATTTGCTTGTAGCGTTTGACGAAATCCCGCGAGGTGGATTTCTTGGGAGGCTCAGCGGTTGCGACGCATGTGCTCATGGGTTTCCTTATCTAGATTTTTCGGTGGCGGCGCGTTGCATTTCCAGCGCCTCGGCGGCCGCCAACTTCTCCTGGTAAGCCTCGGCAAGGCCGTTCATCCACACTTGACCCCACCAGCGCAAAAGGTACCCCGCCACGACCGCCGCGACGCTCGAGCGCCAGAGTATGGAATTCCAGGAACTGCTTTGGGCCATCCCGACCGCGATCCCTAAAAGGAACCCAGCCATCGCGCCCGTTATCATCAGTTTTTTCATTGGTTGCTGACCCGACGGAAGGGGGTATAGCAGAAGGTCTGCCAGCGTTTAAACAGAGCGACTTGAGCTCTGGATTTCCTTCATTTGGAAGGGATTACGCGAGAAACTATTTTTTCCGCCGTGGCGGGAAGGAGGTCTCCGGGCACATTTTGCCCGGCGCTCAAAAAGCCAATCGAGAACTTTGTGCCGAAGACAAAATTGAGCAATTTTCCCCAACGTTGCTCTTCATCCAGGTGCGTGAAAACGAGCGAAGAAATCGGCAGAGCGCTGAATGCGCGCACCTGGTTGAGCAAGGTCGCGGTTTCATACGCCGCATTCAAAACCAAATGCACCTGCGCCCCGGGAAATTCCGCAATCTGCTTTTTCAAACCCTCGAGATCCGCGGCGCCGGCCCCTGGCAAATCCACAAACGTTAATTCGCCCGAGTCTGTCGAAAGACAACGCTCGACGGGCACACCCAAAATTTCACAATAAACGCTCAACGATTCCGCCGTATTCGCGCGCGCGCCATCCAACCGCAAAACCCGCGCCGAGATGCCCTCCATCAAAACCAATTGCGCCAACCGCTTGCACAACACCGTCGTTTTCCCGCATCCCGGCGTTCCGATGAAAATATGTGTCCCCGTAGGAATCGACGGCAGGAGATTTCCCCACCTACGCAAAATCACCGCCCGCGCCACCTCAAACTCCTTCACCAACGTCTCCGGCGCCTTCTCCCCGAATTCATTTTGCAACTCTTCAACAATTCCCTGCACGAACTTCGGCAAAATCCCCGCCTGCTCCAAAAAATTCCCCACCTTCCAACCGCCATACCCAAAACGACTCGGCGAAGGTAGCTCCGGTCGCGCTGCGACCGGAGCCGCAACAACCGCCGGAACCATCTCCGCCCTCGGCAAACACTGCCTTAAATCTGCAATCTCCTGCCGCAACTCACTCAACGCCCGCAACGGATCCACCGCCGATTGTTGGGGTTCAACTTCCTCCGGCAAATGCGCCAAAACCTCGATCCGCGGCTTCTTCCACATCTTTTGTAACCCCGCCGCCGCGACCTGTCGCACATTCAAAACCACCGCCTCCGGACCCAGCTGCGCGCGAATCTGCGCGACCGCTTCCGGCGCCGAATCAGCAATGAACGTATAAACTTTCACTCTCTCGCGCGGGTTTTCAAAAGGTAGCGCTCGTCGCGCTGCGACGAGCGGTCGCAGCGCGACCGCACCTGCCATTTTTACGTCGGTCGATCCCCCTCATTACTCAAAACCCGGGATCACCGCCAATGGTTGAATTTCCACGCGCGGCGGAATTTCCGAATACGACAACACCGCCAGGTCGGCGAACGTGCTCTCGAAAAATCGGCGGAACGCCAAACGCAATTGCGGCGCGCACAACACCAGCGGTTGATTGCCCAACGCCAGCATTTGCTGCACATGCTTCGAAAGCGAATTCACCACATGCTGCGCCAGGCGCGGTTCCAACATCAGCGCGACTTCATTCTGAGATTGCCGCACGCCATGCGCCAATTGCTGCTCCAATCGCGGGTCCAGCGTGATCGCGCGCACCGACCCATTCTCGCTCTGGAACGGCTTCGCCAATTGCGGCCCCAGCGCGCGCCGCGCGTATTCCGAAAGCTCATCCGGATTCTTCGTCGTCTGCGCGTAATCGCCGACCTTCTCCAAAATGCCCGCCAGATTCCGAATCGAAATCCCTTCCGCCAACAAATTCTGCAACACGCGCTGCACCTGCCCAACTGTCAACAGCGCGGGCACCAATTCATTCACCACGGTCGCGTGCGATGTCTTCAAATTATCCAACAGAATCTGCACGTCCTGGCGCGACAAAATTTCGTGGCAATGCCGCTTCACCGTTTCCGAAAGATGCGTCACCAACACCGACCCCGCATCGACCACGGTGAAGCCATTGTTCTCCGCGTTTTTCCGTTCCATGTCCGTAATCCACGTCGCGGGCAATTGGAACACCGGCTCGACGGTCGGCACCCCCTTCAACACCGCGCGGCTGTTGGTCGCATTCATCGCCAGCCAATATCCCGGCATCAACGTCCCCTGCGCGACCGGGCTTCCCTTCAACAAAAATCGATACTCGTTCGCCGCCATCTGAAGATTATCGCGCAACCGAATCGGCGGCACGATCAACCCCATTTCCTGCGCGAACGTTTTCCGCACGCCCGTCACGCGTTCGAGCAGATCGCCGCCCTTTTTCATGTCCGCCATGCTGACCAATCCGTAACCCAATTCGATCTGCATCGCATCGACATTGAGCAATGTTTCCAGCTTCTCGGGCTCTTTCGTCGTCGCGGCCGTTCCCGGCGTCGCCGCGCCTTTTTCGCCCTTCTTATCCATGCTGGAAAACGGACCGGTCGAAGTGGCCGTCGCCGCCGCGTTCCGCAGATTCTTCGCCAAAAATCCGGTCGCAATCGCCAGCGTCGCGAACGGCAACATCGGCAAGCCCGGCACAATCGCCATCACGCCCAACATGCCCGACAAAATCATCATCGCGCGCGGATACAACGTCAGTTGCCGGCCCAATTCGTCGCCCAAATTATTTTTCGAAGCTGCGCGCGTCACCAGCATGCCCGCCGCCACGGAAGTAATCAGCGCCGGCACTTGCGACACCAAACCGTCGCCAATCGACAACAGCGTGAAGCGTTGCAACGCCTCCGGCACCGTCATGCCTCGCTGCATAATCCCGATGCCAAATCCGCCAATCACATTGATGATCGTGATCAACACCGCCGCGATCGCATCGCCGCGCACGAACTTGCTCGCGCCGTCCATCGCCCCGTAAAAATCCGCTTCCTGTTCGACCTTGCGCCGGCGCGTGCGGGCCTGATCTTCCGTGATAACGCCCGCGCTCAATTCCGCGTCGATCGCCATTTGTTTGCCGGGCATCGCGTCCAACGTGAACCGCGCCGCGACTTCCGCGATGCGTCCCGCGCCCTTCGTGATCACGACGAAATTGATCAAAACCAAAATCGCAAAAATCACGAAACCGACCACGTAATTTCCCCGCACCACGAAGCTCCCGAACGCTTCGATCAAATGTCCCGCGTAACCGTCCAACAAAATCAAGCGCGTGCTCGCCACGTTCAAGGCCAGCCGAAACAACGTCACAAACAGCAGCAGCGTTGGAAAACTCGTGAAATCCGCCGGCTCCTCGACATACAGAATGATCAACAAAATCAACAGCGCCATCGCGATGCTGATTGTCAGGAAAAGATCCAGCGCCAGCGGCGGCACCGGTAAAATCAAAAGCAGGATCGTGAGAAATACTCCCACCACCAGCCAGACATCACCCTGCCGGAGCAACTTCTTTAAACTAAACTGTGCTTTGGCCATCTCAAATTATTCGGTTCCCGGCGCACTTCTTCGTAGCGCAGATTTTCAATCTGCCGTGCCGCAGATTTTTAATCTGCGCGTTCATCCCTGGTTCGCCTGCGCGTAATACCGATAACGGTTCACGCGATAGACGTACGCTAGAATTTCCGCCACCGCCGCATAGAGCTGAGCAGGAATCTCGCCACCCACTTTTCCATACTTGAACATCATCCGCGCCAACGGCTTATTCTCGATGATCGGCACCTGGTGTTTCCCGGCAATTTCGCGAATTTTCAGCGCGTTCAACCGCGTCCCTTTCGCCACAATTTTCGGCGCCTTCATCGTTTTCCGATCGTATTGCAACGCCACCGCGATATGCGTCGGGTTCGTCACAACCACATCCGCCTTAGGCACATCCAACAACATCTTTCGCTGCGACTTGGCCCGACGACGACGACGCTGTGCCATCTTGATTTGCGGATTGCCTTCCGAATTCTTCATCTCCTCCTTGACCTCTTCCTTCGTCATCATGAGGTCCCGGGTCGTCTGCCAAAATTGATAGATGTAATCGCACGCCGCCAAAATCATGATCGCCAAACCCATGCGCACAACGATTTGCGTGGCAGAGTCTGCCATGAAGTGGGCAATTCTTGCCACGTCCACCGCGCTGTAAAAGATCGGATCCTTGATGATCGTTTGCACCTGCGAATACGTCAGCGAACCGATCACGAACAACTTTAAAACCGCCAGGAACGTCGGCATTGCCGAACGAATCGAAAACATCCGTTGCAGGCCCTCGATTGGATTCAGCTTCGACCAATTCGGTTCCAACGCGTCCGACGCCGTTTGAAAACGCGATTGCATCCCACCCGCGATCAGCCCGCCAACCATCGTCGCCGCCACCACCGGGCCCGCCGCCATCGTCACCGCCAGCGCGGCCGTCACCGCGTAACCCTGCATCAAATTCATCGAGATCGGGATATCGTGCAAATGCCCCAACACCGCGATCTGCGCGCCCGTAAAACCCTTCCAGATTTCCGGCCCCGCGAACTTCAATCCCCCCACGCCAAACAACACCACAAAAAACGTCTGCACCTCCGCCGACTTGGCGAATTGTCCTTTCTTGATCGCCTCCTCCAACCGCCTTGGCGACGCCTGCTCTGTCTTCTCTCCCGCTTGTTCAGACATTTTTCGCGAATTCCTTCAAATCCTGACCACAGACCTTTGACAAAAAAATGAGAACAGAAACATCCCATCCCCATCTTTCTGCTCTCATCTTTCTGTCCATCCACAGTGCTTTCGTGCTTTGTGCTTTCTTCATTCCTTTGTCATTTGCGCCTTTGTCATTTGTCATTAATTCCCTCCCAACAAATTCGCCACCCGCAAAAAATCCCCCGGCAACCGCCGCAAATAATTCGTGATATGCGCCGACATCAACGTCAGCGTCGTCCCAAAAACAAAAAGACCGGCCAGGCTTTTCACCGCGAAACTTTCCGCAAACACATTCATCTGCGGCACCGCGCGACCCAGCAACGCCAGGATCAACGTCACCAAAAACGAACACGCCAAAATCGGCGCCGTCATTTGCACGGCCACAAAAAACACATGCCCAATTCGCCCGATAAAATCGCCATACAAAGCCTGGCTCAAACCCGCCGCGCCCATCGGCGCCGCGTCGAAACTCTTTTGAAAACCCGCCAGCAACCAATGATGCAAATCCAGGCTGAACATCAACATCACCGCCAGCCAATACAAAATAACCCCCGGCGTGGACATCAACTCCTGCGCCATCGGATTATAAATATTCGACATCTGCAGCCCGATTTCCGAAGCGACGATGCTTGCCCCCAACTCGATCGCGAAAAACACCATCTTGCAAACAAACCCGAGCAACAAACCCACACTGATTTCCATTCCCATCAACTTGATCAACCCGCCCAGGGAAACCGTTGCCGCATCGATGGGCGGCAAACCTGGCAACACCAAAAACGCCACCAACGCGCTCAACGCAATCCGCAACAACACCGGCACATTCCCTGTAAACAAAGGGAAAAACGCCAAAATCGCGCCCAAACGCGCGAACGCCAAAAACCAGGTGACAACATCAAAAACAGGCATTTCCTGCCGGTCCAAACCCCGGCCCACCCCGTTTAGCAGCAACCCTGCCACCCCAAACCAAACTCGTGGCAGCTGAGGTAACAAGGCCCTGGTTTCTTCCCCTTCGCCTCTCTCCCAAAAAGCGGCGCCGGAGCGCACGCACTCCACGACCTTGCGGAATTTTCAAAGATAAACGAACTCGCGATAGCGTCATGGAGTGCGCGCGCTCCGGCGCCGCTTTCGAACGCGATCAAGTGATTCCAGGCGCCATCGAACCCATCGCGCCATCCGCCGCCGTTTTCATCACCCCCATCCTGAATTTGACAACCTCCAACTCTCAACGCTATCTTCTTGAAAACCTTTGTTGAGACTCATTCTCAACATAGATCATGGAACTGCAACTGCACGAAGGATTGGCGCAGCGCCTGGCCACCAGCGGTCTGAAAATGACCCGCCAACGCCAGCAGGTCTTCGACGTCGTCGTCGAAAGCCATGACCACCCGACGGCCGAACAAATCTTCGAGCGCGCCAAAAAATCCAACCCCGAAATTTCCTTCGCCACCGTTTACAACTGCCTCAGCGTCCTCGTCGAATGCGGCCTCGTCCGCCAGGTCATCCTCGATCGCACCCGCATTCGCTTCTGCCCGAACATGCGCGAACATTGGCATTTCTATTGCGAAGCCTGCGGCGAAGTCATCGACATCGACGTCCCCAAAGACGGCCTGTTCCATTCCGAAAAAGTCCCCCAGACCTTCGAAGTCAACCACATCGACGTCGCGCTGCGCGGCCGCTGCGGCCCCTGCGCGGCCAAAAAGAACTGATCGCCCGAACCACCCGCAGGTTCAGAATTCCCATCGCGATGGCGCCCAGGGAAGGATTGCTCTCGGTTCCAACTTCCAACGTTTTCTTTTCTGTGCCTTCAATGTCTCTGTGGTTAAATAGCCCCGCCGTGGACCATCTCAGCCCCAACCGCCGCGCGTGGCGCCGATTCGTTCGGAATCGCCCCGCTTTTTTGAGCGCGCTGTTTTTGCTCGGCGCGATCGGAATTATTTTGCTGTGGCCCATTCTCAGTTCGTACGATCCCGTGGCCGTCTCTGACCTCGAATCAAAAGCCCCCGACGCCCGGAATTGGTTCGGCACCGACGTCCATGGCCGCGATTTGCTGGCCCGCGTATTTTATGGGGCGCGCATCAGCCTTTTGGTTGGGGCCGTGGGCGCGGCGGTCAGCCTGGTCATCGGCGTCGTCTGGGGCGCGGTCGCCGGATACGTTGGCGGGCGCGTGGACGGTGTGTTGATGCGCATCGTGGATATTCTCTATTCAATGCCCTCCATCGTGTTCGTGATCGTGTTGATCACCACGCTCGAAACGCTTTTGAAAAATTGGCTCGCCAGAACTTTTTCGCCCGAGACCGCGAATCTCGCGCGGTTGTTGTTTTTGTTTTTTGGATTGGGCGCGGTGTCGTGGTTGACCATGGCCCGCATCGTTCGCGGCCAGGCGCTCGGTCTGCGCAATCGTCCGTTCGTCGATGCCGCGCGCGCGCTTGGCGCCAGTCACGCGCGGATTCTCTTTCGCCACATCCTCCCGAACATGGCCGGCGTGATTATTGTTTATGTGACGCTGACGATTCCCTCGGTGATTTTGTACGAATCGTTTTTAAGTTTCCTCGGCCTCGGCGTGCAGGCTCCGCAGGCCAGCCTCGGGTCGCTGCTCGCGGAAGGCGCGGCGCAAATAAATCCGATTCGCATTTACTGGTGGATGATTGTTTTTCCGGGCGGCGTTTTAGTTTCGATGTTGCTGGCGCTCAATTTTGCGGGCGACGGTTTGCGCGATGCCTTCGATCCGCGCGGCAATTGAAGCAAGCAAAAAAAGATTAAATATCCGCGCGAATCAGCTTGAGAAAAATGAAAATCCGGCGATGATCTTTGCAGAAAGCGCCACGGGAATAGCGAGTGGGAGGCGCGAACGATCTTTGAATTTTGCAGTCGGACTTTAAACCCTGCCATGTTCGTGGTTAGAAGCAAAGTCCTTCGACCGTAAGTTTAGATATATACGGAGCCATCAGCTCAGGATAGCAGACGACAGGCCTTCACTGGAAGTCGAACACTGCCGAGCCGGTTCCACCTGTTTCTAGAAGTTCGAAGGAACTGTAATACACGGCATTACGGTGGGGTTTTTCTTTTTCCGGCGCTACACTGCGCCCGTGTTGATCGCCTTCAACAAACCATTTGCCGTCCTGTCGCAATTCACTCCCGACGGTTCGCCCAATCGCACCCTGGCGGAGTTTGCCTTCCCCAAAAACGTCTATGCGCTGGGCCGCCTCGACGCCGACTCCGAAGGCCTGCTCCTCCTAAGCGACGAACCCGGGCTCAACACCCAGCTCCTCGATCCAAAACGCCAACACCCGCGCATCTATTGGGCGCAAGTCGAACGCGTTCCAACGCCCGATGCGCTGACCGAACTTCGTCGCGGCCCCGTTATCCAAGGCCGCAAATCCGAACCCTGCCATGCCCGTTTAATCGAACCCAATCCCGAGCCCGCGCCGCGCGATCCGCCCATCCGCTTCCGCAAAACCGTTCCCACCGCGTGGCTCGAACTCCAACTCATCGAAGGAAAAAATCGCCAGGTTCGTCGCATGACCGCTTCCATTGGGCATCCAACCCTCCGCCTCATCCGCGTCAAAATCGGCGACTTCCATTTGCCCTCCGACCTAAAGCCCGGCGTTTGGCGCGAAATAAATCCAAGCGAACGTTCTCTGGTCTTCGCCTCGCATGATCCGGAGACGAAGCCTGAATTTCGATAGCGTTGGTCTCTTCATGGAAATCTCGTGCGGGAGTGGGTTCGGCGTTTTTTTTATTCTGTGCAGGAACGTTTTTGCCGGTGAAATGTCAAAATAGAATAAGACTATGGCGATCACGTTGGGAAAACCGATTGGAAATTCCGGGTCGGCAGCCTACACTCCATCCATGCCAGAGAAGTCGTTTAATGAGATTCCGCGAGTGGAGCGGGAGTTGTTCGAGAAGGGCCTCGCGGCCGTTCAGCGCAACAATCTTGATTATGCCCTGGTGATTTTTAACCAGATTTTGTCCAAGGAACCGGGCTTTTACGAATGCCGCGAGCATCTGCGCGGCGCCCAATTGAAGAAGGCGGGATCGGGCGGCGGGTTCTTCAAAAAAATGCTCGGAGCGGCCGGCAGTTCGCCGAATCTCGCCAAGGCGCAGGTGTTGTTGCGCACGAATCCAGTCGAAGCGTTGCGCGCCATCGAAGACATTTTAAACAGCGATCCGAACAACGTCATGGCCCACAAAACGTTGGCGGACGCAGCATTGGCGGTGGATTTCCCGAGAACCGCGGTGTTGTCGCTGGAGATCGCGCGGAAGAACGCTCCGAAGGATCAGGACGTTGCGTTGCGGTTGGCGGAGGCGCTGGTGCTGTTGGGCAATACGACGCGGGCGATGTCGATTTATAACGAGCTCAAACGGTTGAATCCGCACGATACGGAATTGGAAATGGCGATCAAGAATCTGAGCGCCAGCCAGACGATGGCCGAAGGCGGCTACGATGCGATCGCCGGCGGCAACGCTTCGTATCGCGATATTCTCAGGAACAAAGAGGAAGCGGTTTCGCTCGAGCAGGCAAATCGCGTCGAGAAGGCTGAGGATATTGGGCTTCGATTGATCGCGGAGTATGAAGCGCGCCTCGTAAACGAGCCGAAGAATCTCAAGTTGCGGCGCGACATTGCGGAGCTCTACACGCAGGTCAAACAGTTCGATCGCGCGCTGGACTATTACAATCAGATTGTTGCGGAAGAAGGTTTGAATGATGCCTCGCTCGAAAAAGCGATCACCGAGACGACCGCCCGCAAGTTCGATCACCAGATCGCGCAACTGGATGCCACCGCCCCCGATTACGCGGAGCGCCTCGCGGCGTTGCAGGCGGAGCGCAAGGATTACCTGATCAAGGATTGCCGTCGGCGCGTGGATAAATATCCGAACGACCTGGCCATTCGGTTTGAGATGGGCTTGCTGTTGTTCCAGGCGGGACGTTTCGGCGAAGCGGTCGCGGAATTCCAAAAATCGCAGAACAATCCGCATCTGCGCATTCGGTCGCTGCTGTTTTTGGGGCAAAGTTTCCTGGGTCGCAACATGAACGATCTGGCCGTGCGGCAGTTTCAAAATGCGCTCAAGGAAAAAGTTGGCTTCGACGACGAGCGCAAAGAAATTTTATATTGGCTCGGCGTGGCGCTCGAGAAAATGGGCAAGCGCGACGAAGCGATCGAGCAGTTCAAATTGATTTACGAAGTGGACAGCGCTTACCGCGACGTCGCCGCGCGCGTCGATGCGTATTACGCCGGCGGTTGATTTGCTTTTGGAGTGCGCGCACTCCAAAGCTTGACCGCAGGGGCGCATCAGGGTTGAGTTTTGCGACTGTGTTGAAGCGAACTCCGTTGTTTGAGGCGCACCAGAAATTGGGCGCGCGGCTGGTGGAATTTGGCGGGTGGGAAATGCCCGTGCAATATACGTCGATCACCGACGAGCATCTGGCGGTGCGGAATGCCGCGGGGATTTTCGATATTTCGCACATGGGCGAAGTCCTCGCGAGCGGGCCAGGCGCGGCGGATTTTCTGAATCGCACGTTGACGAATGACATCCGCAAGCTCGCGATTGGCGGCGGTCAATACACGTTGATGTGCAATGCCGAGGGCGGCGTGATCGACGATCTTTACGCGTATCGTTTGGGCGAGGAGGAATATTTGTTGGTCATCAACGCGTCGCGGATCGAACCGGATGTGCTGTGGATGGAAGGCGAATTGCGCGGCAGCGAATTTAATCAGAACACCACGTTGCAAAACGTTTCGGACGCTTATGGCGCCGTGGCGATCCAGGGTCCAAAGGTGGCGGGATTTATCGACGCTTGCTTCCAAGCAGCGCCGACGAAGTTGAAAAAGAATCAGCTCACGGTTGGTTCGTTTGAAGGCGCGACGCTGTGGATCGGGCGCACCGGTTACACCGGCGAGGATGGTTTCGAAGTGATTGCGCCGGCGGAAAAAATCGCGGCGGTCTGGAATCGCGCTTTGGAAGTCGGCGCGAGTCATGGCTTGAAACCAGCGGGTTTGGGCGCGCGCGATACGTTGCGGACGGAAGTTTGTTATCCGCTCTACGGGCATGAACTGGATGAGAATACGACGCCGATCGAGGCGGGCCTGGCGCGATTCGTTTCGTTCGACAAAGGATTTTTTACGGGATCGAATCGGCTTGCGGAGCAAAAGGCGAACGGCGTGAAAAAAACGTTGATCGCTTTCAAGATGACTGATAAATCGGCGCCGCCGCGACCGCATTATCCTATTTGGAGCACGGATGGTTTGAACGTGATCGGCGAGGTGGTGAGCGGCACGCAAAGTCCTTCGATGAACCTGGGCGTGGGCCTGGGTTACGTGCCGCCCGAGAACGCGCAAGTCGGCGCGAATGTGCAGATCGAAATCCGCGCGCGCAAAAGCCCGGCGCTGATTGTGCCCAAACCCATTTTTCGAAAAGCCAGTTGACCGCGCGGGGGCGCGCTCGTTTAATTCGGCCATGTCAAATATTCCGTCAGACTTAAAGTTTGCGAAAACGCACGAGTGGGTGCGCGCCGCGGGGGAGTTTGCGACGGTCGGCATCACCGACCACGCGCAACATGAATTGACGGATGTCGTTTTTGTCGAGTTGCCCGCGGTGGGACGCAAGGTGAAAGCGGGCGAGGCCTGCGCGGTGGTCGAGTCGGTGAAAACGGCGAGCGATATTTATGCGCCGGTCAGCGGCGAAGTGGTCGAGGTGAACCAGGCGGTGGTGGATAATCCGGCGCTGGTGAATACGGCGCCGTACGCGGACGGATGGTTTTTCAAATTGAAACTCGCGAACCAGGCTGAAGTTTCAACTCTCCTCACCCCCGACGCGTACGGCGCGCAAATCAAAGCGTAATCGCGATTCATGTTACGGTGCGTTGCGCCGCAATTGGAAAAACGCGGCGGCGCCATTGGTGGTTTTCTCCGTGAATGAAAAACGGTTTGTGACCGTGGTAATTCCGTTCGTGATCTTCGTCCAATTCGCGGGCAGCGCGATGTTCGTGCCGCGAAAGAGCGAGTAGTTGGTGAAAAAACTATTCCATTTGAGCTGGACCTGATTGGTCGAACGCAAGAATTCCAATTGCGCATCCTGCTCGACGACGAACGTTTCGTAATAGCCTTCCGCGCGCGTATTAAGGTCGCGCACCGTGATCGCGCTGGTTAACGAATTGGTCGCGTTCGCGGGAATCGTCACATTGGCGTGCCACGTGTTCGCGCTGTCGGCAATCGGTGTGGTCGTGAGCGTTTTGCCTTGAAGCTCGAGCGACCAGGTTGGATTCGTAATTAATTCGGTGGTCCACTCAATGCGCACCGAATCGCGAACGTGATGGCGCGCATCGTTAGCGGGTGGTTTGACGCGGACGCGGGGCGGGGCCGTCGCTTGAAAAATGGAAAAGCTGCCGTCATCCAGGCCCACGTAAACTTTTTCTCCAACGACCGCGATGGTGGTAGCGGAACGTTCGGTGGCGATCGAACCTCTCCCTGGAAAACGGCGCGCGTGCCAGGCGTCTTGGATTTCGACGCCGGTGTAAGTTGTGAGATAAAGGTAATCATTTTGCAGAGCCCCATCGGCTGCGCTCAGGGGATCGGTTCCGAGGAGAACGGTGTTATTGGGATCGGAGACATCGGCGAGTTGCACGATGCCGAACGCGCCGATCGCCGCGCGGGTTTCGTTGGCGGAAATCCAACGGACCTGATTGAACGCAAATACGGCGTCCGCTAAACGCGGGTTGGTCGCGTCGGTGAGATCGAGAACGAAAGCCAAATCATTGTCGCCCGCGAAGAGTATGTTGCCCACTCTGGTAACGGCCCAGTTGTCGGAAAGGAAACGGAGTTCAGTGAGGAGATGCGGGTTGGTTGGATCGGAGGCGTCGATGACGCTGAGTCCGTTTCGTCCCGTCGCGAGATAAACCGTCGTGTCCTTCACCGCCACGTCCATGGCTTTGGCGGTGGTAGTTAAATGGCCTTTGAGCACGGGCGAAGCGGGGTTCGCAATATCGAAAATTTGCAAACCATCGAAACCGGCGGCGACGTAGGCGAGCGTGTTGTGAATTTCGGAAGCAAAGACGGTTCCGTTGGCCCGCGCCGTGCCGATGAGATGAGTGTTCACCGGATTCGAAACATCGAGGATTTGCAGGCCCGCGCCGCCGTTGGAAAGGTACGCAGTCGTCCCTGCAATTTTGAGGTCGTGCGCGGTGGCCCGCAAATCGAGGTGGCCGGTCCGCGCTGGAACCAGCGGGTCGGTCATGTCAAAAATCTCGACGCCACTGCCCGATCCAACCGCGAAAATCCGGCCGCCAAAAACGCGCGTCTCGCGGTAATAAGGTTCGACGAACCGGATCATTGTGCTGCCGCCATTTGGATTGCGCAGATCGAGCGCTTCCATGTTGTCGTGACCGAAAGAATACGCGTAATCCCCGAGCGCCACGAAGCGTTGGGGCACGGACTGCGGCGACAGGTAGCCCAGCAAACGGGGAGCCGCGCGATCGGTGATGTCGTAAAGCGGAACGGAAAGGATGTCCACGACGCAGAGACGATTGCCCGCCAGCGCGAATTGACCTTGAAACATCGTCGGCACAGTTGAGCGAAAGACGGGCGCACGCGGGTTGGTGACATCGTAAATCGTTGTTTCGTAGCTATACTCCAACGCGCTGACGACGAGCGTGCTTCCTTCCAACGCAATCATGCCGACGTGATTGAATTCCATTGCGCCGATCTGTGTGGGAATTTTCGGATTCGAAATATCGATGATCACAATCCCGCCATAGGTGACGGACGCGAAGGCGATGTCTCCTTTCACCACCACATCGGCTACGGACGACCCGGCATCCAGAGTTTCGCTGAGCAACTTGGGCATGGCTGGGTCGGAAATATCGACGATTTGCAAGCCTCTGTTGTCGCTGGCGACGATGGCTCGATTTCCGGAAACATAAATTCGATTCGGACGCCCGCCGATTTCCGCCCGGCCCAGAGCCATCGGATTTGCTGGCTGGGAAATATCATGCGCCAACAGAAAACCTTCGTCCGAGACGCTGAAGAGCGTGTTTCCGAGCGGCATCGCGGAGATGATCGAGAAAGATTCGGGCTTCGGAAGGTGTCCGAGCAAAGTGATTTGGAACTGAGGCGTTTGCGCGTGGAGAGCGAGCGCAATGGCGGACGCGCCGAACCAAAGTGCGTGAAATTTTCGCGCACGCGCGGGAATTCCACGCTGAAAAAATATCCAAAACCTTTCAAAGTCCCGGCCCGCCCGACTTTTTGAACCCTTCATGGTAGTGCATTGCGTTTAAGCATGGGCCGTGCCCGGACTTCTTGCCGCTGCGCGCGCGGTTCAGTAGCCTCTGGCAATGACATTGGAAGATCACGTCGGGGACATCGTTCGCAAAGCGCGGCAGGCGCAAAATATTTCGCTCGAAGCGGCGGCGCAGGCGGCGGGGATCGGCGCGGACGCGTTGAAGGCAGTTGAGGAGTCGGGCCAGGCCGCGAGCGGGATGCAGTTCGGCGCGCTCGGGAAATTGATCGGGCTCGATGGCGCGAAGTTGGAACGCATCGCGAAGGGGTGGTTGCCCGAGCCGGTCGATTTGGGAAATTGGCGCGAGCTGCGCGTGATCACGACGACGAAGGGATACGCGGTGAATGCGTTTTTGGTTTGGGATGAAGTGACGCGCGAGGCGGCGCTCTTCGATACAGGTTGGGACGCCGCGCCCGCGCTGGAATTGATCGCGAGCAATCAGTTGGTTTTGAAGCA
>Ga0070686_100000872_pt1 | contig 17498 bp, 35 predicted proteins | sample KBSS23LmetaG_FD_65654 | JGI IMG/M metagenome (GOLD analysis project Ga0070686, IMG submission 65654) | Switchgrass rhizosphere microbial communities from Kellogg Biological Station, Michigan, USA - KBS S2-3L metaG | ecosystem: Host-associated > Plants > Roots > Rhizosphere ... | reverse complement strand
GCCAGTCTCACGCCGGCGTCGTCACCAAAGGCGGTGACTTCGAAGGCCCGCAAGGCGGCCGCGTCACGGCCCAAGAGGGGCAAATGAACGGCGACTGGCTAGGCGAAACCAACTCCCCTGCTACCATGAACGACACAAGCACAGGTTCAGGTTCGGCGCTCGACTGGCTCGGAGGACTGACCAGCGGCGCGTCAAGAATTCTCGGCTCACTCAAAGGCCAGCCCACGGTTGACCAACTGACCAACCGGGCCAACGGGACCACCACCAGCGGCGGCTCGCCCTGGATGATTGGCGCGGCGCTGATTGTTGGCGGGCTTTTGATCGTGGCCTTGATCTTCCGGAGATGAAACATGGACCTGTCATCTCTCGGCCTCGGCGGTAGCAGCGGCGGCGGCACTGTCGGCGGGAGTGGCAGCACCAGTAGCGGCAAAGGAAGTTCTTCGTCTACTACGCTCTTTGGCGACTACAGCCTGGGCGGCGGCCCGCTGGAATTCGGTCCGATCATTGCAGCCGTGGCGGTGCTCGGGGCCGTCATCATCGTTGGCGCGCTCATCCTCAAAACTCAAAGGTAACAAATGGCCGGCTACGACATAGGCGCCTCCGCAACCACAAGCTCCGGCGCGCAGTCCGGGAACATCGGCGGCTTGACGTTCACGGGCGGCGGCACTGGCGCCAAGTGGTGGCAAACCGTTCTCATTTTCGCCGTGGCCGGTGCCATCGCCTGGGCCATCGTCAAAGTTTGGAGGGGGAAATGAAAAGCGTTATCACGCTCGTTGCCCTGTCCGACCATCCCGAATTGCGCGAATTGATGCTCGATGCGTCACGCCGCGACGGCGGGCATCAGGCGCCAATGGCCACTCACGTTTTTCTGCGCGACGGCGTTGAAGTCGTCGGCGCTGCCGGCATCGCCGTGCCGACGCTGACCTTTTGGGCGGCCACGACCGCCACGCTCCGCGAAAGCATAGAGATGACCAGCCTTGCCCACGCCCGGGCCTTCGCAGTGCATGACAAATTCTTGTGCCCGTGTAGTCCCGAAAGTCCGTTCTTCAAACTCATGCCTCGGCTTGGCTATCGCCGGCTCGGCCCCGCTGACTTTTTCGAGCACGTATGAACCGCCAACATCCCAGCGAACGCAGTTTCACACCTGGTCCTGTCACGGGCGTTGCCTGGTGCGTCACGGCTGGCGGCAGTTACGCGCCGGCATGGTCACGGTTCGCGTGCTTCAGCTCCTCGAAATCGTCCACCAGCTCGGCAACCAAGGCCGCGAGCGACGAAGCGGCCATTGTCGAGAGCGGCGCGGCGACACGCATCGGAGATTTCTCCGATTCCAATACGGTCCTCAACCTCACGGAAGGCTCAAAGCTCACCACGGGTGTTGACGTGGCCGGCGCGAGCATCGGCGGAGACGTGACCGTCACCACCGCCGACCCCGAACTAGTCGGTAAAGCTTTGGAGGAAGTCACTCGCCTAAGCTCTGGCTTCGCCGGCACCGTCGCCGATCTCAACCAAGGCGTGCTGGACAAAATCAGCGAGCTTGCCCTCAGCGCGCAAACCGAAGGCGAGACAGAGCGCAACAAAACGATCCTCTACATCGCCTTGGCTGGACTGGCTGTCCTTGGAGTTTGGGCCTACCGCAAAAGCTGATCCTATGGAACACACGATCACCATTCCTGCCAAGGCCGGCAACCGCGACGGCGTTTTTCCAATCGTGGTGAGTGGCGAAGTCTTCGCCTGCATCGCGGCCAGCAACGAATTTGAAGTCAAACCGGATTACGGCGACCGGCGCTCCGCTCGAAAAGGCTCCACCTGGGGAAACCCGGGCGCCCGTGAATTCAAGAACCTTGTTTTCTTCAACACGACCGCCAGCGACATTGACGTGCGGTTCTTCGCGGGGAAAGCCGACAACCGGCCCAACACGCCTTTGAGCGATGGGCATATCATCATCGTTACCGATCCGGCAGAGTCCACGATTGTTGCCCCGACGGAAGGCATCTACGTCCTGGGTAGCGGAGCGGTGGAAGCCATCACGGCTGACGCCTCGCTTTACTTTCAAACGCTCCGGCTCTTTCCGGCCAAGGCCGTCGCGGCTGGCATCCTCACGGCGAACACAGGCGGCGACATTTACGTGGGTCGCTCCGCAACCTACCTGCCGGACAAACGCGCGACGACTGACGTTGACTATCCGGTCGTGTTGGATTGCCCACCAGGTCAACGCATGGCGTTGAACCGCATTCGCGCCAAAGGCACAGCCGGTGACGGCTGGTTCTACAGCTTCATCTGAAATGAAAAACTTTCCTCGATGGACACCGCTGGCGGCGATCCTCGTCGCCGCGCTCGGTTACGGTGGACGAGCGGCTGAACCTCCACCTCCGAGCACCGCGTTTACTCGCACGCTCCTGCGCGCCACAACAGCCGCGCAGGCGCGAGCCATTCTTAACATAAACGATTCGACCGTCTCCTCGATTAACAACCAAACAAAAGCGGCCCCAAGGGCGCTGACTCTGCTCAGCTCTTGGGACGTGGTTGACTGCATCCTGACCAATAGCGGAATCGAAACCATCATGTACGAGGCGAGCGTGTTCAACACCCCCAAATCCATTGAAGTCATTTACGGCGTTTGGACCAACGGTTTTGCTTCACCCAACAGGGGCTACATCGCTGCGGCAGTTGGCGCCAACTTGCACAGCCTCACAAAAATCGGGCCAATTATTTCACCCGGATTAGCGGGCCAGTGGGATTCTGCGTTTGTAAGCCCAGGGCGCATCTGGCAAGAGAGCGGTACAAATTATCTGACGTATTTTGGCGGAACGAACCTGCTTGGATTTGAAAGACCACCGAGCAACATCGGCATTGCCTACTCGACTGACGGCACGAACTGGACAAAGGCCCCGGCTAATCCAATTCTGACAGTCGGGCCAGCAACCTGGGAAGACTCTCACCTCTACGTATCCTCGCCCATCAAGAAGGGCACAAATTACTTTTGGTTTTACAACGCAAGTGGAACGGCGGGCAGCGACGGTATCGAAAAAATCGGACTTGCAGTCTCCACTTCCATCTTAGGCCCAATCACCAAAGTTGGCCCCGTGATCGAGGAAGGCTTTGGCGCTCAGTTCACATTCGCGTCCGACCCTCAAATAGTTGCACTCAATGAGGGGCTTTGGGGAATGCTTTTCCGAGCGACCACGAACCTAATCGGGGAAGGTCGTTCTGGGATTGCAACCGCTTACTCGCTGGACCTGACGAACTGGTTTGGAAGCAACACGCTTGGAGACTTTCGGGTGACGCTCAGGTCTTACCATCCTTTGGTGGACGCGGAAACGACTGAACTCTACGGCGGCGGTTTTTTTGAAGATAACGGCTCCGCGATCCTTATGGATGATCTGCATCACGTTTTCGTTTTGCGACCAACTCAAACTGATTTGATCCCCCCTGGACGACTCGGCAGCGGCGCCAACGGCTTCCCGCTCACAAGCTCCACGGTCCTCTTGACCAATCCCGTCGCCTCACAAGGAATCAGTCTGATAAAAAACTGGAACGGCAGCACGATCTTCAACGCGCTGGGCTTCAATTTCCAATCCACAGCCAACGAGCTTTACATGGACACCAACGGCATGGCGTTCAACACCCACGGCGCGACAGACTTTCGATTCGATCAGGGCCTGACCGTGATTGGCTCTTTGCGCTTCGGTGGTACGATCGACGGCAACGGCGGATCCCTGACCAACGTAACCGCCGCGACGCTGCTTCCCCCCGCCGTCACAACACAAGTCACGCGGACGAATGCGCTCGCCGTCGGCTGGCCAGCCGCGCAGACGTATTACACTCTCACGAACGATTGCGCGCTGACCAACGTCACCGGCATTCAAAGCGGCGCGATCCTCACCGGCATAATCACGCTGAGCAACTCGACGGCGGCCACGTTCGGAATTTTCCTCCCGGCACAGTGGCGAACCCCAGACGGAAGCCGCGTGTATTACGTCACCAACGGGCAGATGGCCAAAGTTACTGTTGAATGGAGCGCCACCCCCTGGACCAACGCCGCATGGACACCGCTCTACTGAGACTCATGCTGTTTTCCCTTTGCGTCATCAGCGCGAGCGGACAAGCCAACACCTGGCAGGACTTGGCCTCCGTGCGAAATTTCCACAAGGCGACGGCCACCGAGCTGACCCCGGCGACCTATGGCGGTTACTTTTGGATCGAGCCATCCAGGATACCCACTGTCTTGGGCACGAACGGCTCACTCGTCGTCATTTCAAACTTGGCAGCAACTGGCTCGTCGTTGGACCTCACCAATGAGACATTTGCCAGCACCGGACTGGTCGTGCAAGTGTCTAACCTGAACGGTTTGGCTACTCTGGGGTTCAAGGGGTTCAACGCATTTCGGGCCACGAATTTTTCCGTAGGCATCGTCACACAAGAAGTCTTCATGCTGATGTCAGTGACTAACCTCGGTGGTGCGTCGCGAGGATTCTTTGGCGGCATGACCTCAACCAACGGCTATTCCCTCCGTTATTTCAATTCGACGCGAACGCTCGATATGCAGAATTCCAGCGCCGGGGGAACGGCAGTCCAGGCCCCCACTAATCGCTACGTGCTCTACGACATGATCCTTGGCGATTCTGCTTCCGGACACCTCACCATTTTTACCAACGGCGTGGCGGGACTCTCCCCCACCATCAACAAGACAAATATGTTCGGGCTTACATTTGCGAGCCGGCTGAGTGACAGTGCCGGCGCGTTTTCCCTCGCTACCTTTTTCGTTTTTACCCAACAGCTCGCCGCCGTCGAGCGAAGCAACATGGTGTGGTATTGCACGAATCGGTTCAGCACGAACGGATTCGCTTTTGGCCAGTAACACTTTTTTTATGAGCGTGCTCTCTTGGATCAGCGGTTACGACGAAGACAACGCGGCCCGCGCGGCAGCGGCCGACGCGGAGCTTCGCCGGCTCAATCAGGACCGCTACGGACGCGACTACGTCAACGCTGACGACTACCTCGGGCAAGAAGCCGCGCTGGGCGCGATTGAAGAGTCTTTCGATGAAGGCTGGCAGGAAGGCCAGCAAAACGTCTCCGGCTTCATTGGCGGCACGATCAAGCGCATCGTGGCCGATCCACTGCGCGCGGTGATTGGCGGCCTTCCCTGGTGGCTCTGGGCGCTCGCGTTGGCTGCTCTGGCCTTTTATCTCTGGCCGTTGATCCGGCTACTGCTTCGGAGGACCGTGCAATGAAGAAACTTTTTCTCTGGCTCCTGCTCCCGACCGCGCTCGTCGTCGTTCTGGCGCTCGCGGTTCACTTCAAGAAACTGCCTGCGGATTTTTGGTCGCTCTCCCTGGCTGACAAGTGGGCTGCCCTGAAAGCGTTTTGGAAACCGACTCCCGCCCCCACCGCCCCCACCGCCCCAAAGACGTTGGATGAACAAGTCAAGGACGTGGTGGCTGGCGGAAGAAGAATAATCCAACCGCCCTCGAAGCAATGAAAGACCTGCTCGACAAGCAACACGCGACCCGCCTCTATTGGTGGGGAATCATTCTCTACTTCGCCCTCTTCAGCTTCAACGCCCTCGCCACCTCCACGCTGGCTGCGTTCATCGGCGCGAAGTGGGGCATCCTGACCGGGCAAGAGAAGTTCATGATAATCGTCGCCATCCTCGCCAACTGGACGGGCCTGGTCCTCGTCTTCGTCCAAAAAGGCATGGGCCGAATCATCAGCGGCAAACCCCCGATTGAAACCGGCGACACACAACGCCTCTCCAAGAGCAGCCTGCTCGTGGCGTTGCTCTTTGCTTGCCTACTCTGCGGTTGTGCCTCCGTGCATCAAAGCGCCACCACCACCACCACCGACCCGAAGACCGGCATCGTCGAGACACGCGAGGTAAAGGCTTCCATCGTTGCAACGGGTGACGCAAAGAGCGCAGTCGAGAAAATGACCGGCGGTGCCACTTCAAAATCGGCGCACATCGGTGCCAGCGGCGTCTCAGAGGAAAGCAACGTGACGGACATGATTCAAGCCATCGGCACGACGGTGGAAAAAATCTTCAACGCTGGCGTCGCCGCTGGCGCTAAAACTGTAAAGCCATGAACAAAATCACACCCACAGACGCCCTGCTCCTCTTCGTCGTGTTCCTGTTGGCGACGATTGTCGGCAACCTGATCGTTGCCAAAATCGTCAGCGACCAGGCCAGCGCATCGCTCAGCGGCAATCCGCTCGTGAAGCTGCTCGGCGGCGGGGCTTAACCTGGTGCGTCACCTTCAATGACCGAATCCAGTTTAGCAATTTTCGTCCGCGCAGATTCGGAGGCGGCAAAACGTCGCGCTCTAGGCAAACGTCCATCAGGTCCGCCGGCACCTTGCGCAGCCACAGCTTCAGATAAATCTGCGACTTGCGGAACGAGTAGTAAGAAGCCGGCAAGCTCTCCCACTTCGGGAGAGGCACAAAGAGCCAGCGTCCACGCCGTGGCATCGGCAACCATGCTGCAACGCTCGACGCGCTGCAACTTGGCCCGGGGGTCAAGCGATCTTCTCTCGCTTACCTTCAGCCTTCAGATCCCCTGTTTGATTCTCTTGGCTTTTGTTCGGCGATTTGGCATAGGCCTCCTTTGGTTGGGTTAGGTCTGGGTTCGAGTCCCAGGCGTTGCCCGGGATCCGGCGGCGTTTGTATAATTGGTAGTGCGGACCCAACCACCCTTTCGCTGTGGGAATGTTTGTTATATTCAGTTGCGAAAGGTCGAAGCTTTCCCCGGTTGCGGCTCTCTCCTTTTTTGAGCCGCGCCCTTTTTACGGAATCGGAACGCTCAGAGCTTCGCGGAGTTTCTTGGCCTTGGATTCAATGATCTGCTTGCCAACTTTGGCCAGCGCCTCATTGATTAACTCACTGACGTTGATCCCAAGTCTCTTCGCCAACTCTAGCCGCTCCTGATTTTCCTTCGACGGTTTGAAGGACCTTGTCATTTTCGGCTGGTCCCTATCGTAGCAAGTTGTGATAGGTAGTCAATTACTGTGTTGACACGGTAGTTGCTACCTTGCTAATTTGCTACCCCAATGAGCACGATCCAAACCCTCACCGTGCCGGAGATCCGTGTAAGGCTCAGCGAAGCGGGCAAGACTGTCTCGCGCGAACAGCTTTACGTTTATTTCCGGCGTTTCAAAATCACGCCGCTGGGGCCCCGACAAATCCCGCGACGCTATCCCGCCGACGCCCCGGACAAAATCCTGCAACGCCTCGGCCTCATCACCAGCCACAAGACGCGCAATGGCCACAAGACGCGCAACGGGAAAGGCCAGCGATGAGCACCGTCGCCGCTGAATATCTTTCTCAGAACGGCAACGGCCACCACAACGGCAATGGCACAAAGTCGCCATCCGAAAAAGCCTGGGACACGGCACGCGAGGAAGCGCGCGAACAGGGCCGCTCGGTGCGAACGGAGGAAATCCGTTGCATCAAGATCAAGGGTATGAGCGTCTGGGCCAAGCTGCTGTTTTGGATTCTATCGAAAATCTGCTGGGAGACTTCCCCGTTCCTGCACAACAAACGCATCGGCTCCGTCTGCATCACCGGACGGCAACTCCAAACATTTTTTTCCTTCCCTCCCAAGCGGCTCTACACCCAGACAAAAAAGACCAAGGACAAAGACGGCAAAGTCGTTTCGACTCGGCGCGTGTTTGGCGCGACTGAAGAATTGGTCCGGGCCGGGCTGGTATGGATGTCGCGCAAGAAGATTGAAAATATCCCCGCTGAGAAGTGGCCCAATGTGTTCAACATCGCCGCGTTGATTCCCCAGCGGGAACAGCAAAGCCTGGGACTCCTTGAAGCCGTCGTCATCGTTGAGGATGACCCCCCCACCCCCCATGAGACCAACGGGGGTAGCAGTGATTTTTTGGCCCAAAACGGCGGGGGGAGTGGCCAAACCCCGCAAAATGGGCCTGCCAAGGACCAACGGGGGTGTTTGGCTGAGACCAACGGGGGTAGTGGCCAAGCCCCGCTAGCGGGGGTTGGCAAGGACCAACGGGGGGAGTTGGCCAAGACCAACGGGGGTAGCAGTCCCGCGACCAACGGGGGGAGTGGCCAAGAACCAACGGGGGTAGCAGCCAAGAACCAACGGGGGTTCTTGCCAACCCCCGCCAGCGGGACACCTTTAAAGACGTCAGACGTTAAAACGGTGACTTCTGACTCAGGTACGCCTTCTAAGCGTTCAACGGGGGTTACCGCTTTGAAAAAGAAAGGTGGAGAGGAAAATTTTCTCGTTGAAGTCGCCGAAACGTTGGCGCGCTGGTCTCCCAAAAAGGCCGTGAAGGAACTTGAGGAGTTTGGCGGCTGGTGGCGGAACCGTTTTCGCGAATCGCCGGACAAAGCTTGGCGCGTCCTGGCTGAAATCGGCACCGCGATCAAAGAGGGCACGATCAAAGAGCATCCTGGCAAAATGGCTATGGACCTTTGGGAGCGTTGGCCCGCACCGCTCAAATGAACCTCACCCAAGAGGACCTTTGGATAGGCGCGGCCTACCTCGTCAGCATCCGGCGCGAGGACTTGATGCAGCCATGCCAACGCGAAGTGCTGGGCACGTTCACCCCGACCGCTCAATTTGTTGCGGACACTGGCAATGACGTGATGGTTTGCCCGCTGTGCGTTCGCCGTTTCCCAGACCCGCCTTTTGTTTTTCAAGGACGTTGGACGGGCAAATGGTCCATGCACTCCGGGCCCGTTGGCTGCCCGCACGCCGACCAAAAGCAGTTTCAAACTTTCGTTCCCACGCGGGCTGAAGTTGTTGAGCGTTGGAACGCCTGGGTGAAAGCCCAAACCCCAATTTCCTCCAACCTCAAAAGCTCCGTGGCTCTTGGTGATTCAAAACACGGCGCTGGTTTGGAGGAAAAAAAATCAGCCGGGGCACTGACGCCCCGGCCAACCTAGAAAGAAGACCAACCAACGACGATGAAAACACTACAAAGCCGCTGGCCGGGCGGCAAGCATTATCGGCCAACCTTCACCGCCTACACCGCGCACTGCATCGCCGTGCGTGAAGCGCAAGAGGACGAAAGATTTTCCGGGCCCAGCCACGGCTCGGGAGCGGGAGGAACCGCCAACCGTGGGCGGGTTCTGACGCCAGCCCACGGCCTCCCGCTCGCAACCTGCATCGCCTACACCGATGCGGGCAACATTTGCGGCCTCTCCCCTGCCCCGTTCCTTGACCTGATGCGCGGCGGCTTCGTCTGCGCTGACCACAAACCGGAAAGGAGGGAATCGTGAAAGAGCCGATCACGGTCAAAGAAATCCGCGAAGGCTGGCACGCGCCGGGGTATCGCGACCCGGAATTGCACTTCGTGACCGATGCTGGCGAGTTTCATTTCCGGCTCACGCCGCAAGCGTTTGTCGAACTGCACAACGCACTGTGCATGCAACAGGGCTGTATTGATGATAACTGCCACGCGGCGTTGGACATTGACGTATATCCTTTCCACACGACGCACGTCTCGACTTTGCGGACTTCGCGGCCTTTGCGTGAGTTGGAGGAACGCGCTACGCGGACTTGGGCTGCCATCGAACGCCAGAAAGGCGGTGCGTCGTGAGCGTCACCAAAGCCGAAGCTGAAACGATCATCAGCGATTTTGCCGGCGAGCCGGTGAAGCTCGGCAGCGTCAATTCCACTCCCCTGCTCTGCCGTGAGCACGTCCGCGAATTCTTACTCGACGCGGCCAAGCAACATCGGCCCTTCAACAAGTTTTCGCGCGTCAGTGAGGACACACTGATTGCGGCCAACGCGGCCTTGCGCCAGTGGCTCGTCTCGCGGGTCAAGTCCGCACCCTCGAAAGGCGTCACGCTGTGAGCCTCGACACGAGCAACAAATTCCTTGTCCGGCCCGCAATCGGGCCGGGCGAGGCGTTTTGGTTTGAGACGTGCACATCATCGCCGATCCTCTGCCGGCTGACGCGCGACGAAGCGTTGAACCTGGCCGCGTGGCTCGTGGCGCTGGCGGACAGGGACGGGGCGTTTGATAGAATTCTCGCGGAGGTAAAGCGGTGAGCCTCTTTGCCAGCTACGAATTTTGGGGCGGGGTGCTGTGCGGCTTCGGCATCGCGGCGGCGGCGGTTTACGGTTTCCTCTACTGGTGCAAGGTCAAATGAAGCCGGAAAACGCCCTTCGCTTTCTGGCTCACGAAGCCGCGCGCTGTCACCGGCTCACGCGGGCCGGCGACAGCGAAGCCCGCGACGCTCACACGATGCTTTGCCTGCTCCTGCCAGCGCTGCTCAAGGTCTGTGGCAACCTCGAAGCCATGGACGATTACGAAGCGTTGGCGTTTGAAAAAGACATCTTCACCGCCCTCCGCGAGCGGCTGCAACAAGAGGAAGAAGTTCCCGCGTGAATTCCAGTGCTGGACTTTCGCCACGGCCACGCCCAAGTCTTTTGGTCAAGCCCGCGTTGCTTCGTGAAGCTAATGATTTCGTCGCAGCTCACCACCGGCACAACGTTGCAACTCCAAAGAACGGCGGGCGATTCGCAGTCGCAGCGGTGGCAGATGGTGAAATCGTTGGCATGGCAATCGGAGCGCGCCCTGTGGCACGCAAGCTCGATGACGGTCTGACTTTGGAAGTAGTCAGACTTTGCACTTTGCCCAACGCTCCGCTTGGGACCTGCTCGAAACTGTATCGGGCTTTGTGGCGAGCCTGGCGAGCCTTGGGCGGGCGGTGCGTAATTACCTACACCCTCGAAACTGAGTGCGGCGCTTCGCTGCGGGGTGCTGGGTTCGTGGCCGTGGCGAAAGTCCCCCCGCAACAATGGTCTCGCATTGGCCGCCCACGAAAAGACCAGCGGGTTTACCAGTTTGAAAAGACGCGGTGGCAACTCGACTGCAAATGAGCGCGAACGGTTTCCAGCTCAGTCACGCGGCCGCGGACAGTCACGCCGGCGCGACACGGATTGTTCTCTCGCTCTTTGGCGGCGCTGGACTTCTCGACCGTGGCTTTGAGCGGGCCGGCTATTGCGTGTTGCGAGGACCGGACACGCTCTTTGGCCAACGCATCGAAGATTTTGAAGCGACGTGGCTTCACGGCCACGTTGAAGGAGTCATCGGCGGTTCACCGTGTCAGGATTTCAGCCGGGCGCGTCGCGATCCGGAGACGGGCGCGGGCCGGGAATGTATGCGGCAGTTTGCCAGGTGCGTCACCCAGGCCGGTCCCGTTTGGTGGTTGCTCGAAAACGTTCCCAACGTTCCCGCCCTGGACGTTCACGGCTACGAAGTTCAACGCATCTATTGCAGCTTCCACGAATTCGGCGGACGACAACGGCGCGAGCGGGTTTTTCAATTCGGACACCTACCCGGCGACAATGAACTAGTCCTTCAGAGACGCCAGTTGTCACGGCCTGGGCCGTGGGCAAAAACGGTCACGACAAAGCACACGCACCGCAACTATGCCGACCTCTGCGAGCTTCAAGGTCTGCCGCGGACGTTCACGATCTCCGGACTCTCACGCTCTCAAAAAATCCGGGCCGTGTGCAACGGGGTTCCGGTGCCGATGGCCCAAGCCATCGCGGAAGCTATCCGCGATCGCGCGGACACTTCCCATTGGCTGAACGTCTGCGGCCTGACGAAATGCGCTTGCGGTTGTGGGCGTGTGTGCGCTCCGTGGCTTTGGGGGCAACGTGCCGGCAGCGTCGCGTGCCGGAAGCGTATCGAGCGGTCACGACGTGGCGTCACGAACGGCCGCGTCACGTTCACACCTGGCGCAGTCACGTTATGAGCTACCCTGGCAACAAAGACCTGTGGACGCTGGTAAAACTGCTTTTGCTGGTGGCGGCAGCGGCCCTGCTCGTCCTGACCTGGCTATTCGGGATGCTTTGGGGGCACGGATGAGTTACCCAGGGTCAAAGGGACAGGCAGGCGTTTGGCAACGCATCATCGGCCAGATGCCGCCACACTCGGTTTACGTCGAAGCGTTCTTTGGAGCGGGCCGGGTCTTTTGGGAAAAGCTTCGGGCGGAAAGTTCCATCCTGATTGATTGCAACCCGCGCATGATCTCGGCCGCAGTCACCAAGCTTGGCGACGCTGCAGGCGTGCGGGCCGTCGTCGGCAATGCGCTGACGATGTTGCCGGAGTTGTTCGCCTGGCTGCCGCCGGACGCGGTTGTCTATCTTGACCCGCCCTACATGCTCGGCACGCGGACCAAGCAACTGCTTTACCGTTTCCACGGCGTCAGTGACGAACTGAGCGACGATGATCACGCGGCGCTGCTGACGGCGTCCCTCGAGGCAAAGTGCCGGGTGCTGATCTCGCACTACCCTTGCGAGGCTTACAGCTCGAGTCTCCACGGCTGGCGCTGCATTGAATACGACACCATGACGCGCGGCGGGAAGCGGCGCGAGTGTCTTTGGTGCAATTTCGCGGAACCGACGGAGCTTCACGACTGGCGTTTTGCCGGGTTCAACAAGCGCGAGCGGTTCTTGATGAAGCGATTCGTTGAGCGTTGGCTGGCGCGTCTCGACGCGATGCCGGCGCGGAAGGCCGGCTACATCCGGCACGAGCTTGGAAAAGCGATCGTGCGTCACCAAGGGCAGCGTCCCGGACCGCTGGCGGATCCCGCGACACCGCCTTTGGTGCTGGCCGCGGCAGTCACCACCGGCGGGAACGGCGGCCACGTTACGGCGCCAGTCACCAAGGATGGTGTCGCGCTCTGGGTTCATCCCAAGAATCGTTCTCAGCGCGGGCTGTGAGTCACCATCTAGGGCGTCTCCTGCCTCAAACCGATGCGCAAAATCCGTTCACGAACGGGTTGCGCGCTCGCCGCTTCTGCTGGCACGTTCCCTGCATTCGAGTTTCCGGGGAAAAGTTGTGCGAGTGTCGTCCCTTTGCTGGAAACCAAACCCAATGTTTGAACCGTATCAACTCTTCGTTGACGTGACTGGCGTGTCCTATTGCCTTTTGAAGCCGATGCCTGTCGGCTTTTGGCTGGCTATTCGCGTCAGTTACGTCCCGCAGTTGCACGTTTTCTCGACGGCCAACCTCCAACGGATGTGGTGCGTCGGGAAAATCACCCTTGGGCCGGCTTAATGGGCCTCTTCAAGACAGAGCACGTCAACCTTCCGGTCTCGATTCCTGCCCCTTGGCAGGCGTTCTTTGATCGCGTGGCGGCTGAACTGGGCATTTCGCGCAACGCTGCGATCTCCTTGGCGCTCAAATTGGGTGGCCCCCTGCTCTCTGAGCACGTCGTGAGGATGCGGGAACAGCTTCGGGCAGAGTGCAAACGCCTGCGCGACGCACGGCAGGTCTCTAAAATCCTGGGTTTGCCCCCGTCCCCCGTTAAGAAGCGGGTTAGGTAATTTCCAAGGGAAATTACGGCGACGCTACGCCCTCATTTGTCCCCGTTCAAGCCTCTAAAATTCTAGGCCTATTTTCCCCGGGGTAATTGCGGATAAGGTCCGAAGCACGATGAGCGAAGAAAAAACGCCAGCAACGGACGCAGAGAAGCCCCAAAGCCCTTCCGTGGTAAAGTCAGCCACCGATACGAAGGCCAAATCGAAGTCCAAACTGCGAGTCGAGTTTGCCGAAAAACCCGCGACGCAACCCGTGGAAATTTCCCCGACCCCGGCTAATTTGCCCGGGGGTAAATCAGTCCCCACCCATGGAAAAGATTTTCTGGACGATGCGTTCGATCTTTTTGGCTGGGGCGATTGAGCGATTCCGCCAATGGAAGTGGAAGCGACATTGCCACAGGAAGCTCAGTCGTCAGACTTGGGCCCTGGACCTGATCCAGTCACAGACGGACTCAGTGCTGCGATCCTGGCTGAGCAAGAGCAACCATCCGGGGATGCAGGGAGTGGCGATGGCGCTAAGCGGCGTGGACGCCCACCGCTCCACGGCATGTATTCAAAGGCTGCTGGCAGCGACGGCAAGCGCCCTGTCCTGCCTGTTAAACCGGCTGATGGGTCCGACGCGCTACCAGAAAGCCAAATGGTGGCTGGGCCTGCAACTCGCGTCGCTATTCCTCCGGAGCTGCTCAGCAAAGTTATCTGCGAATCGCTCACGCTCGGGGAGAACGGCATTGCCTACGCGCTGGAAGGCCAAGGCAAGCTCGCGGGCCTGACCTCAGAGGAAATCGCCCCGCAGTTGCAACGGGCACGCCTCGGGGAGTCTCGAAAGCAACTGGTGGCGGACCTCGCTCCGTACATCGCTCAAGAGTGGGGACTGGACGTCGAAGTCTCCCCGACCGTGGCCGTCTGCCTGATCCTGTTGCCGTGGGCCGGCGGAGCGACGATGGCTTACCTGACGTTGGCGGGTTTGGCCAAAGAGAAGGCGGCAAGGGAAAAGGCAAAGGAGCGCAGGCTGTGATTGATCTTCCTCCGCCAGCGCAAATCTACCGCGTTCCGTCGCCACCGATGGCCACCACCGCCGCGACGCAGAGCAACGCCTCGGTCAACGCGCAACGGCTTTCTCAATTCGCTGCAAGTGGGGGATGTTATTTTTTCGGCGCGATCCAAATCAGTCCGTTTTACTTGGGAGTGCCCAGATACCGCGGCTACCGCCGCGCCCGGGGCCGCCAAAGTTACCGGGCGCAATCGCGATGAATGAACCACAGCGACCACCCTCGATTCCACCTGGGCATCTTCGGCGGCAGCGGCAGCGGCAAGACGACTTACGCTCTGAAGTTCATTGCACGGGCCCAAGCGGCCTGCGTCTTTTGCTTCGATCCTGATGGCGACTTTGCCCGGGGCCTGAACGTCCCCCCTTGTCGCACGACTTACGAACTGGACGCGGCCATGCAAGGGCCGGGCTTCGTCTGCTTTGACCCGCACACGATCTTTCCCGGCCAGATGGAACGGGCGCTCGAGTACTTTGCCCAACTCGCCCTTGCTCACGGCGCTCGGACACGGGGACGCAAGTTTTTCGTCGTTGACGAGCTGCAATGGTATCTGACGAGCAACGGGATTGGCCATTGGCTGCGTGTGCTGATTCAGAGCGGACGGCGCAAGGCTGGGATTGACGGCGTGTTCATCGCGCCATCTCCGAATGAACTTCACAACGGCGTGCGGATGCAGTTGACGGAGGTGGTCTGCTTCCAACTGACCGACGATTGCGCTTTGGAGTTTCCCCGGAAGTTCGGCTTCGACGTGGACGCGGTGCGCCTGTTGAAGCCTTACGACTTTATCTGCCGAAACAATCGCGGGCAGGAAGTGCGGGCTTAGTAAGCCAACCGGCGTAAGCCGGGCACGCGGTCAAAGTCGGTATCGCGGCTGATTAGCGGCTCGCGGTAGTAGCGGGCAAAGCCGGCGATCCAGTTATCATTTTCCCCCAAGCGTTCCCCACGGTCCATCAACTGGCGGTCCACGTCGGCGGCAGCGTCAACGATGCCTGGATGCAATCGGTAGATGGTCCAGTCACGCATGGCTTCCCAAGCCTCCCAAGAATGGTCGAACCAAACAGCGACTTCACCCACGGTCACGATGCTGGCCCGGATTGTTTCAGTCCGGCGCGCGGCAAAGAATCGTCCTGCGGGACCGATCTGTTGCCGTCCCCGTTCGCGAAACAAATCGGAAACGAAAGTGGTATCGGCAATCATCGGCGGCGGCGGGAGCGTCGTCCGCGCTGCTTGAGGTAGGCGTCCATGCGTTCGACGTTCACCGGAACGGCGTCCTGCTCCTCCAACCTTTCCAACAGTTCGCCGCAAGTGTCGGCAGGCGGACGCACAGTGCGACGGATGACATCGGTGAAGGACTCACCGGGACGCTTGAGCTTCTTCAGCAAGTCATAGACATCGCTGGAAAGGGTGACATTGACGCTGGCCATTCGCACGAACACTACACGACTAAAAACCGAGGGTCAACACAGCGGAGGGGTCGGAAAAACGTCTCTACGGTCAAAAGGCAGCGTCGGTTTTCTTAAATTCAACAATTTCCTAGGTATAGCCGGTTCCGGGCTTCCGGCGCAGAGTCGGCGGCACAGTCGAACACGAAAGACAAAAACACATGAACGTCAAAAAGCTCCTCATCGGCTTCGCCGTCTTCCTGGCCTACTACCTCGTGGCTCGCAACCTTGAGAACAAAGTCCCGGCAATCAGCAAGCTCGCCAATGCCGGCGCGTAAGCCTGGCAACGGTCACAAGCCATCAAACCGTCAACCCCCCTTTCCCTTATGACGAAGAAATTTTTCGATCTCACCGCCAAGATTCTGTTCACCATCGCGGCCCTCTTTGCCCTGGCTCTCGGCATCACGACAGTCTTGCCCGAAGCCGTCGCGCAAGTCCGCAACATCTACCCCACCCCGGCCTTGTTTGAAGATTACACCGGGACGAACTGGGTGGGCTTCAACGCCAGTGCCGGATTGGAAGTCCGAAAGGGCGGGACGATCTACACCGGGGGAACTACGAACATCGCCCTGACGAACGCCTTCAAGCTGAAGTTTGTCAACGGAGTCTACGCCGGCGCGGTCCCGTTCACGGATTAACGGCAGTCAAACCAAACGAACCGATTATGTTACTTCGCAAACAACTCCCCGCCTTCCAGACCGTCACCGCAGGCAAGAAAAACTCCTGCTACATCCCCGACGGCGTGAAGGTCCACAAAATCGTTTTGGAAGTCGGCGACGCCAATGGCCTCGACATACCGAGCGGCAATCTCATCGGCGACATTGACGTGTGGACGGCCTCGGGCATCCAACGCAACAGCTCGGCGCAAAAGCTGATTCAAGTGAACAGCATTCGCGGGCCAGAATACGCGCTGGCCACGTCCGGCACTCCTGGTCAAGCGGGCTTTCGCTCCTACCCGACGATCCACTTCGCCACGCCTTGGGACTCCAAGAATCGCGACGGCCTCGCGTGGAACTGTCCCCCCGGCACCGGCCTCCGCATTGACGTTGGAATCGTGGCCGGCGTCGCGACGCCCGTTTTGCAGGGCTGGTATTATTACAGCCCGACAGACGGTCCCTTGGCGCTCATCGAAAAGTGGTTCAGCTCGCCGCTGCAAATCTCCGGCGACGCAAACGAGCACAGCAAGCTCCCCGGCGTGAAGGAGTTTTTGCAGTCCCTGCATTTCTTCCCCACGGCTGCCGGCATCTACGTTGACGAACTGACGATCAAGCGCGGCCCTGGCTCAGTGCTCTGGGACGCGATCACTCACTTGCAAAATCAAGTGAGCATGAAGCAAAACGACCTTCAGCCCGACACCGTCGCGGCACCGCGTTACGACGCGATGTTCGATGAAGAGGATCCCCAGGACTCCGGCCTGCCGGTGCCCAACGATCAAACCTACACGTTCAAGACGAGCTACTCGGCTTCAGCGGCAGGGACCATGGACATTGTCGCGGTGGTGCTCGGCAAGCCTGAGTAAACCATGAAGCCCGTCCACACTTACTCGCTCTCCGGCAAGGAGAGCGATGCGATCACCAGGTATTCGCTCTCACACAAGGAGAGTGACCCGGTGACGGTTGCCAGTCTCACGCCGGCGTCGTCACCAAAGGCGGTGACTTCGAAGGCCCGCAAGGCGGCCGCGTCACGGCCCAAGAGGGGCAAATGAACG
>Ga0070686_100000871_pt1 | contig 17527 bp, 16 predicted proteins | sample KBSS23LmetaG_FD_65654 | JGI IMG/M metagenome (GOLD analysis project Ga0070686, IMG submission 65654) | Switchgrass rhizosphere microbial communities from Kellogg Biological Station, Michigan, USA - KBS S2-3L metaG | ecosystem: Host-associated > Plants > Roots > Rhizosphere ... | reverse complement strand
TCCGCCTCGGGGACGAAGACGTCGGCGTACGGGTGATTGGTGTCGGCCAGCGTGACCGCCGGCGCGCCGACCGCCGCCATCTCGCCCAGCTCGAAGTGAACGTGCAGCACCTCGCCCGGGCTGTCGGCGCGCAGGGCGTAGCGGCCGAGGCGCGTCTCCTCCAGCGCGACCTCCGCCTCCGCCGAGGCCAGGCGATGCAGCGCCATCTCGATCTCCTGTGGGCGCGCGCCGTGGCGGAGCGCGCTGAGGTTCTGTTCGAGTCCCTCGCGCTGCGCGCTGGCACGGCCGAGATCCGATTCCAGCTGGTCGACGGACGCCGGCGGCGCGGCCTGGCCCTCGAACAGCTTGCGCGTGCGCTGCAGGTTGGTGCGCAGCAGCGCTTCGCTGGACCGCGCCGCTCGCACCTGCGCCTCCATCGCGCGGATGTCCTCGGCGCGCGCGCCCGACTTCAGCAGGCCGAGCTGATCGTGCATCGCCTGCGCCTCGGCGGCGCGCGCGTCGCGGGCGCTCTTCGCCAGCGTGTCGTCCAGGCGCGCCAGCAGATCGCCCTGCTTCACGACCTGACCCTCGACGACCGGCCGTTCGACAAGACGCCCCAGCACCTCGAACGCCAGGTCGCGCTCCTCGTACTCGACGACGCCCTGGTACCGGTTCTCGTCGCCGTCACCGCGCCGGCACGCGGGGCTCGAGACGGCGATCGCGATGACAAGCAGCGTCGACGCGCGCATGCCGGGAAAATAGACGGTCTCGTTCGCTGGCGCGAGGCTACTCGTCGTCGTCCTGGTCGTAGCCGAACGGGTTGTTGTTACCCGGCACGCCGACCCGCGGCCTGGTCGGTACGGGTGCAGCGTCCTTCGGCCGCTCCGTCGCGCGACGCGCACGGAAGCGAACGTCGACGCGGACGCCGTGCCGGCGGATGTACTCGGCAACCTCGTCGTCGTCGAAAGTGAAGGTGAGTTCGAGTTGGTTCATGGGTTTCCCTTTCTGCCGATCGCTCCTCCACTCCTACCCTGAACCTACGCGCGCGACTGATCCAGCGTAAAAGCATTCACAGTTTGTCCACAGGCGGCGCCGCATCCGGTCGCTGGAGCTGCCGTCAGACGATCCCATTTCATCGGAGCTGGTCGTTCTCAACTTGGGTGGCGCTGACCACGCTGGACGCGTTCTTCTACGAATGGACGATCTTTAAGAATGTTGCGGGCAATTTTGTCCACAGGTGCCAGCAGCCAAGGAAGCTCGCCGAATAGGTCGTCGTCCCAGGCTCTTGATGGCGCTCGAAGCGAATGACTACAGCACGCACCATCAAGTGGTACGCGAACAGGAAGTTCTACAACAGACGCGACAGTCGGTACGTGACGCTGGATTACATCGATACCGCCGGGTGCGACATTCGAGGTTCGCGGATCGAAGTCATCCGTCATGGCCCCCGCCGAAATACCGAAGGATCTACGGGTGTTGAGGGCGCGTCCGGAGCCCATTTCCGCGCCTTTCGAAGGACAAATTCCCGATTCCAGTGGGACGAACTACAAGTCGGGCGCCCGCGCTGACTACAGCATGAAGGGCCGAAAAATCAGGCAGACGTCGGCAGCGGTTGGCGCCCGCTCGGGAAGAAAGCCACGACCGAAAACTCAGGCTCGACCGCCGGTCGGCGCACGATTGGAAAGGTACGGAGGCCGCGCAGGAAGGATGGCAACGACAACGAGAAGCAAATGGCTCCGGTGGTTCGTCGCCGCTCGCCCGATTGTCCTCCGCGCGATGTCGCTGGGCGCGATCATCTGGCTGGCCACGCATGGCTACTTTCAGCCGCTAGCAGAGTTGGCCAAGGTCGTGAAAGGAGGGCGCTGACCGGAGATTCGCTTGCAAGTGGTCTCGCCCCGCGAGGCGAGCGGGGTCACTCCCGATCGATGCGCACCGGCGTTTCGCTGACGACGGCCAGTCGACCGTCGCGGGCGATGACAGTCCGTTCGTGGCGCTTCGAGATTCCGCCTTCCGACGGATAGAACGTCAGGTGCAGCGTCAGCGCGGGCTGGCCCTGCCAGCGCGTGAACTCGACCGGCGTCGGTCCCTCGCGTCCAGAGCCGGTCTGGTCCTCGAGCACCTGCACGATGCCGAGCGGCGAGGGCGCGTCGCGGCTGAGAAACAGGAACAGCGAGCTATACAGGCTTCCTCCAGCACCGTGGAAACGACGGTCGTGGCACTCGGCAAAGTCAGCGTCTCTCAAACCGGAAGTGTCGTCGACATAGCGCCAGCCCCAGGTCGCGCGAACGATGACGTCGCTCTTGCCGTCGCCGTCGAGATCCGGTCCGCATCGCGCCCTGAGCTCCAGACCGCAGTCGAACGGGCGCTCCTCGGAGAATTCGAGGCCAGCGCTCTTCACCGCTTCGACGAAGGCGACGGCCTTGTGGTGGTCGCGCACCACGACCTCCGACTGTGACGGCTTCTTCGCGCAGACGCGGAGGGGCGCGGAAAAGTCCGGGGCTTCTTGCGTGAGGTAGGCGACCAGGAGTAGGGCCGTCATCATGTCAGCGCCCGAGGTAAGCGAGGAGACCGTACAGCATGAGGATTACCAGCGGGGCGCACGCCATCACGAACATCAAAAGCCAAGCGCGCCGGTGAGCGAAGTTGAGAGTCGATCCGACGCCACCAATCTTCGGAACCCATACGCGCGCATCGCGCGGGTTGTTATAGAGGACGCCGGTATAGCCCTCCGGGATCGCGACGCCTCGCTCGCGCAATCGCCGCGTTTGCCGCGCCGTCCACACCATCGCAATGCCGGTGAAGACGCCCAGATCGACGACAGCCGCCACGACGATTGGCAGTGGCGATCGGGGACGAAGGAACGGAAGCGCCAGTGCGAGGCCTGCCATCAGCACCGCGATGCCCAGGACGACCATCCGCGCGGCGGTCGTCTGCAGCGCCTCCATTTCGGGCGGAACCGGCGTATGCGGGTTGCCGCGGTCTCGCCTGAACGCGAACCAGAACGACTCGACGACAACCCAGGCAAGCAGACCGATGAGCAGCGGTGCGGTCGCCACCAGCGCTCTTTTCGTCACCCAGTGGTCGGGCTGCCCGTGCAGGCCCCAGTGCGTCGCCCAGCGATCCGGGACGTCGCCCCAGAACAGCGCCAGCACGACGCCCGCCGCGACCAATACTCCCAGCGAAATCCAGCGCACGGACGCCAGTATCCCACGCGAAACCTCGAAGGTCAGGGCGCCGCAGCGGCGTAGATATCGTCCTCGCGAACGTGCCCGACGCGCCCGTCGGGCAGCGTGACGAAGCGCCAGCCGGCGCGCGAAATCTCGCCGACAGTCACCTGCGTTTCGCTGCCCACGTGGACGCTCACCGGCGCGGCCGAGGAAGGCGCCGTCCGGACCAACGCTCCGGCGAGCAGGAAGCCGGGCCGCTTGTCCGGCGATCCCTCATCGCTTGCACGCGCGGCCGGCGGTGGCGGCGCAGCGGCGACGTCGGGTTCGACGGCCGGAACCGGCGCTGGCGACCCGGGTGGTGGTGCCGCCGGCGCCACGCGCGATCTGACCCCGCACACGAACTCGCGTCGGCGGGGCGGCGGCACGAAGACGGGCGCCGGCGCGTGCGGCGGGGGAACCGGCGGCGTGTAGATCGGCATCGGGTGGACGCCGGGCGAGAACGGCATCATCTGCGCGACGAGAGCGCGTGAACCGGCGATCCCGTAGCTCGCCTGGTAAAGCGAGCGGTCGACCAGCACGTCGCAACCGGATGCGCTCGCCTGCCGCCGCGCCTCGTCGAGCACGGTCCCCTCGTCCGTTGCAGCCGGAAACCGGACCTCGATGATCCCGATCGGGTCGAACGGATACCTGGGCAGGCGATCGAGATAGACATCCGGCCGGGTGAACGGACGCGGCCCGTAGCCGCGCGCGTCCATCGGGACGAAGGTCGCCTCGACGCAACCGGCGAGCGCGCTCGTCAATAACGCGAGCGCCGCCCCCCACCGCGTTCCAAACATGTCGTTCGCTGGCGCGCCGCGCGCGCCGCGATCAGTTGCGCCCGTGGCGCGTTTTCTTGGCGGCCTTCTTGTTGCCCTTCGAACCCTTGTCGTCCGAGGCGAGCACGCTGTCGAGGCCGGTGCTGCCGCCCGTCGGCCGGTTCGGCTTCACGCCCTGCTCGTCCAGCAGGTTGTCGAGCGCGTCCTTCTGGCGCGGCGCGGGCGCGGAGGCGACCTTCTTCTGCTTCTTCTCGGTCGGCGCGGCCGGCTTCTCGATGTCCATCGTGGGCAGGGTCGCCGTCGCCGGATCGGCAACGACCTTCTTCTGCTTCACGGGGACCTGCTTCTTGCGCTCTTCTTCCTCGCGCACGCCCTGTTCGCGGGTCGCGGCGACCTTCTTTTGATCCAGCCCCTCTTTCGGGCCAACGACCTTGTTTTCCCACTCGAACTGCTGGCTCATCGAGGCCGGCATCGCCGCGCTGTCCGAGTCCTTCTTCCCGCCTCGGGCGAAGCTGGGTGAGGAACCGATGAGCAGGAGGGTCGCGATCGAGGTCGCCAGGGTCAATTTCCGCATGGGGGGCCTCCGTGACATGAATCTCAAAGTATCCGGTACCGAATGAGCCCGGCAACTACAATGTAGGACGACAGCGTCGAAAAAACGCCAATACTACATGCGACTACAAGTACGTCTGGCCGTCGAGCGCGCGTATACTGCACCGCCCCGGAGCGTCCCTTGGCTGCCCCCGCGAAAACCGCCGCAACGCCCAAGATGGCGCGCGTCCGCAACATCGGGATCGTCGCGCACATCGATGCGGGCAAGACCACGGTCACGGAGCGGTTCCTGTTCTATTCGGGACGCATTCACAAGATTGGTGAGGTTCACGAGGGCGAGGCGACCATGGACTGGATGCCGCAGGAGCGCGAGCGCGGCATCACCATCACAGCCGCCGCCACCAGCTTCGCCTGGCGCAACCACGACATCCACCTGATCGACACGCCCGGCCACGTCGACTTCACCATCGAGGTCGAGCGATCGCTGCGCGTGCTGGACGGCGCGGTGGTGGTGTTCGACGGCGTGTCGGGCGTCGAGCCGCAGTCCGAGACGGTGTGGCGGCAGGCCGACAAGTTCCACGTCCCGCGCATCGCGTTCATCAACAAGATGGACCGCGCAGGCGCCGACTTCGGCGCGGCCGTGACCGAGATTCGCGAGCGCCTGGGCGCGCGCCCCGTGCCGGTGCAGCTGCCCATCGGCGCCGAGGACAAGTTCGCCGGCGTCGTCGATCTCATCCGCCAGCGCGCGCTGTTCTTCTCGGGCGACGAGACGGAGGGCCCGCGCGAGGACGACATACCGGCGGCGATGGCCGACGCGGCGGCGGCGGCGCGCGAGAAGGTGATCGAAGCGGCGGCCGACGTCGACGACGCGATCGCCTCGGCGTTCCTCGAAGGCCAGCCGCTGGACGAAGCGCAGGTGAAGGCGGCGCTGCGCAAGGCGACCATCGACTGCAAGATCGTTCCCGTCTTCGCGGGGGCGGCGCTGCGCAACAAGGGCGTGCAGCCGCTGCTGGACGCCGTGTGCGACTACCTGCCGTCGCCGCTGGAGGTGCCGCCGGTGTCGGGCTTCGTGCCGGGCAGCGAGGAGCCGACCTCGCGACCGCCCGCCGACGATGCGCCGTTCGCCGCGCTGGCGTTCAAGGTCGCCATGCAGGAAGGGCGCAAGACGGTCTACCTGCGCATCTACTCGGGCGTCCTGCGTCCGGGCGACGAGGTCCACAACGCGCGCACCCGCCGCAACGAGAAGGTGGCGCGCCTGTTCTCGGTGCACGCGAACCGCCAGGAGAGGATCGAGCGCGCGGCCGCCGGCAGCATCGTGGTCGCCGCCGGGCTGAAGGACGCCGCCACCGGCGACACGCTGGCGACGCCCAAGGCGCCGATCATCCTCGAGCGCATCGACACCTACGAGCCGGTGATCGCCCGCGCGATCGAGCCGAAGACGCAGGCCGAGCGCGAGAAGCTGGACTTCGGTCTCAAGAAGCTGTCCGACGAGGATCCGACCTTCCACGTCAACGAGGACGCGGAGACCGGGCAGACGATCATCCGCGGCATGGGCGAGCTGCACCTGGACATCATCGTCGACCGACTGCGCCGCGAGTACGGCGTGGACGCGAACGTCGGCCGCCCGCAGGTCGTCTACCGCGAGACGCTGGCCAAGCCCGCCGACGGCGAGGCCCGCTTCGAGCGCGTGGTGGAGGACGAGACGTTGTTCGGCCACGCGCGCGTCCACGTCGCGCCCCGCGCGCGCCGCGAGGGAAACGTGCTGCGGATGGACCTGGTCAAGCCGGCGCCGAAGCCGGGCGTGAAGATTCCGGAGACGCCGCAGGCGATCCTGGACGCGGCGATGGAGGGCGCGCGCGAGGCGATGCACTCGGGCCCGCAGGGCTATCCGATCGAGGACATCGAGGTCGTCATCACCGCGATCGAATACCGACCGGACGCGTCGACGGCGACCGGGCAGAAAGCGGCGGTGGGCGAGGCGCTGCGCCATGCGTGGCGCGAGGGCGGGACGCGCCTCCTGGAACCGATCATGAAGGTGGAGATCACCTGCCCGGAGGCCAACGTCGGCGACGTGCTGGGCGATCTCAACACGCGCCGCGGGCAGATCGAAGACGTGGGCTTCCGCGGCCAGCAGCGGGTGATCCAGGCGAAGGTGCCCCTCCGCCGCATGTTCGGCTACTCGACGGACCTGCGCAGCGCCACGCAAGGCCGCGCGAACTACTCGATGCACTTCGACAGCTACGACGCGTGGGAATAGGCGATGGCGAACGCCGGCGGGACGGCCGCGCGATTGGACGTCGCCGAACTGCTCGAAAACGACGCGAGGAAGTTGAGGCAGATCCTCCGTCTGAAAAGCTACTCGGAGAAACTCCGGGACGGTCGCATTCTCGGTCGCGGCGGGTTCGTCCCGCGGCCGACCATCGACAAGCTGGCGCCCGCGCTGGTTCGCTGCATCGAAGGCAAGAACCGGAACGTGAGGGTGAACGCGCTGAACCTGCTCGTGGATCTCGGTCCCGCCAGCGCCCAGCCGGTCTTGCTCCGGCTGATCGACGGTGACGACAGCGAGCTGCGCAGCTGGGCGGCGTCAGGCCTCAAGAAGTTGCAGCGCTGCGGTCCCGACCTGCTCGAGCCGCTGCTGGCGGCGCTCGGGAACAGGGACAACTGGGTGAGGATTCGGGCCTGCGAGGCGCTGTTCCGTCTCGACGATGTCCATGAGATTCCGGTCGCCCGGCTGCTTGCATCGCTGCGCGCCCTGCGTGATCCGGCCACGGACGTTGTCGCCAGCGAAACGATGGCATGGCTGCTTGCGCGGAACGCCGCGAGCGACGTGCCCCAGCTGGTCGACGGCCTGGCGAGCGACGTCTTCGGGATTCGCCTCGCTTCGCTGAAAGCCCTGTATCTCCTCGAACCGATCGACGAGAGCGTGTTGCCCCGGGTCGAGGCGCTCGTGGATGACGACCCGGCAATCGGCGTCTGGGCCACGATCGCGAGCGCCAGGTTCGCTCCGCGCGAGGATCTGCCACGGCGGATTCCGTCGCTGACCGATGTGATCGCGAGGCGGGACTGGCCCCAGGGCAACCAGCACGATTTCCGACTGGCCGCGTTCGGGCTGCTGGCGGGCCTGGGCGAGCGCGCGGCGGCGAGCGTTCCCGCTATCCTGGCGGCAAAGACGCTCTTCGGACGGACGGCCTGGGAGACGCCGATCGAAGCGTTCGGTGCGAGCGCAATTCCCCAGATCCACACCGCCATCGAATCCGGCGTCGTCGAGGACTACGACGGGATCGTCTGGCTCGGCAAGCTGCGAGATGCCGGAGCGCTGGCGCTGGTGGACCGGATGGTCGCGAAGGGACGCTATCCGCACACCGCGGCCGAATGTTACGGCCTGTTCGGAAACGAGGGTGTCGCGCGCGTGAGCGCGCTGCTGCGAGATCCGGCGCGCGCGGGACTGGCCGGGTACGCGGTGGCCGGCCTGCGCCATGCGGGGGATGAGGCGCTGCCGCTCCTTGCCGACACGTTGAAGGCTGGTTCGCCCGCCGCCAAGCGCAGCGCCGCGTTCGTGGCGGCCGGATCGGAAGATGACCTCACGTTTCGCAGCTGGGGCGGTCCGCGGGTTTCGAAGACTTCGTTTGCGGCGCTGAGGCCGCAGCTCGCCGACCTCCTGGATGACGCGACGCCCGACGTTCGCGTCGCAAGCGCATGTGCGCTGATCCGCCTCGGTGATGGCGACCGGGCCCGCGAGGTGCTGGACCACGAACTGGCGGCGGACTCGGGACAGGTCATCGTCGATATCGTGACGACGCGCGCGCCGGCGACCCACCTGCTGGAGCCTCTGCTGGCGATGCTGACCGATCCCGACGAGTGTTCCGGGATGGTCGCGGAAGCGATCCGCGTGCTCGCGGCGACGAAATCAGCGGCGGAGAGGTCGCAGGTCGCCGAGACGCTTCGGGGCGTCCCGGGTCTCTGGTGGGTGCGAAGCTGGGCGGTCAAGGCCGCGGCGAGGTTGGAGCGCCCCGCCATCGATGACCCGTTTCCGACGCTGCTGTATGGACCGAGCTAGGGAGCAGGCCCCTACGACGCGTGGGAGTGACGTCACTCGATCGGCGGCGTGCACGGGCGTAGCATTGCTGCCGTGAAGTTGATCTCGGGCGCGGCGTTGGCGCTGCTGGCGGCGGCGATCGCCGGCTGCAGTGATGCGCCGTGGCGGACAGCGGTGATGGTCGTTGTGGACAGCGACCTCGCTGTTCCGAGCGAGGTCGACGGGGACGTGTTCGTGGTCGCCGCGGGTCCGGAGGCGCCCGAGCCCGCCATTCCCGGCTTCAAGAGCGCTTTTTACAGCTACGTCGTCACCAGCTTCCCCACCGCCTTGCAGGTCTATCCGTCCGGCGGGACGACGACGAGCTTTTCCATCACCGTCCAGCTGCTGAACGGCCTCACCAGTCAGACGGGCCTGCCGGCGACGATCGTCGTGAGTCGGACGGTGAAGGACATCCGCTTCACGGTCGAGCACACCACGATGCTGGTGTTGCCGATGCTGCGCAAATGCGCGTGCGAGGGCACGTCGTGTCCCCCTGTGGGCACCCCGGAGTGCGACAGCATCGTTCAGCCCACCTTGCAGCGCTACGATCCCAACCTGGCGACGCCGACCAATCCTCCCGTGGCCGTGAGCGCGCCCAGCCCCCTGAGGCACTGATGGCGGCGCGCCGTCTGATCCCATCGTTGCCGCTGTGCCTGCTGCTGTCGTCCTGCCTGGGGTACCTGGGTGGTGGGCCCCCCGACGAGAACGCGATGTTCAGGGAGCAACAGAAAATGGTCTGGGGCGAGGGCGGTGAGTTCTGCGCGATGGCGTTCGGCGACCGGGTCGATCCGGATGCATTTCCCTCGTTCATCGCTGAGCAGGAGAAGAAATGCGCGCAGGGCGACGCCGTGGCCTGCGACGACGAGGCCGACGCTCGCCTCGGCGGATGTGCGGGGACGCCGCGGGACCGCGATCGGGGCATGGCGTTGGTGAGACGCGCGTGCGAGCTTGGCCGTCCCGAAGCTTGCCGCGCATACGCCGACTCGATGCCGTCGAAGAGCTGGTGGTTCTTCGCGAACGGCGAGCGTGAGTGGGCCGACGCGCGCGAGCTGGAGCTGACGCAGCAGCTCTGCGCCGCGGGCGATCACGAGCGCTGCCGGCGGCTGGAGCAGCGGCGTCGTGCCGGGCGGGCCGGCGCGAAGTTGTCGCAAAGCGCGCAGTTGCAGTAACGTTCTCCCGTGACGCCCGCGCCGCTCGTCCTCGCCGCCGCGCTCCTCGCCTGGGGGCCCGTGCGCCCGGCGCCCGAGCCCGCGCCGCCCGACGACGTCGGCGATGCCGTCGTCGCCCCCAGCGACAGCGCGCCCGCTGTTCCCGAGACGCCGGCCAAGGTCTCACCCGCGCCCGCGCCGCCGCCCGCTCCCCGGGCGGCGATCATCGCGAAGGCGCCGCTCGACGTGCGCGCGCGGCCCGCGCTGGTCGCTGCCCCGCAACCGACGCCGCGGCAGCCGCTGCGCAAGCAATGGCCGTTCTGGGCGCTGGCAGGCGGCGCCGTCGTGGGGATGGTCATCGCGACCTACGTCGCGACGCGGCCCGAGCCGCAAGCCTACCGGGGCAACGCGCCCCCGTACTACATACCGTTCCCATGACCGCCATGCGCGCACGCCTCCTCCTGACGATGCTGGCCGCGGCGACGCCGATGCTCGCCGGCTGTCACGACGACTTCACCCAGGTCGCGCTGGTCATCCAGAGCGATCTCCAGGTGCCGGCCGACGTCGACGCGATGGACGTGGGCGCCATCCCGGGTTCGTCCGCGCCCCCGGTCAATCAGTTCTTCGGGCCGGCGGGCGCCATCGGACCGTTTCCGCTTTCGGTCGGGTTCGAAACCGGCGGGTCGACGCCGAATTTCTCGATCACTGTGCGCCTGTTCCGGGGCGTGGGGACGCTGGCGCAGCCGACGCTGGTGGTCAGCCGGACCGTCACCGACATCCGCTTCGTCGCGGATCGCTCGATGATGCTGGTGCTGCCGATGAACCGCGAGTGCGCGTGCGTCGGAACCACTTGCCCGAGCGCCGGCAATCCCCATTGCGACAACCTCGACGCTCCGACGCTGCAACCTTTCGATCCCGAGGTCGCGCCGCCCAGCTCGACGATGAATATCGGCGCGCCGGTCGGGCGGCCCGACGGCAACATCCGCCCGCCGACGGCGGTCGACGCCGGCGCGCGCTGACGCGTCCCGCTTGACCGCGGCGCCCATCCCGGGGAACCTCGCCGCCATGGAACTCGCAGATCTGAATCAGGACGAGCGCACGGCGCTGGTCGGGCTGATGAAGCTGGTGGTGATGTCTGACGGCAGCGTCACCGAGGACGAGCTGGAGCACGTCGAGACGTTGGTGGACGCGTTCGGCGAGGGCGAGTATCAGCGGACGCTGGAAGCGTTCGAGAAGCGCTTCACCGACGAGGCGTCATTCCGCGAATTCCTGCGCAAGATCGGCCGCGAGGAAGCGCGCGAGGTCATCTTTGGAACCGTGCTGGAGGGCGCCGGTGAGGGCGCCCTGGACGGTCAGGAAGCGGATCTGCTCGACTGGCTGTCGAAAGCCTGGAACATCAAGATCGAGATCGCTGACGGCGCCGTCTGAGCACGATCAGCGCGAACAGCAGGGCCCACGGCGCCGTGGCAGTGGCGTCACCTGCGATTGCGCAGCCGCCGGTGACTTCTTCGCCGCCGCCTGACGTTCCCGACTGACCCGTCGGCGACGAGCCCGCCGCGCCCGAGCCGCTGCCGGCCTGGCCGCTGGTACCGTTGACGCCGGCCTGGCCGCTGGTGCCGTTGACGCCGGCCTGGCCGCTGGTGCCGTTGACGCCGGCCTGGCCGCTGGTGCCGGTGACGCCGGCCTGGCCGCTGGTGCCGTTGTCGCCGGCTTGCCCGCTGGTGCCGGCCTGGCCGTTGTCGCCGGCCTGACCACTGGTGCCGGCCTGGCCGTTGTCACCGGCCGCGCCGGTGGTGCCGCCGCGCCCGGCGGCGCCGGTGGTGCCGCCGCGGCCACCGGTTCCCGTGGTGCCGCCGCGTCCGCTCGCGCCGCCACGCCCGCCGGCGCCGGTTGCGCCGCCCGCTCCGGTGGTTCCACCGGTTCCGGACGCGCCACCGCTGCCGCCCATGATGACGTTGGCGCAGCTGTAGTAGGTCGATCCCGCCGGGATCGTCGCGGGCGGACACTGGGCGTCAGTGACGTCTGCCGACAGCATCAGCTGCCGCACGCGCAGCGTGCACTTCGAGCAGGGCGCGCTGGGCAACGTCACGCCCAGGGACCACGGCCGCGGACTGTTGATCGTCGGATTCGCCGGGGCGGGCGGGCTCATGTGTGACTTCACGCCCAGGACGGTGAAGTTGGCGTCGTTCGCCGGAGAGAAGTCGATGACGAAGCAACCGGGATGGTTGACGGTCTCCTCCCAGGTCACGGTGATGGCCGCGCCGGGCGTCAGGTTGTTGTGCGGCTGCGACGCGGCCTCGCTGATGCCGCAGGGTGCGCCCGTTCCGGGCGGCGTGCGCGGCGGATCCTTGTAACCGTCCTGGTTGTCGCGCGGCTGCGGGCTTTTGAGGCGAGCGTGGCCGTACGCGGTCGAAGCGACTGCGGAAGCGATCAGCGAGATCGCGATGACGAGATGAAGGGGCCGCGTCATGGCTTTTCTCCAGAGCGGTGAGAGGCGGTCAGCCTACCACGCCATCAATCGCGTCAAGGATTTACCAAGAGTGATTTCGGCGGAAACGCGTGCGAAACAGGCCCTCGATTAACCTGTCATGTGCACCACAAAACGAGATCGGCTCACTAATAATGCCTCTTACGCGTCAAGACGCTCTTCGTCTATTGCGGTTCTGCTTGGGCCCCGATGACTCGGGAAGCATCGAGGTCGCCGACGACGGCGCCGCGCTGGTGACCATCTCGCCGGCCGAACCGTCGATCGGGGTCCGCACATTCGAGGCGAGCACGTTCGACGCCGCCCTGCGCATGGCGGTCGACGCCGGGTTGCTGAAGGCCGCGTGCGTCGAGAAGCAGATCCTCTTCCTGGAAGGCGGGCAGCCACGCGGCGTGGACGGCTCAGCCGCGGCGCCGCCCCGCCGGTTTCGGCCGGACCTGTTCCCCAAGCTGATGTCCGCGATGTCGGGACTGCTCCACGAAACCCAGACCGAACGCGGCATGTCCGCGATCGCGGCGGCGTCGTCGGGGCGGATCTTCCGGCGCGAGCTTTCGCGCCAGCGCGATAGGATGGATGCCCGCCGCGAGCGGTTTGTGACGCTGTGGCGCGAGGTGGGGGACTCTCTGGGGATCTCGATCTCCGGTCGGTTCGATCGCGTCGATAACTCCCTGCGCGAGCTGGTGGCGGGACGGAGCGCGATCGATTCGGGCCAGACCCGGCCGGCGGAGATCGTCGAAGCCTACACGCGGACGAACGCCGAGCTGCTCGGGATCGGCGACGCTGCGCTGGTCGCTTATTCGTCGGCCGACAACCGCCCCAACGCGCTCGCCTGCGTGGTGCTGCTTTATGCGAAGGAGAAGACCGGGATCGAACGCGCACGCATCGGCGCCGCGCTGGCGGCGGAGGCGATCTCGGACGACGACCGGCGGGCGCTGGCGGCGCTGGCCTCGGCGCGCAGCAGCTACCTGCACGTGTTCGCGGCGACCGCGCCACGTCCCGCGGAGAGGCTCCTCGATCGCGCGCTGGCCTCGGCCAGCTACGCGGATCTCATTCACCTGGAGGAGCTGCTGCTCGCGGGCCGCGAGACCGAGATCGATCTCGATGCGCGCGGCTGGTTCAACGCGGTCACGCGCGAGATGGATCATCTCGGCGAGATCGGCACGGCCACCCTCGGTTTCGTCGCCGACGGATAGTGCCGATCGCGTCGGGCGTAGACGGGCTTCGCCCGTCGGAGCCCATCGCGGGGGCGCGGACCCTCCCAGGGTCCGCAACTAGAAGTAGAAGGGCACGTCGACCTGCACCATGTTGTACGACGCGTCCGTGAGCGGCTTGTCGAGGCCGCGCGCGTAGGCGAGTCCAGGCCGCAGGAACAGACCCTTGCTGACCTGGAAGTGAAGGCGCGGGCCGATGGCGACGGTCATCGTGTCCTTGGCGATCCCGGGAATGTCGACCTTGGCGCCCATGGTGTTGAGCTGGGTCGGCGTGGTCAGCCAGCGCTGATAGCGGAACTCGCCGCCCACCGAGAGCATCGGGATGATGAAGTAACCGGCGTGGATCCCGGCGGTCGAGTTGGTGCGCGCGGAATCGGTGGCGGACGCCGCCATGTCGCCCCGCACGCGGAACAGCTGCAGCAGCGTAGCTTCGGCCTGGACGGTCAGCTTGTGGTCGACGTAAGCAACGCCGCCGCCCGCGATCGCCGTGAAGTAATTGACGGCGAACATCGCGTTGTCCATGGCTGACCGGGCGCGAATGCCGGCGGTATTCGCGAGCGCCGCGCCGGCGTCGGGCATGTTGCCCGCCCCCTGACCGATCGGAACGGTCGCGCCCAGGAACGCCGCCCAGCGGATGGCGCCGACCTTGGCCGCGTACGTCGCGCCCACGACCGGATTGATGAACGACGTGCCGTCCATGCCCGCGGCGGGCGCATCGTTTTGCGACAGCCCCAGTCGGACCATCGGCGCCAGCGACGGGGTCACCTTGTAGCTGGCGAGCAGCATCGTGGCGACGGTGCTGCCGGTCGCGCCCATGCCGTTGTCATAAAACGCGACGGCGGTGTCCGAACGCACGACGTTGACGGCGGCGACGGGGCGCAGCTGCCAGGGGAGCGAGTAGGGCGGCGGCGGTGGCGCGGGCGTGGTGGCCGGGCCGACGTTCGCGGCGGCGACAGCCGTCGCCGCGGGCGCTGCCGCAGCGGACTCCGGTGCGGCGGGAACCGCCGCGGGCGGTGGCGGAGGCGCGGGTTCGTCGGCACGTACCGTCCGCGCGAGCGCGGCGACGGTGATGATCTGGATCAGCAGGAATTTCGTCTTTGACATCGGTGCTCTCCTTTTTTCTTCGTGAGCACCTCGAACCTACCGGCCGCGACGTTTCGCAACGCCGGATCGTCGGTCAATTGATCGTTAACGGCTCCGCGAGCCGTTGTTTCGATAGGACGTTTGTTAGGTAGCCGCGATCCCGCGCTTCGCGCGGGGGCGGCTAGTCCTGCGTGAGGCAAACGGCGATGCGGCCGTCGCGCACGCGCGTCAGGTACGAGGGGATCCGGACGGCCGCGTCATCCAGGCACTGACCGTTCGTCAGATCGAAGTTCTGCTTGAAGATCGGGGACGCGATCTTGGGGATACCGCCCCGGTCTCCCACGATGCCGCGCGCGATCACGAAGGCGTGGCTGAACGGGTCGTAGTTGCCGACCGCGAAGATCTGGTCGTCGCCTTCACCCACCCGGACGACGGCGATCTGCAGGTCGCCGATCAGGACGGCGACGCCGGTGTCCGGCGTGATCTCGTCGACGGCGCAGACGTCGATCCACTCCGGCCAGGTCGAGGGGACCACGCTCAAGAAGCCGCCCCGATCTTCACGAGGGCCAGCGCCGGAACGCGCCGGGCCTTCTCTTCCCAGGTCGCGGGCCGATGCTGGGCGCGTTCGGGCACGCGCATGATGCTGGGATCGGGCGCGCTGCTGTTCACGAACGGACGGAACTGGCGCAGCTTCTCGGGATCCGACAGCGCCGCCTTCCATTCACATTCGTAGGTGTCGATGACGTGCGCCATCTCGGCTTCCAGCTCGGCGCAGATCCCCAGGCTGTCGTCGACGATCACGCCGCGCAGGTAGTCGATGCCGCCTTCGAGGTTGTTCAGCCAGGTGGCGGTGCGCTGCAGGCGGTCCGCGGTGCGGACGTAGAACATCAGGAAGCGGTCGATGGTGCGGATCAACGTCTCGTCATCCAGATCGGTGGCGAACAAAACCGCGTGCTGCGGTTTCATGCCGCCGTTGCCGCACAGGTACAGGTTCCAGCCCTTCTCGGTCGCGATGACGCCGAAGTCCTTGCCCTGGGCCTCCGCGCACTCGCGCGCGCAGCCGGAGACCGCGGACTTCAACTTGTGCGGCGCGCGCAGGCCCTTGTAGCGGTTCTCGATCCGGATCGCCATCGCGACCGAATCCTGCACGCCGTAGCGGCACCAGGTGCTGCCCACGCACGATTTCACGGTGCGCAGCGCCTTGCCGTACGCGTGGCCCGACTCGAAGCCGGCGTCGACCAGCTCGCGCCAGATCTCCGGCAGCTGCTCGACGCGCGCCCCGAACATGTCGATGCGCTGCGCGCCGGTGATCTTGGTGTAGAGGCCGAACTGGCCGGCGATGCGCCCGATCGCGACCAGCTGCGCCGGCGTGATCTCGCCGGCGGCGACGCGCGGGACGATCGAGTACGTGCCGTCGCGCTGGATGTTCGCCATGAACCGATCGTTGGTGTCTTGCAGCGGCCGGTGCTTGGGCGCGATCACGTGCTCGTTCCACGCCGACGCCAGGATCGACGCGACGGCGGGCTTGCAGATCTCGCAGCCGCGGCCCTTGCCGTGGGCGGCCAGCGTCGCGTCGAACGTCTTGTGCTTGTTGAAGCGAATCAGCGAGTACAGCTCCTGGCGGCTGTGCGGGAAGTGCTCGCACAGATGGTTCGAGACGGCGATGCCGGCGCGCTTCAGCTCGGTCTTGAGCAGCTCCGTCACCAGCGGCACGCACGATCCGCAGGTGGTGCCGGCGCGCGTGCATGTCTTGACCGCGCCGATCGCGGTCAGCTTCTGCTCCCGCACCGCCGCGCAGATCGCGCCCTTGCTGACGTTGTTGCACGAGCAGATCTGCGCGCTGTCGGGCAGCGCCGTGACGCCCGCGCCCGCGGGCTTTTCGCCGGAGGCGCTGGGGAGTATGAGGGTCTCCGGCTGCGGCGGCAGCACGATCTGGTTCTGCGCCAGCTGCAGCAGCTGCCCGTACGACGCGGCGTCACCGACCAGGATGCCGCCCAGCAGATGCTTGCGGTCGGGCGACAGCACCAGCTTCTTGTAGATGGCGCCCGCGGTGTCGAAGATGCTGATCACGTGCGAGCCGGGATGCGCGGCGAACGCGTCGCCGAAGCTCGCGACGTCGACGCCCAGCAGCTTCAGCTTCGTGCTCATGTCGAAGCCGGTGAACATGTCGTCGCCGCCGCACAGGTCGGCGAGCGCCGCCCGCGCCATCTGATAGCCGGGCGCGACCAGGCCGTAGCAGCGGCCTTCGTACGACGCGCATTCGCCGATCGCGTAGATGGCCGGATCGGCGGTCCGGCAACGCTCGTCGATCGCGACACCGCCGCGCACGCCGACCGCGATGTCCGCGTCGCGCGCCAGCTCGTCGCGCGGGCGGATGCCGGCCGAGAACACCACGGCGTCGACCTCCAGCTCGCTGCCGTCCGCGAACCGCAGCGCGCGCGCGCGGCCGTCGCCGGCGACAACCTCCTTGCTGGCGGTCGCGGTGTGGACGGTGACGCCCAGGTCCTCGATGCGCTTGCGCAGCACGGCGCCGCCCGCGTCGTCGAGCTGCAGCGCCATCAGGCGCGGCGCCAGCTCGATCACGTGCACCTTCATCCCCAGCTTCTGCAGCGCGTACGCCGCCTCCAGGCCCAGCAGACCGCCGCCGATCACCGCGCCCGTTCCGCCCGGATGGCGCGCGGCCCAGGCCGAGATCGCCTCGAGATCCTCGATGGTGCGGTAGACGAAGCAGCCGGGCAGTTCCCGCCCCGGCACGGGCGGCACGAACGCCGACGAGCCGGTCGCCAGCACCAGCCGGTCGTAGGGGATCTCGCCGCCTTCGATCTCGACGACGCGCCGGGCGCGGTCGATGCGGCGCGCGCGCGTCGCCAGCCTGACCGTGAACCCGGCGGCCTCGTACTGGCCAGGCCGCGCCAGCGCCAGATCCTCGGCCGACTTGCCGTCGAAGTACCCCGACAGGCCCACCCGGTCGTAGGCGAGCCGCGGTTCCTCGCCGATCACGGTCACGTCGAA
>Ga0070686_100000861_pt1 | contig 17630 bp, 11 predicted proteins | sample KBSS23LmetaG_FD_65654 | JGI IMG/M metagenome (GOLD analysis project Ga0070686, IMG submission 65654) | Switchgrass rhizosphere microbial communities from Kellogg Biological Station, Michigan, USA - KBS S2-3L metaG | ecosystem: Host-associated > Plants > Roots > Rhizosphere ... | reverse complement strand
ACCGTCACAGTAACGAACACGGCCAATGGCGCAACGCAGACCGTGACGACCGGAGAGCGCGGCAATTATCGCGCGGTCGCGCTGCAGCCGGCGCCCTACTCGATCACGGCCGAGCTCAGCGGGTTCGCGACGCTCAAGCGCGAGGTCGTGCTGACCATCGGCACCGAGCTGACGATCGACTTCAAGCTCGGCATCGCGGCGGTCTCCGAAACGCTCAACGTCGTCGCCGAAACGCCGCTGGTCGAAGTGGCGAAGTCGCAGCCCTCGTCGGTGGTCGTCGCCGAGCAGGTGGCGGCGCTGCCGGTACTGCAGCGCAACTTCCTGACGCTCGCTCAGCTGCTGCCGAGCACGACGCCGAACAACCTCGGGCAGAAGTTCGCCGTCATCCAGTTCGGCGGCCCCGCCGATCAACGCAACGGCTATACGACGCTCATCGACGGCGGCGATATCGACGATGCCGTGTGGGGCAATCCGACGATCAACATTCCGCAGGACGCGGTTCAGGAATTCAAGGTCTTCCGCAACCAGTTCGACGCCGAGTACGGCTCGGCGCTGGCCGCGGTCGTGTCGGTCGTCACCAAGTCCGGCACGAATGCCTTCACCGGGACGCTGTCGTACTTCGGCCGCGACAAGGCGCTGAACGGGAAGAACTACTTCGCCACCGGCGAGAAGCCGCCGTTCGATCAGACGCGCGTCGGCGGTACCGTGGGCGGACCGATCCTCCGCAACCGGACGCATTTCTTCGCCTCGTACGAGCGCAACGATCTGAACACCGTCAAGATCATCAGCCTGCCGGCAAACAACCCGTTCGCGGTGAGCAACAACGGCGAGTTTCCGTCAGGGTCGCAGAACACCGTGGCGACCGGGAAGGTCGATCACCGCCTCAGCGACAGCAACTCGCTGTTCGCGCGCTGGGCCTACGACGACCAGTACGCGACCCGCACCGGCAACACCACCTCCGACTCGCGGCAGGTGAACGACTACAGCCACATGCAGAGCGTGATCGTCGAGGACAACGCGGTGCTGTCGAAGGCGATGGTCAACACGGTGCGCTTTCAGTTCATGAATCACGATCTCGGCACCGTGCCGAACAGCTTCGACCTGAGCATCGCGCGCCCCTCGGCGAGCTTCGGCCAGGACACGACGGTGCCGCAGGATTTCCCGCGCCAGCGCTACCAGGTGTTCGACACGTTCTATATCAACTCGCCGGCCCACGATCTGAAGTTCGGCGGCGATTTCGAGTTCGCGCACCACGAATACGACGCGCATTTTTTCCAGGCCGGCTACTTCCAGTTCGGCACCGACCTGCCGTTCGACGTCAACAACCGCACGACCTGGCCGATCTCGTTCACGATGCAGACGCCCGGCCACTGGCAGTTCGATTCGAAAGCGGTGAACACGTTCGTCGACGACACCTGGCGGCTCGCCGATCGCCTGCGGCTCAATCTCGGTCTCCGCTATCACTTCGACGCCGACCTGCGGTTGTCCGACTTCTACAACTCGCTGATCGACAACCCGCAGTACAAGAACCTGGACCAGTTCGTGTCGCGCGACCGCAGCAACGACTACGGCAATTTCCAGCCGCGGGTTGGCGCCACCTACGACGTGCGCGGCAACGGCACGCTGGTGCTGCGCGGCGGCGCCGGCCGCTACTCGACCCGCAACCGCCAGTATTTCCAGATGACGACCCAGGACCGGACGCTCGGCACGGCGGTGCTGATCACCGATCCGAACCAGTTGAAGTTCTACCCGGACATCAACGCGGTGCTCGGCGGCCGCAGCCTCACGGACTACGTCGCCGCCGGCGGCGCACGGTCGTTGTTTCTCATCAACGACAACTACGTGCTGCCGTACTCGTGGAACACCACCGCCGGGGCCGGCTGGCAGCTGAATCGCGTCACCTCCCTCGACGTCGACTACGTCCACGACCTCGGCGAGAAGCAGCTCGGCGCCTTCGACGCCAACCTCCCGGTCAGCGGCGCGATCAGCGCCACCAACCCGCGGCCGGTGTCGAACTTCAGCGAAGTCAAGGTGATGGAGAACAACACCACGAGCTGGTACAACGCCGTGGAGACGCAGCTGCGGACGCGCGTCCGCGGCGCCGACAGCCTGCAGGTGTCGTACACGCTCGCGTTCAGCCAGCGCGACGGCGTCAACCACTATCAGAACTACTTCGGGACGATGCGGACGCCGCAGCAGTTCGGCTACCAGGAAGGCGGCAACCGCCACAACCTGACGGTCTCGGGCTCGACGCACCTGCCGCTCGATTTCCAGGTGAGCGGCATCGTCCGCTGGCTGAGCGGATCGCCGTTCACGGTCCAGACCGGCGTCGATCTCGACGGCGACGGCCAGACGCAAAGCGATCGGCCGGTCGGCCTGCCGATCACCGTCGGCATGGGCGACGTCGATTCGCAGTTCGCGATCATCAACGCCTTCCGCGCTTCGCGCAATATCGCGCCGATCACCCGCGACCAGCTGAACCTCGATCAGTACCTGTCGGTCGATGCGCGGCTGACGAAGCAGCTGCGGCTGACCGGCAGCCATCGCATCGACCTCTTCATCGAGGGCTACAACCTCACCAACCACGTCAACTTCAACCCGAACGTCACCGCCAACCTCGTCTCGACGAGTTTCCTGGCGAGGACGTCGGCCAGCGATCCGCGGCAGATCCAGTGGGGGTTCCGGTATGCATTCTAAGAGGTCGCGCGCGATCGTAGCGCAGGCCTTCAGGCCTGCCGTCGCGCAGGCCTTCAGGCCTGCCGTCGGCGCGGGCAGCCCTAAAGGGCTGCGCTACGTGATCGTGATCGGTATCGTCGCCGTGGCTCTCGTCGCCGCTGTCGCGGTGCCGCACGCGCAGGCGCCGAAGCGGCTGGCGCTCGTCGGCGGCATGCTGCTCACCGGCTACGAGGTGCCGCCGATTCATCACGCGGTGGTGCTCGTCGAGGGCAACAGGATCGTCGCTGCCGGGCCGGCGTCGGAGATCAAGATTCCGAGCGATGCAACCGTCGTTGACACCAGCGGCCGCACGATGCTGCCGGGCCTGATCGAGGCCCACGGCCACCTGATCACGCTGGGCCACGGCAGCTACGACACCTGGTTCCCGTGGATCAATACCCACGGCGGCGACGCGATGCTGATGAAGGTGATGGAGACGGCGGCCAAACAGCTGCTGTTCGCCGGCGTCACGACCACGGTCGACCTCGGCGCGCCGCTGCAGCCGATCCTCACGATTCGCGATCGCATCAACAAGGGTGAAGTCGTCGGCACGCGCGTGCTGGCGAGCGGTCCGTGGATCTCGCGCGGCGCGAGCGGCGCGATGCAGGTCGGCTTCGGCGGCATCAACATCTCCTCGCCGCAGGAAGCCGGGCAGCAGGTGGAGAGGCTGGCCACCGCGGGCGTCGATCACATCAAGGCGCATTCGGGGCTGACCTTCGACGACTACAAGGCGATCGTCGAGGCGGCGCACAAGCACCGGATTCGCGTCCATGCGCACGTCTACGCCGAATCGGACGTCCGCCACGCCCTCGAAGCCGGCGTCGACGTGCTGCAGCATGTCGGTTCGGCCGGCACCGCCCCGCCGTACTCGCCGGAGATGATCCGCGACATCGTCAACGCCGGACGCCCGGTCGTCGTCACCGCGGCGCATCGCGCGTGGGTGTACGCGGACACCGCCGCGTTCCCGGAGCGGCTCCAGGATCCGGAGATGAAGAAGCTCTTCCCGCCGGAGATCTTCGCCGAGATCCAGGACTCGCTGAAGAACTGGCCGGCGCTCGGCTACTTTCAACGCACCGATCGCGAGATGCTCTATCGCGAGCGCGGCGTCAAGCAGTTCATCGAGTCGGGTGCCGTGATGGGGATGGGCACCGACAGCGGCACGCCGATGAATTTTCACAGCGAGGCGCTGTGGCGCGAGATCAAGGTGCACGTCGACATGGGCATGACGCCGCAGCGGGCGATCGCCGCGGCGACGCGGGTCAACGCGACGATCATCGGCAAAGGCCGCGAGCTCGGCACGATCGAACCCGGCAAGCTGGCCGACATCATCGTCGTCAAGGGCAACCCGCTGTTCGACATCGTTGCGCTCTCGAACGTCGAGATCGTGGTGAAGGACGGCGCCGTGCTCAAGGGTGCGCCGGCGGCCCAGCCTGGCAACCGTACATCGAGCAGCAAATGATGTTCGCAGTGCTCCGATCACGCCACCAAGGCACGAAGGCACGAAGAATGTCCTGTCCGAAACCGTCTTCGTGTCTTCGTGCCTTCGTGGCAGCTCCGCTTCTGTCGATCGTCGTGGTTGCGGCACAGCCGCCGAATGTCCCGCCGACGCAGGATCTTCAGCATCCGCAGAACACCAACATCGGCATCTTCACGTTCACCGGCCGGTGCGCGACGTGTCACGACACGGGGAAAGACGGCGCGACCGATCGCTACGCGCTGAATCGCTTCACGCCCGAGCAGGTGCTGGCGTCGATCACCACCGGATCAATGGCGCAGTACGCGCAGGGTCTCTCGGATTTCGAGAGGCGAGTGGTAGCCGTCTACGTCGGCGGCCGTCCGCTCGGCTCGTACGATGCCGGCGAAGCGGCCAAAATGCGCAACCGCTGTGCTGCGCCTCTCCCGTTCGAGCCGGCGAGCGCCGACGACTGGAACGGGTGGGGCTACGACACGGGCAACTCGCGGTATCAGCCGAAGCCTGGCTTGACGGCCGCGGAGGCTGGCAACCTCGCGCTCAAGTGGGCGTTCGGATTTCCTAACGGCAACTCGGCCTACGGGCAACCGACGGTCGCCGGCGGCCGCGTGTTCGTCGGCGCCGACACCGGTTTCGTCTACGCGCTCGACGCCGCGAGCGGCTGTGTGCACTGGTCGTTCCGCGCCAACGCGGGCGTGCGCACGGCGATCAGCATCGGCAAGGGCAGCGGCCCGCATCGCTACGTCGCGTACTTCGGCGACGTCAAGGCCAATGTCTACGCGGTCGACGCGGATACCGGCGTGAAAGTCTGGAGCGATCGGATCGATCGCCATCCGGTCGCCCGTGTCACCGGCGCGCCGACGCTCGTCAACGGACGGCTCTACGTCCCGATGTCGTCGCTCGAGGAATCGGGCGCCGGCAACCCGGGTTATCCGTGCTGCACGTTCCGCGGCGGCGTCACGTCGTACGACGCGCAGACCGGCAAGCGGCTGTGGACCTCGTACACGATCGCCGAGAAGCCCGTACCGCTGAAGAAGACCTCGAAAGGCACGCAACTGTGGGGACCCGCCGGTGCCGGCGTCTGGTCGTCGCCATCGGTCGATCTCAAGCGGCGCGCCGTCTACGTCGCAACCGGCAACGGTTACACGGAGCCCGCCGCCCGCGGCTCGGATGCGGTCGTCGCGTTCGATCTCGACTCCGGCAAGCGGCTGTGGACGAAGCAGGTGATGGCGAACGACGCCTACGTGCGCGACTGTCCCGGCAAATATCGTCCGCTCGTCCCGAAGGACAACAAGTCGGAAACCTGCCCCGACGAACTTGGCCCCGACATGGATTTCGGCAACGCGCCGATTCTCCGCACCTTGCCGAACGGCCGCGCGCTGATCGTGATCGGACAGAAGGACGGCCATGCGTGGGCGCTCGATCCGGACAAGGAGGGCGAGATCGTCTGGAGCCGCCAGGTGGGCCTCGGTCTCGACGGCGGCGGCGGCGCGATCATGTGGGGCTCCGCTGCTGATAATCAACTCGCCTATTTCCCGGTCACCCGCGCCTCGCAACCGCTCGGCGTCGCGGCGCTGCGGCTGCAGAGCGGCGAGATCGCGTGGCGCGCGTCGCCGCCGGAAGGCGGCGGTGCGCCGGTCACGGTGATTCCCGGCGTGCTGTTCTTTGGCTCGAGCACCGGCATCGTGTTCGCGTACGGCACCGCCGACGGCAAGGCGCTGTGGCAGTTCGACACCGCACGCGAGTTCGAGACGGTGAACGGCGTCCCGGCGAGAGGCGGCAACATCAACGCCGCCGGTCCCGTCGTCGCCGGCGGCATGCTGTTCGTGCCGTCCGGCTACTCAGAACTGGGCAACGGCGCGAGGGGCAACGTCCTCCTCGCGTTTGGCGTGCGATGACGTGAACCAACAACACGTAGCGGCGCCCTTTCAGGGCGCCCGCTCGGGCACGCTGAAAGCGTGTCCCTACGTCTCGAATGATCGAATCGAAGGGGGATGACATGCGTCGATTGATGACATGGGCCGGCATCATCGGTGTCGCCGCCGCCGCGACGATTGGCGTGCGCGGTCAGGATCCGGACGGAGGCGCGGCGCGCGGACGACCGCTCGCCGCCTACCGCCCGGCCGTGCCGGGCGTCCACGGGCTCGTCACCGCCGGCCATCCGCTCGCCGCGATGGCCGGTCTGCAGGTGCTGATGAAAGGCGGCACCGCGATGGACGCCGCCGTCGCCGTCGGCGCCACGCTGAACATGATGGAGCCGCAGATGAACGGCGTCGGCGGCAACGGCTTCATGACGGTCTACGACAAGAAGTCGGGCCGCGTCTATTCGCTCGCCATGGCCGGCGCCGCGCCGAAAGCCATCAAGGCCGAAGCGATGACCCCCGAGACGCTCGACTGGGGCATCAACGCCGGCATCGTGCCGGGAAATTTCGGCGGGTATCTCGTCGGCTTCGAACGGTTCGGCACGATGAGCCTCGCCGATGTCCTCGCGTCGGCGATCGACTACGCCGAGCACGGCTACCCGATCGATCCGTCGCTGGCGACGGCCATCGCCCGCGCGCGGCCGCGGCTGTCGCAGTTCCCGTCCACGGCGAACGTGTTCCTGCCGGGCGGGCGGCCCCCGGAACCGGGCGAGCTGTTCAAGAACGTCGATCTCGCCTCGACCTTGAAGAAGGCCGTCGACGCCGAGCAAAGCGCGTTGAAGCAGAAGAAGTCGCGCGTCGACGCCATCGAAGCCGCGTTCAACCGGTTCTACAAGGGGGACATCGCGCAGGAGTTCGAGCGGTTCTTCAAAGAAAACCACGGCGCGATGACGGCCGCCGATCTCGCCGCCTATCGCCCGGAGTGGCAGGAACCGGTGCACGTCACCTATCGCGGCTACGACGTCTACAGCAATCCGGCGACGTCGCGCGGTGGCATCGAGCTCGCGATGCAGCTGAATCTCGTCGAAGGCTACGACCTCGCGAAGATGGGCGCGAACAGTCCGGAAGCGCTGCACCTGCTGATCGAAGCGATCAAGGTCGCGAAAGCCGACGTCTACAAGTACGTCGCCGATCCGAAGTTCACGCGGATTCCGATGGCCGGGCTGCTCTCGAAAGCGTACGCGGAGGAGCGGCGCAAACTGATCGAGCCGCGCAAGGCCATGGCCTATCCGACCGCCGGCGAGCCGGCCCGCTTCGCGCCGTCAACCGCGGCCGGCGTCGCCGCGCTGCTGTCGCAACCGCCCGCCGCCGGCCCGGCCTTCCCCGACGATTACGAGATGGAGCGCGACACGACGAGCTTCTCGATCATCGATCAGTACGGCAATGCGGTCGCCTGCACGCCGACCCTCGGCGGCGGCTTCGGCGCCGGCGTCGTCGTCGGCAACACCGGGCTGCTGCTCAATAACGGCATCCGCCTCGGCTCCTCGTCGCCGTATCCCGACAACGTCAACTACGTGCGCGGGGGGCAGATCCCTCTGCTGAACAACTCGCCGACCATCGTCCTCAAGGACGGCCGCGTCGCGATGGTATTCGGTACGCCCGGCGGCGAAACGATCGGCCAGACCGAGTTCCAGATGCTCGTCAACGTGATCGACTTCCACCTGCCGGTGCAGCAGGCGGTGGAGCAGCCGCGCTTCGCGCTCGACGCGAAGCCGAATTTCTACAAACCCGGATCGCAGATCTCGGTGACGATGGAGCGGCGTGTGCCCGCCGAGGCGCAGCGCGCGCTCGGCGAGTGGGGCCACACGATCGTGGCGACCTCGGACTTCACCGCCGGCGTTGGCGGCATGCAGGCGATTGTCGTGGATCTGCAGAAGGGAACGATGACTGCGGGAGCCGATCCGCGGCGGACCGGGTACGCCGTGGGCTGGTAACGAAACCCTTCAGGAGCGGGGCGGCGTCCCCCCCGGGCGACGCCCCGCTCCTGCTGCCCCACGCTTGGTGATGCTTGCAATTAAGAATTGGGAATTAAGAATTAAGAATTCGCACAACGTTCGAAAGATCTGGACGCGAGAATCTGCGAAATCCCGCGCTCGTTGGTACGAATTCTTAATTCTTAATTCCTAATTCTTAATTCCTAATTCTTAATTACACCGCCTCCGTCCGCTCGGCCGTGAGCGGCCGCCGTTCACTTCCCTCGGCGGCGGCCACGAAGCACACGCCCGGCGTATTGCCGAGCAGGAGTATACCCAGCCCATAGTACGCAACCAGCGTAATGCAAAGCGGAGCCCATAGCGCGCCCATCACGGCATAGACCACCAGGCCGATGGTGCCGACGACGGCGGCGTCGCACGCGACTGCGGTGATGCGGCTGCGCATCGAGGCGGCAATCGCACCGGGCGAGAACGCCGCGGGCGGATCGGCCACGGTGATGCGGACCGTCGGCTTCGAGACGGCTGCGGCCAGCGGCGACGGCGCGGCGGTGCCAGCTTTCGCGGCGGCGACCTGTGCGACCGCTTCCTCGGGCGGCGGCGGTTCGTTCGGATCGGGAAAACGTTCGAGGAACTCGCGGGTGGTTGCCTCGATATCGAGGCCGATCGCCTTCGCGTACGCACGGATGAAATTCTTCCGGAAGATGCCTGACGGCCAGCGGGAGACGTCGTCGCGCTCGAGATCCTCGAAATGCGAGACGCTGATTTTCGTGTTCTCGGCGATCGAGGCGAGCGGGATCTGGCGGCGTTCGCGCTCGCGGCGAAGGCGGGCGCCGAAGCTGTCGTCCGGGCGGGCGCGGCTGGCGGTCGCTGGCATCTCGGGTCGCGGCGTGCCTTGCAAATTCGGCTCCCGTATTCTGCGCGGGGTCCCGCGCGGCGACTGCACGTTTTCCGTACAGCCTACAGTGTACGCTTCGCGCTTGCTTGACACATCGATCAACGCACACGTATAACCCGACTCTGTCATTTCGGAGGACATATGTTGCGTGCCCGATCTGCTCTGATCATCCTGGCCGGCCTGTTTTGCGCCGCATCCGCGTTCGCCCAGGGCCAGAGCACGAACCTCGTCGGCGTGGTCACCGACGCCCAGGGTGGCGTGCTCCCCGGCGTCACCGTCACGGCGACGTCGCCGGCGCTGATCGGATCGCGGGCGGCGGTCACCGAAGTCAACGGGACCTATCGCCTCCCGTCACTGCCCGAGGGTACCTACCAGCTCGCGTTCGAGCTGAGCGGTTTCCAGACCTATAAGCGAACCAACATCGTCCTCTCGCTCGGGCAGACGCTCACCGTCGACGCGCAGCTGCAGGTCCAGTCGCTGCAGGAAAGCGTCACCGTGACTGCCGAATCGCCGCTCGTCGACGTCCAGACGACGAGCGTCGGTTCGACGTTGAACACCGCGAAACTGATCGGCGTCCCGACGGCGACCGACCTGTGGAGCGCGCTCGCGCGCGCGCCCGGCGTCCGCATGCAGGGCTACGACGTCGGCGGCAGCCACAAGAGCGAGCAGACCGGCTACGAAGCGTTCGGCGTTCGCGGCCAGGCCCGAGTCGTCACCGAAGGGGTCGACACGACCGAAGGCAACGGCGGCGCCGGGTTCTACCAGGATTACTACGCCCAGAACGAGATCGCGGTCAGCGCCGCCGGCCAGGACGTGACGATGAACACGCCCGGCGCGGCGGTGATCTCCTCGATCAAGAGCGGCGGCAACCAGGTCCGCGGCCTGCTGAACGTCACCTACGAGCCGACGTCGTGGATCGCGAACAACATCGACCAGGCGACACGCGACCGCGGTTTCACCGGCGTGCCGAACAACAAGTTCTGGGAGTTCCATCCCGACCTGGGCGGCCCGATCGTCCGCGACCGTCTCTGGTTCTTCGGCGCCTACAACCACTTCACGATCGACGAAGACATCAGCGGCGTACCGCACGACCGCGCCACTTACCAGGGCTACTACAACAACTACACGACCAAGGAAACCTTCAAGGCGACCGAGAAGGACACGCTGATCGGCTACTACCAGATCGGCTACCTGCGGACGCCGAACCGCAATCTGTCGGCGCTCACCAGTCCCGAGTCGGCGGCGACCCAGGAGAGCAACACGCACATGTACAACGGCAAGTGGAATCGCGTGTGGAGCAACCGCCTGTTCTCCGAACTGAACATCGGCGACTTCGGCTATCACTTCCCGCAGGGTCCGCTCGTCGACTACCACACCAATCCACCGCGGATCGACAACGCCACCGGCGTGCAGACCGGCGCGGCCTTCGCCGCCGCGGGCGCGAATGGTCCGTTCGTCATCGAGCGCAACAAGCCGCAACTGTTCGCGACGGTCACCTACTTCCTGCCGACGGCGACGGGCAGCCACGACCTCAAGAGCGGTCTCGAGTGGCTCGACGACGCGCAGCTCACCGAGAACACCGGCGAATCGGGTCCGGTCTACTACCAGGACCTGAACGGCCGGGCCGATCAGATCCAGTTGTTCAACTTCGGCGACCCGGCCACGCTGCGCAGCCAGTGGACCGGCGCCGACAACCGCAATCGCCGGCTCGCGCTCTTCCTGCAGGACCGCTGGGCGATCACCACCCGCGTCACCGTGACCGCCGGCGTGCGCTACGACCATCAGCGGCCGTACTACAAAGAGTCCACGCTCAAGCCGCAGCTGTCCGACATCTTCGCCGCGGCGACGATTCCAGGCGCGACGCTGCTCGAGCGCAACACTGTCGCGCCGCGCATCGGCGTCAGCATCGATCCGACCGGCGACACGAAATCGGCAGTGAAGGCATTCTACGGCCGGTACTACAACAATCTCGCCTCAGATTTCGCGAATTTGAATCCCGGCGGGGCCGCCTCGCGCACCTACCGGTTCAACGATCCGAACGGCAATCTCCTGTACGACGGCATACAGGAGCTCGGCAACCTGGTCGCGACCACCGGCGGCACGACGACGACGCTCGATCCGGACCTGCGCGTGCCGCACACCGACGAAATCGACCTGTCGTATCAACGGCAGTTCTGGGGCGAGTCATCGGCGCGCATCGCCTACGTGCGCAAGATGGTCCGCGACGTCTACGCGAACTTCAACATCGCGCGCGATGGCCAGTTCACCGTGCCGGTGGCGGTGCCGGTCACGCTGCGCAGCGTCGCCGGCGTCGAGGGGATCGAGACCTTCAACGTCTTCGACATCCCGGCGTCGCTGCGTGGCGTCGTTCGCAACCAGTTCACCAACATCCCCGACTCGGTGGGCGGCGGCTCCTACAACTACGACACCATCGAGCTGGCGTTCAATCGGCGGTTCAGCGGCGGGCTGTTCGTCGACAGCAGCTTCGACTACCTGCGGCGCGACGAACTACGTCAGAACACCGCCAGCACGAACCCCTTCTCCACCGATCCGCTCGCCATCAACTACTTCCAGAACGTCTATCCGACGGTGTCGAATCGCCAGCAGAGCTCGACCTGGCAGGCGCGGCTCTCCGGGCGCTACGCCTTCCCGCACGCGATTGGTCTTGGCGCGAACGTCCAGGTGCAGAGCGGCTGGCCGTGGGCGCGGCTGGTCTCGGTGACGCTGCCGACCGCCGGCACGCAGACGTTCTACCAGGAGGACATCAGCAACAACCGGTCGGACACCGTGCCGCTGGTCGGCCTGCGCGCCGACAAGGCGTTCAGGTTCGGCGATCGCCGGCTGATCGCGATGTTCGACGTCTTCAACCTCCTGAACTCGAACGCGGTGACGAACTTCACGCTGATCAACGGCGCCAACTTCAACAAGATTCTCGCCGCGCTGCAGCCGCGGACCTACCAGGTCGGCCTTCGCGTCGAGTTCTGACGCGGTGGCCGTCGCGCCTTCGAGCGAGCCGCTCGAGCGGCCGCACATCAGCGCCGCCGGCTGGCGAATCGTTCTCCTCGCCAGCCTCGGCGGCACGCTCGAGTTCTACGACTTCGTCGTCTTCGGCATCTTCGCGAAGGACATCGCCGACGCGATCTTCCCGAGCCCGACGCCGCTGATTTCCCTGATGGTGTCGTTTGCCGCCTTTGCCGCCGGCTACCTCGCCCGGCCGATCGGCGGCATCGTCCTCAGCCACTTCGGCGATCGCTACGGCCGCCGCCCGGTGTTCCTGATCTCGATCTTCGTGATGTCGGCGGCGACGTTTGGAATGGGACTCGTCCCGTCATTCGCCGTGTGGGGAGCGGCGGCGAGCGTGCTGATGGTGTCGCTGCGCCTGCTGCAGGGATTCTGTCTTGGCGGCGAACTGCCGGGCGCGCTCACCTACGTGGTCGAGACCGAGCCGCGGCATGCGCCATTTGTCTGCGGGGTCGTGTTCGCGTGCGTGACGATGGGAGTGGCGGCGGCGACGGCGGTGAGCCTGGCGGTGCGGACGTGGCTGCCGGCGGCGATGGTGCCATCGCTGGGATGGCGACTGGCGTTCGTCATCGGCGGCCTCGGCGGGCTGCTCAGTTTCGCGCTGCGCCGATCGCTCGAGGAATCGCCGGAGTTCGCGCGCATGAAGGCGCTCGCGTCGCGGCAGCCGTTCCGCGAAGTGCTGCGCACGCATCTGGCGCCGGTGGCGGTCGGCATCGGCGCGCTGGCGGCGACCGGCGGTTTCAACGGCCTGTTCTTCGCGCACATGGCCGCGTACGCGAGCGGCGTGCTCGGCTACAACCCGCGGGCGGCGATCATCTCGCAGTCGACCGGCGTCGTTGTGCACGCGCTGGGGATTCTCGCCGTCGGCGCGCTGGCGGATCGCCTTGCGCCGCGCGTGCTGCTGCGCGCCGGCGCGGTGGCGCTGATGGTGCTGGCGTTTCCGTTCTACAGCGCGCTGGCGGCGCGGGCGGTGAGCCCGACGCTGCTGATGATCCTGGCTGGATTGTGCGCGGCGCTGGTCAACGGCACATTCGCGGTGATTCTCACCGATCTGTTCCCGACGCGGGTCCGGTTCAGCGGCGTCGCGCTCGTCTTCAACATCGCCTTCACGCTGTTCAGCGGCACCGCCCCGCTCGTGGCGACGTCGCTGATTCGCAGCACCGCGATGACCACGGCGCCGGCGATCGTCATGGTCGCCTGCGGTCTGCTGACGCTGGCCGCCAGCCTCGCGTTATCGAGAGACGTCGGAGCGCGACGGTCGTAGTGTCCGGCTTTAGCCGGACCGTGATCACCGTTTACGGTTGCAGCTCTCTCACCGGCCGCACCTCGATGCTGCCTTCCCGCGCCGGCGGAATCTTGGCCGCGATCTGAATCGCGTCGTTGAGATCGCGCGCGTCGATGAGATAGAAGCCGGCGAGTTGCTCCTTGGTTTCGGCGAAGGGTCCATCGGTGACCGTCATCGCGCCGTTGCGGATGCGGACCGTCGTGGCCGTTTCGACCGGGTGCAGCGGTTCGGCGGCGAGCAGCATGCCGCTCTGCCGCAGGCCATCGCCGCAGGCCATGCATTCGCGGTCCGCCACGGCGTGCAGCTTCGACGCTTCAAGATAGACGAGGCATAGGTACTTCATCGGGTCTCCGCCAGGTTACTGATACGTTTCTCCAAAAACCGCCGTTCCGGCTCTTGCCGTGTCAGCGCCAGCGCGCGCTCGAACGACTGGCGCGCGTCGACGACCCGTCCCACTCGCCGGCATAGCTCGGCGCGCGCCGCGTGCGCCAGCCGGTAGTCGCGCAGATCGCCGCGATCGAGGATCGCGTCGACGAGCGCCAGTCCGGCCGCCGGTCCATCGCGCATCGCGACGGCGACGGCGCGGTTCAGCTCGATCACCGGCGACGGGTCCGAGCGCCGCAGCAGGTCGTACAGCCCGACGATCTCGGCCCAGTCGGTCGCGGCGGTGCTGGGCGCCTCCGCGTGAAGCGCCGCGATCGCCGCCTGGATCGCGTAGGCCCCTGGGCCGGCCGCGAGCGCCTCCCGCACCAGCCGGACGCCTTCGGCGATCTGGTCGCGATTCCAGAGCGAGCGATCCTGATCCTCGAGCAGGATCAGATCGCCGTCTCTCGTCGCGCGCGCCGCACGCCGCGAGTCGTGCAGCAGCATCAGCGCGAGCAGGCCAACCGCTTCCGGCTCCGGCAGCAGATCCACGAGCAGCCGACCGAGCCGGATCGCCTCGCCCGACAGGTCGTGCCGCGTCACCACCGATCCCGACGAGGCGGTATAGCCTTCGTTGAACACCAAATAGATCACGCGCAGCACTGTGTCGAGCCGCGCCGGCAGTTCTTCCCGCGCCGGCACCTGATACGGAATCCGCGCGTCGCGGATTTTCGCCTTGGCGCGGACGATCCGCTGCGCCAGCGTCGGTGCCGGCGTGAGGAACGCCTGCGCGATCTCTTCCGTCCGCAGCCCGCACACCTCGCGCAGCGTCAGCGCCACCTGCGCATCGGCGGCCAGCGCCGGATGACAGCAGGTGAAGATCAACCGCAGCCGATCGTCCTCGACGGTCTCTTCGTCGTTCCATGCCTCGGGCGCGACCGCGATCTCGGCGGCGGCGGCGCCTTCATCGAGCTGATCGAAGCGCGACTGCCGGCGAAGGCCGTCGATTGCCTTGAACCGTCCCGCCGACACGAGCCACGATCGCGGGTTCTTCGGCACGCCTTCACGCGGCCACTGTTCGAGGGCGGCCCTGAACGCATCGTGCAGCGCCTCCTCGGCCGTATCGAAATCGCCGAGCAGGCGGATCAGCGTCGCCAGGACACGCCGCGACTCCGCGACGTAGACGGCGTTGACGGTCTCGTGAATGGGATCGACCGCGGTCACCGCGGACGATCACATCATCTTCAGCGCCAGCCGCGCAACCTCGCGCATCGCAGCGGCCCTGGCGCGTTCGCCTTGTAGTCGAACGGCAGCGCCGCGGATCGACAGGCCGAGCGCGCGCCGCCGTTTCGCGGGCTATTCGCCGGGGCCGATCGCCGCGGCGGAATCGCATATCATTTCGGGCGGGATGTCAGAGACCTTCGCGCCGCAGCAGAAGCGGATCAACACGCCGGCGCAGGTGCTGTTCGCCAGCCTCATCGGGACGACGATCGAGTTCTTCGACTTTTACATCTACGCCAACGCCGCGGTGCTGGTGTTTCCGCGGTTGTTCTTCCCGGCGTCGGATCCCGCGTCGGCGACGCTCGCCTCGCTCGCCACCTTCGCGATCGCTTTCCTCGCGCGGCCGATCGGATCGGCCCTCTTCGGTCACTTCGGCGATCGCGTCGGCCGCAAGACCACGCTGGTCGCGGCGCTGCTGACGATGGGGTTGTCGACGGTGACGATCGGGCTGCTGCCGACTTACGCGACGCTCGGGATTGCGGCGCCGCTGCTGCTGGCCCTCTGCCGGTTCGGCCAGGGCCTCGGCCTCGGCGGCGAGTGGGGCGGCGCGGTGCTGCTGGCGGTGGAAAACGCGCCGCCGGGCAAGCGGGCGTGGTACGGCATGTTCCCGCAGCTGGGCGCGCCGATCGGCTTCCTGTTCTCCGGCGGCGTGTTCCTCGCGCTCTCCGCGGCGCTCACCAACGAGCAGTTCTTCTCGTTCGGCTGGCGGCTGCCGTTTCTCGCCAGCGCGGCCCTCGTCCTCCTCGGGCTCTACGTGCGGCTCACGATCACCGAGACGGCCGTGTTCAAGAGCGCGGTCACCCGGCAGGAGCGGGTCGAGATTCCGATGCTCACCGTCTTCAAGGAACATCCCGCAACGCTGGTCCTCGGCGTGCTCGTCGCGCTGTCGGCGTTCGTGATCTTCTACTTGATGACGGTGTTTGCGCTGTCGTGGGGCACGAGCGCGCTCGGCTACTCTCGCGAAAAGTTCCTGGTGATCCAGCTGGTCGGGATTCTGTTCTTCGCGCTGACGATTCCGATCTCGGCGCGGCTCGCCGAGGTCGGCCGCCGCAAGATGCTGATCGCCGTCAACCTCGCGGTCGTCGTGTTCGGCATCGTCTTTGCGCCGCTCTTCGCCGGCGGAACGGCCGGCGCCGTCGCGGTGATGGTGATCGGGATGTCGCTGATGGGCCTCGTCTACGGTCCGCTCGGCACGGTGCTCTCGGAGCTGTTCCCGACCGCGGTGCGCTACTCCGGCAGCTCGCTTACGTTCAACCTCGCCGGCATCTTCGGCGCCTCGCTGGCGCCGTACGCCGCGACCTATCTCGCCACCACCTACGGCCTGCAATACGTCGGCTATTACCTGTCGGCGGGAGCGCTGGTCTCGATTGCCGGCCTGCTCGCGACGCGCGAAACGAAAGACGATGTCCTGTGACCGCGTTCGCGCCTTCGTCGCGCGGACGCCTCACGGATCGCGATCTCGATCGGTTTCCTGAGACGACGCTGTTCGGGCGCCTCGCCCGCGCCGTCTGTCACGCCGGGTGCCTGCCGCGCAAGGAACTGTTCGAATCGTGGGAGATGGCGCGCCGCGTCAGGCGGCTGTTCCGCGGCGGGCGCGTCGTCGATCTCGGCGCCGGCCACGGCCTGCTCGCGCAGGCGATGCTGCTGCTCGACGACAGCTCACCATCGGCGCTCGTCGTCGACAAGGCGCCGGCGCCGTCGGCGGCGAAGGTGCACGACGCGATCGTCGGCGAGTGGCCGCGCCTCGCCGGCCGGGTGACGTTCGTCGCCGGCGCGCTCGACAGCGTCGCGATTGCCGCCACCGACATCGTCGTCTCGAGCCACGCCTGCGGTGCGCTCACCGATCGCGTCCTCGAATACGCCGTCGCCGCTCGCGCGCGCGTCGCGGTGATGCCTTGCTGCCACGACCTCGATGTCTCCGATTGCGGCGACCTGTCCGGGTGGCTCGAGGCGACGCTGGCCATCGATGTCGTCCGGGCGCTCGAGCTGCGCCGCGAGGGTTATCGCATCTGGACGCAGATGATCCCGGAAGCGATCACGCCGAAGAACCGATTACTGCTTGGGGCGCCGATTAATTCCTAATTCCAAATTCCTAATTCCAAATTCCAAATTCCTACGCGCGGCCGGCGAACTCGCGTGATTCGGTGTGCACTTTCACCTTTTCACCTTCCTTGATGAAGAGCGGCACGCGAATCTCGAGGCCGGTTTCGAGCGTGGCGGCCTTGGTGGCGCCGCCGCTTGCGGTGTCGCCGCGGACGGCCGGTTCGGTGGACGTGACGGTGAGCTCGACGTGCGGCGGGAACTGGATGCCGATCGGGTTGCCGTTGTACTTCTGAATCTGGACCATCACGTTGTCGACGAGCAGCAGCCGATCGTCGCCGATCATCTCGCCGCGCAGCGTCAGCGTGTCGAAGCTGTCCTGGTCCATGAAATGGTAGCCGTCGGCATCGGCGTAGAGAAACGAGGCCGGGACCGTGACGAGATCCGGCTCGCGGAACTTGTCGGCGGCCCTGAAGGTGCGATCGAACACCGCACGGGTGATCAGGTTGCGCATCTTGATGCGCACCAGGGTCTGGCCGCCGCGCGCCGTCGGCTTGGAGATGTCGACGTCGAGGCAATGGTACGGCGCGTCGTCGTACTCGAAGAACATCTTCCGCTTGATTTCGATTGCTTCAATCTGGCCGGCCATCGTCGTTTCGCTCGCCTGAAAGGCTCGCGCTCCTGCCAAAAAAAACGGCCGGCG
>Ga0070686_100000857_pt1 | contig 17678 bp, 12 predicted proteins | sample KBSS23LmetaG_FD_65654 | JGI IMG/M metagenome (GOLD analysis project Ga0070686, IMG submission 65654) | Switchgrass rhizosphere microbial communities from Kellogg Biological Station, Michigan, USA - KBS S2-3L metaG | ecosystem: Host-associated > Plants > Roots > Rhizosphere ... | reverse complement strand
TGCCCGGTTTGTACGACAGTCATTCCGTGTTCCTGAACGCCTCGTTCGTGGACAACCAGCCGCTGTCGGTCCTCGAAGCGATGGCATCCGGGATGCCGGTGGTCACGACCCCGATCGGCGATATTCCCAACATGGTGCAGGACGGCGAATCAGGGACGTTGGTGCCGGCCGGCGATCCCTCTGCCATGGCCAAGGCAGCGACGTTACTGCTCGAACAACCGGAGCGCGCGGCGCTCATGGCGAGGCGCGCACAAGAGTCGCTTATGCAATACGACTGGTCCAACGTCGGCCCCGCCTGGGCCGACACTTACCGGCGGCTTGCATCCGCCTCATCAAACAGGGAGGCCGCCTAACGATGTGCGCCATTGCGGGTATCGTGAAATTTGATCCGCGGGAGCGGGTAGAGCGTTCCCGTCTCGTCCACATGGCGGACGTGCAACAGCATCGAGGTCCCGATGGAGCGGGGCTGTGGATGGACGGGTGTGTCGGGCTGGCCCACCGGCGGCTGGCGATCATCGACGTTGCCGGAGGCCATCAGCCGATGAGCAACGAGGACGACAGCGTGTGGATCGTCTTTAACGGCGAGATTTACAACCATGCCGGTCTCCGGCGTGAGATGCAGCGGGCGGGACATCGCTACCGGACAAAGAGCGATACGGAAACGATTCTCCATCTGTATGAGAGCTACGGCGCCGGATGTATCGAGCGTCTGCAGGGGATGTTCGCCTTTGCCATCTGGGATCGGAGGCAGCGCCAGCTCCTCCTGGTCCGCGACCGGGTGGGGATCAAACCGCTCTACTATGCGTTCACCGATCGCGAATTGCTCTTCGCGTCAGAAATCAAAGGCATCGTGGCGTCAGGGGGATTAAAGATCAAGTTCAATGAGACCATTCTGCCGGAATATCTGGCCAACCGCTATGTGGCGGGAGAGGAAACGTTTTACCGCGGGGTGAACAAGCTTCTGCCCGGACATCTGTTGGAATGGTCGGTGGAGCAGGGATGTCGTGTCCGCCGCTACTGGCATCCGCCTCAGGACAGCGTGGATGAGAACATCCCGCTCTCCGCGCGCGCACACCAGCTCAAAGCCGGTCTCGAGCGGGCCGTGCAGAGCCATCTCATGAGCGATGTGCCGCTGGGATTATTTCTCTCGGGAGGACTGGATTCCAGCGGTCTCGGGGCGATAATGGCACCAATGATGCCGCATCCGGTGAAAACCTTTGCGGTCGGGTTTGCGGAGCGCGAAGCCAACGAACTGCAGTATGCCCGGCTGGTGTCGCACGCCATCGGATCGGACCACCATGAGGTGGTCGTCTCGGCCGAACAGTTCATGCAGGCCCTGCCGAGGCTGATCTGGCACGAGGATGAGCCGATCGCCTTTCAGTCGAGCGTGCCCTTGTTCTTTGTGTCGCGCCTCGCGCGACGGCACGTCAAAGTTGTGCTCACGGGCGAGGGGGCCGACGAGCTGTTTCTCGGGTATGACTACCGGTACCGGGTGACGGCCCTCAACGAACGCATCGGCCGTGTGTACTGGAAGGGTGTGCCCCGCCTCCTCCGCCGGGGCATCACGGGGGCGCTGTCGCGCCTGCCGTTGCCGATTCAGCGTTATGCGTCGCGGTCGGTGTTGGCGTACGAGCCCGGACCACGCGGCGTCTTTTTCGACAACTTTTCGGTGTTCCCAGAATCCCTGCAGCAGTCCCTGTTTCTGGACGGGCGCACGATGGGTACCCTCGATCCGTACGCCGAGGGTCTGCGGTACTGGGAGGAGCACCATGGCACGCTACTGGAGCGTATGAGCTACGCGGACGTGGCCACTCATCTCGTGGAACTGTTGATGAAGCAGGATCAGATGAGCATGGCCGCCTCGCTCGAAAGCCGGGTGCCCTACCTCGACCACCAGGTAGTGGAACAGGCGATGCAGATTCCCGGGGACCAGCGGATGAAGCGATGGCAGACGAAACTGGTCCTGCGAGAGGCGCTACGGCAGCTCGTCCCCCAGGCCGTCCTGACCAGACCCAAAATGGGGTTTCCGGTGCCGTTCGGTTCCTGGATGCGCGGCGCGTTTCGCTCCACCCTCGATGAGTACGTCCTGGGTCCGCGGGCCCTGGACCGAAAACTGTTCAGACCCGAAACGGTGCGCAGGATCGTGGATGAGCATGTGACGGGCACACGCTCGCATGGAGACCGTCTCTGGCTCCTCGTCAATCTTGAAATGTGGCTGCGGATGGCGGTTGACGGTGAGGAGCCCGAACCGTTCGAAGAGCGGACGGAGCGGATGGCGGTCTCGGCCTGACGGCGTCATGAAACCGATTTCAGCGAGGTTGAAAAAAATCGCCGCCATGGCGCCCGCCGAGTGGCATGAACGCGGGCGGCAGCTCCTGTTGAAGTCCGGCGAGCGGATCTTCGGCATGGAGCAGGGGGAACTGAACGACCGGTCCTTCCGGCGGCGACTGGCGCCTCCCTTTGACCAGGCCTCCGTCGAGACCGTTGCCGAAGACGTGCTGGCGGTGATGCGAGGGCTGGATTTCAGCCGGCGTCCCTTCATGCCGCTGTTCGGCATGCGCGAATTGACCGTTTCGCTGGTCCGCCGGCGGTTTCCGGTCGAATGCGAGCGGTTGCTCGACCGTGCCGATCGGGCCATGGCGGGACGGTTCGACCTCCTCGGCCTCGAGAACCTGTCGTTCGGGCAACCGATCGATTGGCATCTGGAACCGTTATCGGGCAAGCGTACGGGGCAGGTCCACTGGAGTGCGATCAATTATCTGAATCCGAACGTTGCGGGCGATAAAAAGATCACCTGGGAACTGAATCGACACGGCCATTTTGTCACGCTGGGTCAGGCCTATCTCCTGACGAAGGACGACCGATATGCCGATGCCTTCATCAGCCAGTTCACGGACTGGCTGGACGCGAATCCTCCCCGCCGGGGGATCAACTGGGCCAGTGCCCTCGAAGCGGCGATCCGATCGATCGCCTGGCTCTGGGCATTGCCCTGTTTTGCCTGGTCCGGGCGGCTGACCCCTACCATTATATGGAGGGCGCTCAAGAGTCTGGTCCAGCACGGCTCGTATATCGAATCCTATCTGTCCTATTACTTCGCCCCGAATACGCATTTGACCGGAGAGGCGCTGGGCCTCCTCTACCTTGGCACCGCCCTGCCATGGACGGCCGATGCCGCTCGCTGGCGTGCCCTGGGGCTGCGAATCCTGCTCGAGCAGCTACCGCGCCAGGTGCAGCCCGACGGCGTGTACTTCGAACATGCCTCCTACTACCACCGCTATACGACCGACTTCTACATCCACGCGATGTTGCTGGCGCGCGCGGCGGGGGTGTCACTGGATCCGGCGGTTTCACAGTCGCTCGGACGGATGTTCGACCATCTGATGTGGATCACGAGACCGGACGGCACGAGCACGCTCTATGGCGACGACGACGGCGGCCGCCTCTTGACACTCCATCAACGTGAGGCGGGCGACTTCCGCGATACCCTGCAGCTCGGGGCCGCGTTGTGCGGAGAAGGTACGTGGAAATGGGCCGCTGGACCTGCCGGCCCCGAAATGCTCTGGCTGCTGGGACCGGAGGGACTCGAGGCGTATGACCGTCTGGTCTCCGTCGAACCGGACAGCGTCATCCGGCGGTTTTCCTCAAGCGGATTCGTCGTGCTGCGGGATGGCTGGAAGGCCCAGTCGAGCTATGTGTTCGTTGATGCGGGCTCGCATGGCGCAATGAACTACGTGCATGCGCATGCCGATGCGTTGTCGTTCGAGTACGCGACGGACGGGGTCACCTGGGTCGTCGACCCCGGCACGTACACCTATACGCAAGACCGGGCGCTGCGTGACCAGTTTAGAACGTCGTCCGGCCACAACACGCTGCTGGTGGAAGGGCAGTCCCAATCGCAGCCCGACGGGCCATTTTCGTGGACTCAGGTTGCGGACACGACGTTACAAGACGTGACGGCCACGGCGGAGGCGGCGCGCTGCACCGGAGAGCACAACGGCTATGAACGGCTGACTCCTCCGGTAGGGCATCGGCGTCACATACAGCTCGTCAAGCGACCGGATCGTGTGTCGGGCTCATATCTCTTGATTGAAGATCACGTCACCACTGTCGGTGCCTACCGGTATCAGCTCCGATTCCATCTTGCCCCTGATTGCAAAGCGGCCCAGGCCGACGGACGATGGGTCGTGCACCACCCCACCGGCCCCATGCTTGCCGTGGCCATCTGGCTCGTGGAAGAGGGACGCGTGGCGACGCCGCTTGAGGTCACGGTGGAACCAGGGTGGGTGTCGCCGGAATACGCGCGCCGGTTGCCCGCGTCGATCCTCGTCGCCGATGCCCAAGGAACGGGCGATCGGACGTTTGTCACCGTGCTCGTCCCGCTCGAAGGCGACGCGGCCATCGATCTGGAAGGCTTGGCACATCTCCAAGTCGGACAGACTGAGCAATTCGCCGCCTGAACCCATCTCCAATTCCAGCGCTCAGCGGTGCGCGGAGCGGCACAGGACATGAGAGATCGCGTGAACGTATGCGCTTACTCTGGCTCAAAACCGACCTGCTGCATCCTGTCGATACGGGAGGAAAAATCCGCACGTATTTCATGCTGCGCGAGTTGATGCAGCGGCACCACGTGACCTATCTCGCGCTCGACGACGGTACAGCGGCGCCCGATGCGGTCACACGGGCGGCGGAGTACTGCCACGACCTGATTCGCGTGCCGCACCGCACCTCGGTCAAGTTTTCCTTCCGGTTCTTTGCCGAGCTGTTGAGGAACCTCGGATCGCGGCTTCCTTATGCGGTGGAAAAATACGAGTCCGCGGAATTTGGGCGGCGCATTGCCCAGGAACAGGAAAAGGCCGATGTGGTCGTCTGTGATTTCCTGTTTCCCAGCGTGAATGTGCCCACGTCGCTCTCTCGGCCGTCGGTGCTGTTCCAGCACAACGTCGAGGCGGTCATCTGGCGCCGGCATGCGGAGACTCAGAGCGGCCGGCTCGCGCGCATGCTGTTCCGCACCCAATGGCGCCGCATGGCAGCTTTCGAACGCACGGCCTGTGGCCGCTACGACGCCATCGTGGCGGTCTCGCCGCAGGATCGCTCGATCCTCGAACGCGACTATGCCGTACCGATGGTCCGGGACATCCCCACGGGGGTGGATACGGAATATTTTCGTCCGTCGAGCGCAATGAAGCCTGAACCGTACCATCTGGTGTTCAGCGGATCGATGGACTGGCTGCCGAACGACGACGCAATCAAATACTTTGTGCGCATGATCCTGCCGAAAATACGGGCCTCGTGTCCGGAGGTGGTGCTGACGGTCGTCGGCCGGAAGCCCTTTCCCGCACTGACGGCACTGAGCCGGGAGGATCCCCATATCCGCGTGACTGGCCGGGTCGACGACGTACGACCTTTTCTCGAGCGGGCAGCCGTGTATGTCATCCCCCTGAGAATCGGCGGAGGCACCAGGCTCAAGGTGTTCGAGGCGATGGCGATGGAAAAGCCCGTCGTGTCGACGTCCATCGGCGTCGAGGGCTTGCCGGTTGTCCATGGGACGGAGGTCCTCATCGCCGACGAGCCGGACGCCTTTGCGGACGCCGTCGTTCGCCTCCTGCGTGACAGCGCCCTTGCAGGACGGCTCGGAGAGGCGGGGGCGCGGAAGGTCAGAGCGCAGTTCGGCTGGGCGCCGGTGGCCGATGCGTTCATCGAAGCCTGCGAGACGGCTCGCCGGCGCTGGAAGCAGAAGCAGAAGTGTGACCAGGCGGACACGCGACGTCCGGATACGACGGCCGACCGTGCGTCTGGTCTCGATCCACGACAACTCAGCACATCCTGACAGGAGGCGTGAATGCGAATCAGCGTATTTGGTCTCGGATATGTCGGCTGCGTCTCTTCGGCCTGCTTTTCGGACAGCGGCCATGAAGTGATCGGTGTCGATACGAATGCCTTAAAAGTGCAGATCATCAATGAGGGACGGTCACCCGTCGTGGAGCCCGGGGTCGAGGATCTCATCGGGCGTGGAGTGAAGGAACAACGAGTCCGGGCGACGACGGATGCGACGGAGGCCGTCCAGAATACCGATGTCTCTCTCGTCTGTGTCGGCACGCCGGGGCAGGCCAACGGCAGTCTGGACCTTTCATACGTCAAGGGGGCCTGTAAGCAGATCGGGGTGGCCTTGGAGGGCAAAGGACGGTTTCACGTGGTCGCGATCCGCAGCACAATGCTGCCGGGGACCATCGCGGAGACGGTCGTGCCGACGCTGGAAGTCTACTCGGGCAAGAAGAACGGTCGGGATTTCGCCGTCGCCATCAATCCGGAGTTCCTGCGTGAGGGTACGGCGATTGCCGATTTTCATCATCCGCCCTTCACGCTGATCGGAGCCGATGATGAAGAAAGTGCAGGGATGCTCGGGCGGCTGTATGCCCATCTCGATGCGCCGGTGATCACCATCGGCGTCAAGGAAGCCGAGATGGTGAAATACACCTGTAACTGCTTCCATGGATTGAAAGTCGCGTTTGCCAACGAGGTCGGGGCCCTCTGTAAAGCCTTCGACATCGACAGTCACCGGGTGATGGAGGTCTTCTGTCAGGACACGAAGCTGAATCTGTCGCCCTACTACCTCAAGCCGGGATTTGCCTTCGGAGGATCCTGTCTTCCCAAGGATCTGCGAGCCCTGACGTACAAGGCCAAGACCGCCGATGTGGACGTGGCCTTGTTGAACGCCATTCTGTCGAGCAACCGCCGTCATATCGAACGCGGTGTCGAGATGGTGCTCCGTACGGGAAAAAAGCGGGTCGGCGTCCTCGGGCTCAGCTTCAAAACCGGCACGGACGATCTCCGTGAAAGCCCGATGGTCACCCTGATTGAGACACTCATCGGCAAAGGACTCCACGTGACGATTTTTGATCGTGAAGTGGAGCTGGCCCGCCTGTTCGGCGCCAACAAGGACTATATCGAGCAGGAAATCCCGCACATCTCGTCGTTGATGCGGCGGCGGCTCGATGAGGTCGTCGAACAATCGGAGGTGATCGTGCTCACCAAACGTTCGGATGAGTATCGAGCCTTCCTCGAACAGGTCAGTCATCCACCCCTCGTTTTGGATTTGGCGCGCGTCATTGACGGCAAGCGGTCGGATGCCGGGTATCAGGGGATCGGGTGGTGACGTGCACAAATCTTCGCGACCAAAGGAGGAGTCTACGATGTATGCGTTAGCCGCAGCCGCTGGACTGCTCATATTACTGCTGACACCCGCATTCGGATGCGCCGGGGCACCGTCCCACGACCGCAAGGAGACGGCGGCCCCGGAGCCCCCGCGGGAATATGTCGAGACCGCGCTGGTGCCCTCGTCAGGACATCTGATTCGCGTGCGGGACGGCGATGATTTGCAGGACGCCATCGATGTCGCACAGCCGGGGGATACGATCGTCGTGGATGCGGGGGCCACGTTCAAGGGTCCCTTCACACTGCCGAAAAAATCCGGGACGGGCTGGGTGACGATCAGAACCAGCACTCCCGACAAACAGTTTCCGCCTCCCGGGACCCGGGTGGCCCCGTCCCACGCGCCGCTCATGCCCAAGCTCATTTCATGGAAGGGAGAGGGCGTCGTGCTCGCCGAGCGGGGCGCACATCATTACCGGTTCATCGGCATCGAGGTCGTGCCCTCTGAAGGCACCTATCTCTACTCGCTGATGTGGTTCGGCACGAATCGAGAACGGACGGTCGAAGAACTGCCGCATCACATCATTGTCGACCGTTGCTACCTCCACGGTGATCCGAAAAAGGGGTCGCGGCGAGGCGTGGCCCTCAACGGTCGGCACCTGGCGGTCATCGACTCGTACCTCTCCGACTTTAAGGAGGTCGGAGGAGATTCCCAGGCGATTCTCGGCTGGGGCGGCCCCGGTCCGTTCAAAATCAGCAACAACTACCTGGAGGGGGCCGGTGAGAACATCATGTTCGGCGGAGGCGATCCGTACATCAAGGATCTCGTGCCGTCCGACATTGAAGTGCGAGGCAATCACCTGGTGAAACCCCTGCGATGGAAGAAGAACGAGCCGGGATTCGAAGGCACACAGTGGAGCGTCAAGAACCTGTTCGAGCTGAAAAATGCCCGCCGCGTCATCGTCGACGGCAATGTGATGGAACACAGCTGGGAGGAGGCTCAGACCGGATTTGCCGTGCTGTTCACGGTACGTAATCAAGACGGCAATGCCCCCTGGTCCGTTGTGGAGGATGTCCAGTTCGTCAATAACATCGTCCGTCACAGCGGGAGCGGAATTACGCTCATGGGACACGACAACAACCGCCCGTGGGAGCAAAGCCAGGAAACCAAACGGATTCTCATCCGGAACAATTTGTGGGAGGACATCGGAGGAGCGCGCTGGGGCGGCAGAGGCATCCTCTTTCAAATGGTGGAAGGCACGTCCGACGTCAGGATCGAGCAGAATACCGGCGTGCAACAGGGGTACACGTTGTTCTCCATGGGACCGCCGCACCGGCGTTTCACATTTCGGAGCAACATCGCCCCTCACAACGAATACGGCATCTTCGGGAACGATGTCGGCGTGGGAGTGGCGGCGTTGGATGCCTACTTTCCCGATGCGGTCGTGACCGAGAACGTCCTGGCCGGCGGGGAGGCGAGCCGCTATCCGGATGGGAACGTGTTTCCGGATTCGTTGGATGCCGTGCCCTTCGCTGATCGAAAAGCCGGGAACTACCGATTAACCGGCGGCATCAAAAATCTCAAGAACGCCGGCGTCGATGCGTCCGCGCTCTGCGCGGCCCTGAGTCCTCCTGATGCGCGCGAACAACCGATCTGCACTGAGCGAACCGCCGACACCCGGCAACACCGGGCCGTCGCGTCGCAGTAGCCGGCAATTCGTCAGACTCATCTCATCCAACATCGAACTTCGAGGTCTGTCTCGTGGAATCGCTTATTACTGCTCAGGTCCTGTTGCTGGTGTCCTTGGCCTTGCTGGGCTACAGCTATGTCGGGTATCCGGCGCTGTTATGGCTCCTCGGCCGATGCGTTCGGGAGGAGACGGCCGCCCCGTCCGATCCATCCGTATGGCCCACAGTCAGCATCGTCGTTGCCGCACACAATGAAGAACAGGTCATCGGCCGGCGCATCGACAATCTCTTATCGCTCGACTATCCGCCGGCCCATCTGCAAATCCTGATCGGCTCCGACGGATCCACCGATCGGACGAGCGAAATCGTACGCCTGTATCGGCGGCCGAGGATCGAATTCCATGACTTTGCCCTGCAGCGTGGAAAGGCACAGGTGCTCAACGATCTGGTTGCCCAGGCACGGGGAAAATTCGTTGTGTTTACGGACGCCAATACGTTTTTCGAACCTCATGCCGTCAAGGAACTCATCAGGGGATTCCGGCTCGCTCCGTCGACATGTGCGGTCGTCGGCAAACTGGAATTTCATACTGCTGAAGGGACGGTCAATCCGGATACCTTCTACTGGCGGTATGAAACGCTGCTGAAGACGCTGGAATCCCGGTTCGGTGCCGTGCTCGGGGCGAACGGCGCCATCTATGCCGTCAAACGGGCATGGTTCCGTGAGTTGCCGGCCGGCACGATCGTCGATGATTTTCTCATTCCGATGCTGATGCGGTTGGAGCGGGGCGGAAAAGTGATCTTCCGGCCGCAGGCGAAGGCCTGGGAAATGGTGCCGGAGACCGTGCGGGACGAGTTCCGGCGGCGAGTGCGCATCGGCGCCGGCGATGCGCATGCCCTCCGGCATACGTGGCCGTTGCTCCTGCCCCAGCACGGCATGCTGGCGTTCAGCTATTGGTCACACAAGATCATCCGGTGGATGGGGCCGGTCCTGCTGATGACGGCGTTTATCGCGAATGTGTTTCTTGCGGACCGTGTGTGGGGACGCGCCCTGCTGATCGGTCAAGTCGCCGTGTATGCCCTGGGATTCGCTTCGTCTTGGTTCAGGAGCGTCCCGGCGATCGGTCGCATCGCGACGGGCGTGTGGTATTTCATGGTCCTCAACGCCGCACTGTTGCTGGGGACCATCAAGTATCTGAGCGGACGTGCAGCTCCCGTCTGGCAACGGACCTCACGCGCTGCAGAACGGACTCAACGCCTTCATGCGCATCGCGGGCGCATGAAAGCGGCGGCGCGGTCCCGGGGGGACTCGCCGGCCGCATGACGCTACTGAAACCGGAGGTTCACCGGAGCCGCGGGCGGCGTGGTATCGCTGCCCGTGACCAAAAGCTGCGACGGCACTTTGACCAGGAAGGCGTCCATGCGATTGCCGCCGAGGTTGGTGGTCCAAATGAAGTATCGGCCTGTAATGTCCAGGTTGCCTTTGGGCTGCTTGGCGTAGAAATCGCAGCAGCCTCCGCTCGCATTCGGATCGGTCATCACCGGAGCCACGATGAGCTGGTTGGTGGTGCCGTCGATGCGGAAGCAGGTGATTTCATTCTGGACCGAGTAATTGGTCGAGGCGTCGCTGCCGCAGGCATGCTGTTGCGAGGCCGGCACGCCGGGCTTCGAGTTCGGATGAGAGATGTGATTGACCGCGGCCACGTTCCAGTTCACGTTGTATTGGACCACCGGACCTTGGACGATTGAGGGATTGAATGCCCAAAGGATAGAGGCATTCGGCAGGGCATTGTGGTTGTCCGCGCCGATCGCGTACCCGTATCCGGTATCCAGGTGGCCCAGCGTTCCATTTGGGCCGCTGATTCTCGTCTCTTGACCGGTCTGATTATCGAAGATGCGCATCGCGAGGTCGTTGGGCACGCCGATGTCTTCGAGGCTGATCGTCCAGCGGCCGCTCTTGTCCAGATTGCATTCGTCATACACCCCGATTTTGGGGTACCAGCGGAAGGTTTTCGTGCTTTCGAGATAGGCGAGGCAGCCCAGAAACTCACCCGTGCTCGCGACCCGCAGCGTGGCGGTGTGCACGAGATCGTCGTTGCTGCTGTGCATCTGCCAGATGTGGCGGTCGCTCCCGAACTGGGCGGTAATGTCAAACACGGTCTCGAACGTCCTGTTCACGACGTCGTAGCGCAGCATTTTGGGTCCGTCGTACATATAGAGGGTGTTGGGACGGCTGGCATTTGCACTGAAGTACCAGCCTTCTCCCGTGTAGTTGACGAATTTGCTGCCGGCGGCGAACAGGGGCCCGACTTTCGTGATGGTGTCCGTAGTCTTGTTCAATTTGAAAAGCATCGGTCCCGCGCCCCCGCGGTTGGTGGCCAGTCCGATGAAGATCAGCATGTCATTGCTATTCTGATGGGCGTTGGTGTTGCGCCAGTAGGAGTAGCCCACATAGTTGACGCAATCGGCCCCCCCTGCGCAGTCCGAAGCGTCGGTGATCCGCACGCCTCTGGTATTATAGGGTGCCGGGAAGGTAAAGGTGCCCCGCAGGGACGGGACGAAGGACAGAATCTGAGCTGTGCTGTATCTGGCGCGAACGCCGGCGGCATCCTTTTCTAGCCATCCGCCGGGAAAGGAGCTGGTCGTTTGGGCGACGGCTCCGGTAGCCGCAGCAATCAACAATCCTCCCAACAAGAGCCAGAGCGAGCGTTTCGACATGACCATCCTCCGTTTGTCCCAGTCCACGGAGCGCCTGGAGGCGCGTGAGAGATGCCTAGGGAGGACCCTAGCATCGATGGGCAAACGGAGCGTGAAGGTGGGTAAATCGATTGTGTGAATTGGGCAAACATTACGTAAGAAAAAGGTAAAAAGTGCAGGAACCGCTGGTCAGGACGACGCTGGGGGAATTGTGTGAATTCTGGAGGGCCGATCTCTATCGCCATACCGGTGAAACGTCCTGGCGACATCTGTTGACGCATGTGCTTTGCTCTGATGGTGGCGAGCGCTTCAGCGACGGCGTCAAGTATATGTTTTATTTTCGGCTGTGCCGCTATTTGAAAACGCAGCGGCCGCGGCTGCTGTTCTGGCCCCTGTACCGCGTCGCCATGCGGGTGTTCACGAAGTACAAGTACAAATTCGGCTGCTCGATCCCGCATTCCACGTCAATCGGGCGGGGTTTTTATATCGGGCACATTCGCGACATCGTCATCAATGAACGAGCGGTGATCGGGGAGAACTGCAACATCAGCCAGGGGGTCACGATCGGACAGGCCAATCGCGGGCGCCGTAAAGGCACGCCGGTGATTGGCCGCAACGTCTACATCGGACCGGGGGCGAAAATCGTAGGGGCGGTGCATGTGGGCGATCACGTCGCGATCGGCGCGAACTGCGTCGTGACCGACGACGTGCCGGACCATGCGGTGGTCGTCGGCGTTCCCGGAAGGGTGATCTCGTTTGAAGGATCGGTGGGCTACGTGAACCGCACGGATTATCCCGACCGTCAGGGGATGGGCGTGCAGCGTCCGCCGTCGGCTGGCGACAACTATGCCAACGTCTCGGCAGCGGAGCGATCAGAGGCGGGCAGGGCGATGGGGGAGGGAGACGTCACTCGGGAAGAGCAGGATCGAGCCGGTATCCGACATTGCGTACAGTGAAGATGCGTCGTCCCTCGGCGCCCAGCTTGTTGCGCAGGCTGCGTATGTGCACGTCAATCGTTCGTGATTGCAGATCCGCATCCTTGCTGGCGCCCCATACGGACTCGAACAGCGCATCGCGGCTGAGGACCCGCCCATTGGTCATCAACAATGCACGGAGGAGACTGAACTCCTTCGAGGTCAGGTGAATCGGCTTCCCGCGAAGCGTCACCTGATAACGGTCCAGTTCCATCTCGAGAGAGCCTACCCGCAAAACGCGGGCAGGATCGGTCGGTGCTGAACGCCGCAGTCGGCCTTTGACCCGAGCAATCAGCTCGTTGGCCTGAAACGGCTTCGTCATGTAGTCATCGGCGCCGATCTCCAGGCCGATGACTTTGTCTCGCTCCTCATCCTTTCCGCTGAGCACGATGATGGGGAGATGCGCCGTCATCGGATCCTGCCGGACACGACGGAGCACTTCGAGCCCGTCGAGACCGGGAAGGATGAGATCGAGCAGCATGAGGTCGGGCTTCTCCCGGCGAACGGCATCCAGCGCTTCGAGCCCGTCCTGCGCGACGGCCACGTCGAATCCCTCGCGCTGCAGAAGGGTGCGCAGGAGGTCGACGACGCTGTCCATGTCTTCGACGACGAGGATTTTTGCCATGGAAGGTCTTACGGTTCGATCAAGCGGCGGCGTATCGAATATCGCACCAGACTCGCGGTATCGTGGAGATCCAGCTTGTCCATGATGCGATGGCGGTGTGATTCCGCCGTTTTCACACTCACACCCAGCATTCCCGCCACCTTTTTCGTCGTCATTCCCTGTGCGACTAGTTGCAACACTTCCCGTTCCCGGGTGGTCAACGGGTCGGAGGGAATATCGCTCTTGGCCAGAAAGGCCTGGATCACGGTCTGGGAAATCCCCGGGCTCAGATAGAACGATCCTTTCGAGACGTCGCGGATGGCATGCACGACGTCGGTCACCGGCTGGGATTTCAGCAAATACCCTTTGACGCCGACTTTCAGCGCTTCCAGCACGAAGGCATCGTCGGTGTGCATCGTGAGAAGAAGGGATTTCGTCCCGGGAGAAACCCGTCGGATTTCGCGCACGACGTCGAGTCCGTTCAACAGCGGCATCATGACGTCGATCACCGCCACATCGGGCTGGGTGTCTTCCGCCATGCGGACGGCTTCCCGTCCGTCGGCCGCCTCACCGACCACGCTCACACCATAGGTTTCGATCAGGGCCTTGACCCCTTGCCTCAGTAACGTGTGATCGTCGGCCAGGAGCAAGCGGCATGAAACGAGCGAGGGGGCAGGCTCGACGCCCTCGAGCCGGCTTGTCCGCAACGGCGGCATGACCTGTGCTGAACTGCGAGAGACCACGCAAAGCTCCTTTCGTTGCAATCCTTCGCCCCCTAATAACCCCTGGACATCTCGGCGAATTATTCCGCCGAGCATTTGGAACGATCCTTCTGAGCTCAGGAGATCAGCAACCGTTCACGATTATCCTACCAGGTCACTCTGTCACACCATCTGCATCATTGGCACCTAGGGAAGCGCCTAGTTGGACGAGCTCGAGGAGACCGTTACAGTGAGGGCCGTTCGAGGAGGTGTCCATGGCGATCGTTCCCACGTTGACCGTTTGCTGTGTCTGCAAGCATGTCACGCAGAATGACTCGCCCTCTTCCCCGTGGATGCCCATGTCGACATTTCTCGAGCGGAACCATCTTCAACCGGTCGATGTCCGACTGAGTCATACCTATTGCCCAGTCTGTTACGAACAGCAAGCCAACGCCTGGTCCATCGGAGTGAAGGACAATCCTGATCGGACCACGCCTCGCGCCGCCTGAGCGTCGTTCGACGTCTCTCTGTCTCAGCGTCCTCACCTTCATCCATCGTCATGCTCATGGCACATAGGGCGTCGCGCCCGCTCGCGTGAGCACGTTCTTCGCGATTTGCGCGACGGCCGCTTGTGTCCGTAAGTGCTGATTGAAGAAAATTGTGCCTGCAGCAAACACGACCGCTGGTCCACGCTCGTAGATCGTGGCCTCGTGCCGGCTCCCCGGATTCACAGCATTCGGAACCACGGAGGACGCGAGCACGGTGATCCCGGCGGGAGTTGCTCCGTTGTTCACGAGCCCGTCCCATTCATAGTAGATGAGACCGGGAATCGTCCCTCCGTTGGTCAGGCCTGTACCGGCGTAGACCCAGTGGTTCGCATTGGTGACGACCCAGTCACCGGCCGAGCCGGTAAAATTCGTGACGTTATCACTTCCATCGGAGAGCACCCCGATGAGGCCATTTTCCGGCCGATTCACGGGGGAATCGCGGAAATGCCCCGTCGTCGTCCTGCCCTGCACCGGGTCTTGGGCTGCCATCTCCTTGTAGCCGACGATGGTGCGATCGTTATCTTCGTACCGGATCTGCCAGGCCAGTGTATTGCCCGTCAGGAAGGCCAAACTGGTGCCGCTGTCCACCGCTGCTTGCAGGCGGTCCAGGGTGGCCATCGTGCCATATTCGTCGTGGGCGAGCGTGACGTAGATACGATGACCGCCTAGGCGATTGACCGCTCCGCCAACATCCGAGCTTGCGAAGTACTCGACGTCGTAGCCCATGTCCTCGAGCCAGATGACACCTTCGTGTTCCTCGTAGAGGAATTTTCCCGATCCGAAGCCGAGTGTGATTGGCCGGTCGAGCGACACCTTCCGCGCATGGCCTCCCGACAGACCGTGCGTGGTCATGTAAAGGCTCTCGCCGCCGAATTCATTGTACGCGTGCCAGGTGGCGGTCGGCACATGTAGCGCTACTTCCGCGTTCCGGGTGTCGTCGCGCAGGATGAAGATCGCATAGGTCTGCAGGCCGTCCGATTTCGTCAACAGGACCACATAGATGCCCGTGAGCCATGGATTCCCATCGCTGGTTCTCGTGGAAAACGAGAAGGTGGCCGGCCAGCCGGCGCGCACCAGACCCGTCGCCGAGTCGAACGACGGGCTGGCTTGCGTCGGTGCAGACACCGGGCCGCCTTCCGCATACAGACGGCCGCCCGTCCCTCCATATCCGCCCATGCGGAACACCCGCCACGTAAATTGCCCCGCGGGGTTGGCGGAGACGGAGATGCTCACATCCGAGCCTGCCGGATAACTCTCCTGGTTGCTGTACGCGGCAAACTGACTGCTCGCTGCAGCGTTGCTGATTAGCCACGCGCCAGTCCCGGGGAGGGCATTCTCCCGTGCGATGGCTTTGACGTCCCCGGTCACACCGGCAGGCGGCGGGGCCGTGCTGCCGCCGTCGTCGCCGCCGCCACTGCTGCATTGAATCTGCGCGAAAAGACCGATCCCGGCGAGCAGGACAAGACCGAAACTAGTCGCCTTTGACGAGAGAGAAGTGCGCATGACAAGACCTTCCTGGATCAAGAAATACATGATGTAAGGCCTGCACTGGGCTCGCGCGCTCACTCGTGTGAGCAGGGTGCAGGCGACAACAGGCGTCAGCAAGAACCGCACCAAGATGCAAGTGCAGCCATGGCGTTTACTAGCGCGGTGATCCCCTAGGAAGGGACCGTGGTTTCAGGACAAGGTGTCCTGAGACCGAAAATTTCGGGACAAGTTGTCAGCGGCTAGGAGCCGGCTGGTCCGTGGCTGGGTGGTCGGTACGAATCGCAGCTCGTTGTCGTGAAGCCGTGCGAGCGTCCGGAGCTGGTGCGGGCTGTCGCGCGCCTGCGAAGACTCCGTAGAGGGTGGGCAGCACGATCAAGGTTAACAGAGTGGAGCTGACCAGTCCGCCGATGACGACGACGGCCAAGGGTCGTTGCACTTCCGATCCGATGCCGTGAGAAAACGCCAGCGGGATCAGTCCCAGCATGGCGACCAAGGCCGTCATCAGAACGGGTCGCAGACGAAGCAGGCAGCCGCGGACAATCGCCTCGCCATCGGTCAGGCCTTCGGCGCGAAGCTGATTGATGCAGGACACGAGGACGATGCCGTTGAGCACAGCCACACCGAACAGGTTGATGAATCCTACCGACGCCGGAACGCTGAGGTATTCTCCCGTGAGCCAGAGCGAGATAATCCCGCCGATCAAGGCAAACGGAAGATTCAAGATGATGAGGGCCGCATGGCGCACGGAGCCGAAGGACGCGAACAACAGCAGAAAGATCAGGCCGATGGTGATCGGGAGGATGATTTTCAGACGTGACATGGCGCGCTGCATATTCTCGAATGATCCGCCCCAGGTCAGGTGATAGCCCGTCGGCAGCTGTACCTGTTGCGCGATTTTCGCCTGCGCTTCCACGACGATGCTCTCGATGTCACGCCCGAGCGTATTGAAGCCGACATAAATTCGGCGTTGGAGGCCTTCCCGGCTGATCAGGGCCGGGCCTTCGCGCAGTTCGATCTTGGCCAGCTCGCCCAGGGGGACGAGGGCGCCTGTGGAGGTGGTCATGAGGATATTGCCGATCGTTTCGACGCTGTCGCGGTAATTTTTCGGATAACGGAGGATCAGGTCAAAGCGCTTTTGGCCTTCATATACGCGCGTGGCCGCTTCGGCGCCGATCGCCGTTGAAATGATCTCCCGGATGTGCGCGACGTTGATCCCATAGCGAGCGATCTTTCCCCGGTCGATGTCGATCGTGAGATAGGTCTGTCCGAACAACTGCTCCACGCGTACGTCCTTGACGCCGGCGATGCCGGTCATGATGGTCTGCACCTGCTCGGCCGTCTTGCGCAGCTGATCCAGATCCTCCCCGATGACCTTGACCGTGGCTTCTGAGCGTACGCCCGACAGCAGTTCATCCACGCGCTGCTGAATTGGCTGGCTCAGCAAAAAGTTCGCCCCGGGCACGCGCTCGATGCGGCGGCGGATGGCATCGTCCAGTTCGGGTTTGGTCTTGGCCGTCTTCCATTCGTCCATCGGTTTGAGGGAGACGACCGGATCACTCGCGTTGGGCTCCTGCGGGTCGTTGCCCAGTTCGGAGCGTCCGATCTTGGACACCACCATGCGGACTTCCGGGAACTCCATCACCGCCCGCTGCATCTCCATCTCAATCTCGATGGATTTTTCGAGCGAGATGCTGGGCAAGCGGATCGTCTGCGGCGTGATCGCGGCTTCGTTGAGGATGGGAATGAATTCGCCGCCGAGAAACGGAAACAGCGTGAGGCTGGCGCCCAACATCATGAGGGCGGCGGTCAACACGATCCGTCGGTGGGTCAG
>Ga0070686_100000856_pt1 | contig 17680 bp, 14 predicted proteins | sample KBSS23LmetaG_FD_65654 | JGI IMG/M metagenome (GOLD analysis project Ga0070686, IMG submission 65654) | Switchgrass rhizosphere microbial communities from Kellogg Biological Station, Michigan, USA - KBS S2-3L metaG | ecosystem: Host-associated > Plants > Roots > Rhizosphere ... | reverse complement strand
TATTTTTACCGTGATAACGCACTTCGTAATGCTTCTTCGCATTGTCGCGAACCCCGGTCATCGACATTTCCGATTGCACGAAAAACGCAGCCAGCTGGTGAAAATCCTTTTGCTTCCAATGGCCGCCCATGAAGTCGTCGTGGCATTGCACGCAATCGAGCCGCACGCCGAGAAACGCTTTTGCCACGCGCCCGCCGAGCTTGGTTTCATCCGGGCCTTCCTCCTTGTTGTTTTGATCGACGGTGACCGTGATGAAATTGACTTCGGGCTTCGTAGTCCAGATGCCTTCAGCGGTGATCATTTGGCGAACGATTTGATCGTAGGGACGGTTCGCCATGAATTGGTCGCTGAGCCAATTCACCAGCCGCCGCCGTCGATAAATAATGAACGGACCATCTTCCACGCCTACCGCAATGCGCGCGAAACGTTCCGCCAGGTAATCGCCAAAACGCCGGTCTTCAAAAAGATGCGTGAGCCACCATTGCTCGCGTTCAGCGGCCGGATGTTTTTCGAACGCATGAGCTTCTTCGAGCGACGGAATCGTGCCCGTCAACGCGAGCGAAAGACGCCGTGCCACCGCAAGATCCGGCGCCGCTCCGGCAGGTTCGACGCCGGACGTTTTCCATTGCGTTGCGAACGCTTCGTCGATCTGGGCCACAACGTTTCGGAAATCATCTTTTTGATACGCGGCGGCGGAAAATGTTTTCGGTTCGGGAAATTGGGGCCGCTCGAGAATGCGCCCCGCCACCAGGCCCGATGCGACGACGCAAGAGGCGAGAAATAAAACGTTGCGCATCCAAATTTTCATCGATTCCGAGGGATAACTGAAACAAACTCTAGCACATTCCGGGTTATAGTACCAACGACAGACTTGGTTTGTTTCAAATAAATGACGGCTGACACACCCATCATCGATTTGCCCGAGACGCCTGTCGTGCGCGATTCATGGATGCGCCGCCGGCTTCGTGCGATCGGTTCCGGCCTCGATTGGCTGTTCGGGCTGGTCTCGATCATCACCGGACTCGCGGCGCTTTCGGTCATCCCGATCGTGAATTTTCTAACACTCGGATACATGCTCCATGCGAGCGGACGCGTTGCGGCCACCGGCAAATTGCGCGCTGGCTTCATCGGTATTCGCAAGGCTTCGCGGCTCGGCAGTTTTTTTCTCGGAGGCTGGTTGGTATTTTTGCCGGTGCGCATTCTTTCAGGCCTTTGGAAGGATGCGGAGATCATTGCGCCGGGCAGTTCGACCGCGCGCGGCTGGCGCGCAACCGTCCTCATCCTGACCGCACTCGCTGTCCTTCAAATCATTTCCGCGTCCGTGCGCGGCGGACGTTTGCGGCATTTTTTGCGCCCGGCGCCGATCCGCTTTTATCGCTGGCTTTCGACACCGGATAAATTTCAAAACATCCGCAACGCCGTCGTCGATTACATCGCCGGGCTGCGCCTGCCGTATTACTTCTGGCTCGGCGCGCGCGGATTTTTGGGCGCGCTCATCTGGCTATTGGTTCCCGTGGGAACACTCATCGCGGCGGCCCAACTTGCTCCCGACAAAGGCGGCGCCATCCTCTCTTTCCTGGGCGGGTTTCTATTGATGTTTGTCGCCTCCGCGCTGCCATTCCTTCAAGCCAACTTCGCGCTCGAAAACAACTTCCGCGCTCTCTTCGCGTTTCGGCAAGTGCGCCAAATGTTCAAGCGCGCGCCGCTCGCTTTCTGGCTCGCGCTCTTTATTACGCTGCTATTCGCGCTCCCGCTATACCTCTTGAAAATCGAATTGCCTCCGCGCGAAATCGCGTGGCTCCCGAGCCTGCTCTTTGTCGTTTTTATTTTTCCGGCGCGGCTCCTGACCGGTTGGGCGGTAAACCGCGCGAATCGACGCGAACAGCCGCGCCATTGGTTTTTCCGCGCCATGAGCCGCCTCGCGCTCGCGCCCGTCCTTCTCTTTTACGTCCTCGTCGTTTACTTGAGCCAATACCTCGCGTGGAACGGTTCGCTGAGCCTTTTTGAGCAACACGCTTTTATGGCGCCCGCGCCGTTAATCAGCTATTGATCTCGCCATGATGACGCCCGAAGAGCGCTGGACCGCCGTCGACCAATACATCACCGACCTGCTCGTGCGACCCGAACCTGCGTTGGGTGCGGCGCTCGAAGCCAGCGCTGCGGCCGGGCTTCCCGCGATCAATGTCTCGCCGCCCCAAGGCAAATTCCTGCAACTCCTCGCCCGCGTTCAAGGCGCCCGGCGCATCCTCGAAATCGGAACGCTTGGCGGCTACAGCACCATTTGGTTGGCGCGCGCGTTGCCGACGGATGGTTGCCTGATCACGCTCGAATCCGAGCCCAAGCACGCGGAGGTTTCGCGCGCCACACTGGCTCGCGCCGGCCTTGAAAAAATTGTCGAAGTTCGCCTTGCGCCCGCCGTCGAATCACTCGCCAAACTTGTCTCCGAAAAAGTCGCGCCCTTCGACCTCATCTTCATCGACGCCGACAAACAATCCTATCCCGCGTATCTCGAATGGTCCCTGAAACTGGCGCGTCCCGGCACGATCATCATCGCCGACAACGTCGTTCGCAAAGGAGCCCTCATCGATCCCAACAGTCCCGATGACCGCGTCCAGGCCGTGCGCCGCTACAACGAACTCGTTGCGGCTCATCCGCGTCTTGACGCCACCGCCCTCCAAACCGTCGGCAGCAAAGGCTACGACGGCTTCACCATCGCGCTCGTCACGAGCTGACGACGATTATTTGCCCTTGGGCATTTCGTCGTTGACCGGAATTTCGCCGCGCAGAAGTTTGGCGCCGTTGCCCGCGAGGCGAAGATAATGATCGCTGGGAAGGCCTTCGAGATCCAGAAACTGCACACCTTCACCAACGGGAATGTCATTCGTGCATTTGAAAATCGCCGTGCCTTCATCGACCTCATCGAACATGGCCACGTAAATCATCGAAGCGCCGGCGCGTTTGGCCGCGACAAATTGCGACCAGAAAAATTCGCCCTTGAGACGCGGGATGCTGTTGAATTGCCGCCCCTGCATATTGAACCAACTAAAGCCCGGATAGACCACCGGCAGAAAATCCACCTTCCGTTCGGCGCTCCAGGCGAGATCGCTTTTCCAAACGTTCTCGCTGTGCCGCTTCACATCGGTTGGCGTGCGCAGACGCCCCACCATCCATGGACTCACCACATCCGCCAGCGCAATGATTTCATGCAGTTGCGGATCGTTCATGGTGTCGCGGCTCAATTCACGAAAATACGTCGGCACCCCCAACATCACCGAACAGCCATCCGCCTTCAAAAATTCGACCAACCGTTTGCATTCGGCGAGCGAGTAACGACGATTGTCATTGAACCCAACGCCCCAAACCGTCACCAGCGGCCGCCCCCGATGCTTCAGATACGCCGGGTCCTCCGTGATTTTCATCCGCGTCCGCAACGCCCGCCAATCCTCCATCACCTCGTCAATTCGATTTACGCCCAGCCCGCTCAAGTCATACATCACCGCATAAGCCCGTCCGAATTTGTTCGCCCCTTCGCGGCAATGATCCAGCACCACATTGTTGTGACGCAAACCCCGCGGCGAACCGAGATCCACGATGAACCGTTGCACGAAAGCGCCGTCGATCCCGTAATCGCGCATCCACTGGAAATGCCGCACCACCGTCGTTTCCTTGAACGAACTGAACACCTCCGCCGCCTTCCCGTCCGCCCGTTTGAACTCCGTCGCGAACCGTTCCTCCGCGCCCAACTCCGAAACATCCGGCCACAAATCCACCTTCGCGTTCCCCGGTCCCATCGGCCCCCGCCGCTTCGTCCAATGCACCCAACCCCGCTCCGCGCCATCTCCCTCCGCGTTGAACCAACCCTGGTACCCGCACATCACCTTGTTCGACAACGTCGTCGTATCCACCCCGCGCGCGCTGACTCCGGTGAATGGATGCAGCGTCGAGTTCAAAACTTCGTCGCGTGTTAATTCAGCCGCGAATGCCGACGCGGTGATCAAAACGGAGACGACCGCCAAGGATAAAAAGCGCTGTTTTAGTTCCATGGAACTTAGTTGTTCGCTTCCTTCAAACGCGCTTCGTAAACGGCCTTCGCATGGTCGTAAACGTGTTCGAAATCCTTCTTCTCCGATTCCTTGATGAAGCGCAGTTTTTGCGAGCGGCAGCGTTCGACACCTTGCGCGCACCATTCGATGCTTTTTTTCACGCGTACCGGCTTGTCGGCGACCGTGACCCAAATCGGATTGGTGTGCGACGACGGTAAAATTCGCAGCGCCACCCAACTGCTCTGTTCGATCGGGACATCGAACGCCACATCCATCGCCTTGCCATCGGCGGCGATTTCTTTTTTCGCGACGACGACGCCATTGACGATCGCTTCGAGCTGAACGGTCCGCGTCGAACCGATGCGCGCCCGTTCGATGTCCCAATACGGCTTTTGACTGTAGGGCCGTTTTTGCAATTCAGGATTCGGCGTCTCATTCAGACGCGCGGCGACATTGGCAGCGAGATGCACCTGCCCGGGCGCGGCGAGTTTCAGTTCGCTGCCTTTTTCGCCCATCGCAACGTCGTTCACTTTAAAATTGAGCAAATGACTCTTGCCGTCGCTCACGTAATTGCGCCCGGCGCGAATGCCTTCGCACCAATCTTCGTAATCGAGTTTGCCGTTCAACTTCACGTAAGAACGTCCGAGGCCAACGCGTTCACCGTAGATGCACGGGAAATCCGTTTCACCGCTGATGCGCGTTTTGAAGCCGGCGTTCAAAGTGTGATACCACATGTTCAATTCCCAAACGTAAGGCGTATCGACCATCGACAGAAAATCGACGAGCGGAACCATTTTTCCGCCGGGGCCGGGCACTTCGTGCGTCACGTCCGCGACGTATTCGTTCGCGCCGATTCCGCTGAACGGCGGAACGATGTAATTCGGCAAATCCTTCGTCTCGACTTCCAGGCCCCATCCGGAATGCGCCGGCCCCACCAATGCGCCCTGGGCTTTGGCCCACTTGAGCGTGTTGTAACAAAGCGTCGGCCAATGATCCATCGACGTCCCGCCCGGATACATCTCGTCCTTCAACCGCAACAAACAAAGATGGCCGCTCTGGTGCGAACCGAATCCCGAAACCTCGATGTCGTAGCGCAGCAAATAAGGATACTGTGAAACTTTGTCGTCCTTACCGGTGAAAAATTGCTTTTGATAATCGAAGCACGGCCCCCACGTCAGGTTCGCGCCGATTTTCAAATCTTCGCCCATGATCTGGCGAATCATATCCGGCGCATGCACACCTTCGGTCGGATTCGTATAATGCGCGCAACCCGCCGCGTGAATATGATGATCTCCCGACCACCAACCCATTTTGGAAGGATCGATCCAGCGTTCCACTTTGAAATCCCACGATTTCGATTTCGCATCCACCGTCAGATTTTTGGTTTGCGTCAGCGATTCCGGGCCGCGCGAGAATTCGACGGTGTACGCGCCTTCCGGCAGGAAAATCGATTCGCCATTCGTGCGATAAATTTGCGGATGAAATCCAAAATCGGGCGCGAGACGCTTGGCCTGGCTCGGATACACGCGGCGCATTTGATCGCGAACTTCGAAACACGCGGTGGTCGGTTTGCCGTTCTCGTCCTCGATTTTCAAAGTGATTTTATGGGCTGGTTTCGCTTCGAAAAGAATGTCGAGCTCATTGCGAAAACCCAGATCCTGCGTTCCTTGGCCCACGTCGAACATCAGCTTCGCCTCCCGTTTTCCCGCGTCGCGACTGTAAAGCTGCACCACGCGATACTCGATGCCGAGTCCGCTCAGGTCGCGGTTCATCGGTTGTTTGTTGAACATCTCCATATCGAGCCAAAGTTCATTCGCTTTGCGCGGACCTTTGCCGAGACGCTTGTCGGATGGATTGCTGAAGCCGCCGCCTTCGAAAACCGATTTCGCCTGCGGACTCACGCCTTTCAACTCAGCCGTCACCCCGCCTTCATTCACCACCTTCACCAAAAACGCGCGCCAACCATTCTGCACCAATTCCGCTGCCGCCTTGCCCCGCGCGAGCTTCACGCGCGACTCCGGATTAATGTTCACCTCGACCAACACATACTTGTCGAGAATCGCCTGCACGGAACCAGCGTCCTTTTCATCCTTGCCCGATTCGAGCAATTCATTGACCGCGCGCAAATCGTCGGGCAGCAACGCCGCGCCCTGGTAATAAAGCGCGTCCGTCACCCGTTTGACCTGAGCCTTGAACGGCTGCCATTCCACCGCGTCGGCAGAAGCAACCAAACAACCGATCGACAAAAAGAGGCGAAGCAAATTTTTCATAGGCGTGATGCTTCTCCGATACCAGCGGCGCAGTGTGGTGTCAGGCAAATTCGATGGAAAGCCAAGGACTGAGTAACCCACCGGGGGCCGCTGAAGGATATTTTCTTGAATCATTTGGAGGTGGCGTAAGTCAAAGGAATGGAACGGGGTAGGAAAAACGGCTCGCTTTGGGGTTTGTTTTGGGGTATGGTCGGCGTTCGATGGTGAGATAGGCCGGAAGCAGGCGTTCCGGAAGTTCGCGATGAGCATTACTGAAATCTTGTTGGATAAAGGGCTTTTGACGGCCCAGCAGAATGAAGAGGCCCAGGCTCTTCAGAAGTCGGATGGGCTGAGGCTGGATCGCGCCCTGATTCAATTAGGGATGTTGTCGGAGAAGCAGTTGCTGGAGGTGATGTCGGAGCATTTGCATCTGCCGATGATTAATTTGGAGGAGGTGCAGTTCGAGCCGGATTTATTGCGCTCGCTGCCGTCCCGGATCGTTTATCGCAAGCGTTTGGTGCCGGTGAAGCGTTTTAACGGCACGTTGCAGGTCGCCACGAGCGACGCGTTCGATCTTTATTCGTTCGACGAAATCAAGTTGATGACGGGGCTGAATATTCAGCCGGTGCTCGCGCCGAAGGATGACATCGAGAAGGTCATCAAGACGCATTACGGGTTGGGCGGCGACACGCTTGAGGAAATGGTCGGCGATGACATCGAGGTCAAGGCCGGCACGGAAGGCAGTGAGGATTTGATGGAGATGGCGCAGGAAGCCAGCGTCATCAAGCTCGTGAATGAAATCATCGTCGAAGCGGTGAATGAACGCGCGAGCGATATTCATATTGAACCGTTCGAGCATCACATTTCGATTCGCTATCGCATCGACGGCGTTTTGCAGGAGGCACCGGTGCCGCAGCAGATGCATCGTTTCGCGGCGGCGATCATTTCGCGCGTGAAAATTTTGTCGAACATGAACATCGCGGAACGGCGCATTCCGCAGGACGGGCGCATCAAGTTCCAGGTGGGCGGACGGCAGATCGATGTGCGCGTGAGCGTGATCCCGATGTTGTTTGGCGAAGGTGTCGTGATGCGTTTGCTGGACAAGGCGAACGTGCTTTTTACGCTGCAAGAGTTGGGGATGGACGAGGAGATGTATGCGGTTTTCAAGGGGCTGATCGATCGTCCGCATGGAATTTTGTTGGTCACGGGGCCGACGGGCGCGGGGAAAACAACGACGCTTTACGCGGCGTTGAACGCGATTGTGGGGCCGGAGATCAAGGTGCTTACGGTGGAAGACCCGGTGGAATATCATCTCGCGGGGGTGAACCAGATTCCGGTGAATCATCAAGTAGGCATGACGTTCGAAAAAGGGTTGCGGGCGATTCTGCGTCACGATCCGGACGTGGTGATGATTGGGGAAATTCGCGATTTGGAGACGGCGCGGGCGGCGACGCAAGCGGCGTTGACGGGGCATTTGGTGTTATCGACGTTGCACACGAACGATTCGGCTTCGGCGCCGATGCGTTTGATCGACATGGGGGTGGAACCGTTTTTAGTGAGCAGCACGTTGATCGGCGCGATGGCGCAACGGCTCGTGCGCAAGGTTTGTCCGAAGTGCAAAGAGGAATATACGCCGGAGAAGTTGCCGAAGGATTTCGTGCGGACGGCGGGCGAGAAATTTTATCGCGGGACGGGCTGCCAATGGTGCCGCAACACGGGTTATCGCGGGCGGAGCGGCGTCTATGAATTGATGGTGATGAACGACGAGATTTCCGCGAAGGTGATGGAGCGCGCGCCGTCGAATGAGGTGGTGAACGTGTCGCGCAAGTCCGGGACCCGGATGTTGCGCGAGGATGGCTGGATCAAGGTCCGCAACGGCATCACGACGGTGGAAGAAGTGGTGATGTGCACCGCGGTTTGATCGAAATGGTAGCAGCCGAGGTGACGAGGCTCTGTCGGATTTTCGATTGCGATCGCGCGAAGTATTTTAGAGCCTCGTCACCTCGGCTGCTACGAATAAAAGAGGGGATTTCAGAGCCTCCTCACGTCGGCTGCTACAAATAACGAATGCCGCAGTTCAATTACACCGCGATGAGCGAGGCGGGAGAGAGAATCTCCGGCGCTTTGGAGGCTGACAGCCACGCGGCGGTGGTGCGGGCGCTGGAGGAGAAGCGGCTTTTTCCGGTTAATGTTTGGGGGAAGGATGGCGCGCAAAAAGATGGGCGCATCAAACGCAAAGTCAAAAGCCGCGATCTCGGGATGATGTACAGCCAGCTCGCGGATTTGATTGGGGCGGGCGTGCCGTTGTTGCGGGCGATGGATTCGCTGGTGAAGAGCACCGCGAGCGCTTCGCTGAAGGAATTGTTGAAGGAAATTCGCGCGGCCGTCTCGGAGGGCAAATCGCTGACGGATACGGTGCGTGAATATCCGGAGGTTTTCCCGGCCCTGCACGTGGCGATGATCCAGGCCGGTGAACGGGCCGCGTTTTTGGAGGAAGTGCTGCGGAGTCTCTCGGGCTTTTTGGAGCGGTTCGAAGAGCTGCGAAGCAAAGTGCTGGGCGCGATGATTTATCCGCTGGTGCTGGTGGCTCTTGGAGTTTCCGTGATGGTTGGCGCGCTGGTGTTTTTCGTGCCGAAGTTCGAGCCGTTGCTCTCCGCGGCGAAAAAACCGTTACCGACGGAGATTCTGTTCAGCGCGAGCATCATTACGCGCAAGTATTGGTATTTGCTGATCATTGGGGCCGTGGGATTGGTGGCGCTGATTTGGACGAATATGAAAAGCGCGGCGGCGCGGCGAACGATGGAGAAGTGGCAGTTGAGAATCCCGGTGGTCGGGACGGCATTGCGGCTGCTGGCGATCACGCGTTTTTGCCGCATTCTGGGAACGATGCTGGCGAATGGCGTGCCGCTCTTGCACGCGTTGAAAATTTCGAAGGATGCAACGGGCTCGAATATTTTGTCGGAACGAATTGCCATCGCTACCGAGGCGGTGCGCGAGGGCAAACGACTTTCCGAGCCATTGGCGGAAGGGGGCTTTTTTCCGGACCAGATTTTGGCGATGATTACGGTTGCGGAAGAGTCGAATAAATTGGACAAAGTTTTGGTGCAGATCGCCGATACGGTCGAGCGACGCACCAATCGGCAGGTGGACCAGGCGGTGCGGTTGATCGAGCCGGCGATCCTGGTGTTGGTGGCGGCGTGCATCGGATTTTTGGCGTTGGGTTTGTTGTTGCCGATCTTTACGATGGCGAGCCAGTTAGGATCGAAGTAAAGTAAATAACATGAAGACGGACGAAATGCCCAAATCACCCGCTCCTGGAGGGCGTTGGTTTCCTTTGTCCGTGGAGGCGTATCATGTGCTGGGCGAGGCCGGAGTTCTGCCGAAAAACACGGAGCTGCTCTACGGGCTCGTTTATACGAAGCTGCCAAAATCACCATTTCATACGGCCATGGTTCTGCGGCTCATGCGGATGATTCAGGGAAAAATTCCTCCTTCCTTTTTCGTGCGATCCGAGCAGCCGATTACGTGTGGCGATTCCGAGCTGGAACCGGACATCTCGGTGGTTCGAGGGACGGAAGAAGACTATTTGGACGCGCATCCCGGCACAGCGGAAATCGTGCTGGAAGTCTGCGTCACCAGCCATGATTACGACCGTTCAAAGCTCCGGGCCTATGCGACCGCCGGCGTGAAGGAATGCTGGCTGGCTCTCGGGCCGGAGAAGCTCGTGGAAGTGCATGGGACGCCCGTGAATGGAGCCTATCTAGAGAAAACGGTGTATGGTCCGGCCGGCGAAATCACGAGCCGAAGCGTGCCGGAATTTCGCATCGATCTGGCCCGGCTCTTTCGCGGATAAACGGTCCAGCGACACTTGCTTTGGAAAAGCCGGCTGGGGTTTGTCAGCACCCATTAAAAAGTTGAATGGCGGCGCGAAAGCATTCGTCCTATTAAACACGGTTAAGATGATTTTATGCGACTAAAAGAAGTAGTTCACTCGAAGCGGGCCGCGGGGTTCACGCTGATCGAAATTTTGCTCGTGATCGTGATCATCCTGCTGCTGGCGGGAGCGCTCGTGGTCTTCGTGGTGCCGCAACAAAAAGGCGCGGAGAAAAATACCACGAAGGTGATGCTCGATAACGTCAGCGCCGGGCTCGATTTGTACCGGTTGAATATCGGCCATTACCCGACCGAACAGGAAGGCGGGCTGGACGCGCTTCTGAAGAAGCCGCAGTTCGAGAATGAAAAGTTGGGCGAGAAATGGAATGGGCCCTATCTGAAGCCGGGCACGACGTTGACGGATCCGTGGGGCAATTCTTTGAAGTATGAATTGGCGGACACGTCCTCCGCTTCGGATGACGCGAGCAAAGGAACCACCCTTCCGTATAAATTGTATTCGGTCGGGCCGGACGGCCAGCCGGATACGGACGACGACATCAAGCACATGGCCGAGGCGACGGATTCGAGCTCGGGTTCGTCGAGCTCCAGCAAGCCCTCGCCGTAAGGAGACGATGCGTGCATGGTGATCCAGTCTCGTCGATTCGCAAAAAGCGACGGGCTGGGTTTTACCCTGCTGGAATTGCTGTTGGTGGTGGCGCTGCTGATGGGGTTGATGGCGGCGGTGGTGTTTAATTTTTCGAGTCTCCAAAAGGGCTCCGATCTCGAAGAAGGCGCCCGACAGTTCGAAGCTCTGCTGCGTTTCGCTTCGGCGCAGGCCGCGAATAACGGGCGCACGGTCCAGCTTCGTTTCAGCGAGGACTCCGGCGGTTCCACCAACGAGATGATCGATATTTTCGAAATGGATTCGACGTTGCGCGTGGTGTGGGAGCCCGATCCAATTGCGCAACCGGGGGTGTTCGTCGATTTGCTGGACGCGGCACGGTTCCTGGCGGCAGTGAAGGAGCACATTCGCATCGATCGCGTGCAAACGGCGATGCCGCCAATGAATCAATCGACCAATGAAACGGCCGCGCTGGCCACGCCGTTGGCGGGGCTGCCGCCGCTTTCGTTTTTTCCGGATGGGTCGAGCGACGTGGCGGACATCGTGTTGATCTCGAAAAATTCCGAGGATTCGCGGCGGGTGAACATTCACCTGGCGGGCGTGATCGGCCAGATGAAAAGCGAGTTCCAGGCGGCGGGCGAATTGGTGCCGATCGAGTGGATGGATGAAGAAGGGAAGCCGCCCGCCGAGTCGGAATCGACTTCGATTTCATCAACGACGAGCACGACACAGATGGGGCCGGATTTTTCGGAGCCGGAAGATTTATTTCGTGAGACGACCAAGACCAATGATTTTCCGGAACCATAAAGGGCGCGCGCAAGCGGGGGCGGTGTTGCTGGAAGTGGTGCTGGCGCTGTTGCTGTTCGTGGCGGCGGTGGCGGTCGTTTCGTCGGCGTTGAATGCGTCCGTGAATTCGGTGGAACGGCAGCGGTTGGCGATGCATGCGGCGAACCTGGCCGCGACGGTGCACGCGGAGCTGGACCTGGGAATTCGCAGCGCCGAATCGCCGGGGCCGGAAGGTTTCCCGCCGCCGTTCGATGCGTGGACGTGGGAAATTGCGCAGGGAGGAATCGAAACGGACGCGACGCAGCCCAGCGGATACACGCGGGTGGAAGTGGTGATTCGAAGCACGAATGCGCCGACCGTTTTTCGTCTCGCGCAAACGCACAAGATCGTGAAGACGGTGATTAATGTGCAAACCAACGCGCCCGCCGTGAGCCTGGAGCCGAAGTTATGAAGCTGCGCCCAAATGTAGCGCAGGTCTTTAACCTGCCGTGCCGCAGATTTTTAATCTGCGCGAGTCGTTCAGACAGGCCGATTGCAAATCGGCGGCACGGCAGGTTGGAAACCTGCGCTACCTCACTGCGGGCCTTCACCTTGTTGGAGGTTTTGTTGGCGGTGGTGATCGCGGCGGGGTTGATGGTGGTGGCGTTGTCGTATTATCAGCGGGCGGCGGATTTGCGGTCGAAGTTGTTGGAGGAATCGGAGCGGTTGGCGACGGTGCGGTTGTTGATGGATCGATTGAGCAGCGATTTGCGCACGGCGTTTGCCGAGCCGCGCCAGGGCTTTTCAGGCACGAGCGATTCGCTGCGTTTTGTGCATGCGGGCACGCCTTCGCCGCTCAATCTCGCGGATGGCGCGCTCAAACTTGTGACATATGGCGTGGTGACGAATGCCGACGGAACAAACGCGGTGGTGATTGGTTTTAATCGGGTTGAGGCGCCGATTGTCGAATTCAAAATCGCTTCGACCAACGCGGAGCCGCTGAGTTTCAACGGCGGGATGGATATCGCGTCGCAAACGAACCAGGTGGTGGAGCCGTTGACGCGCGCGATTCGCTTTGCGCATTTTCGTTATTTCGATGGGGCGTCGTGGCGGGAAAGTTGGAGCGCGGTCGAATTGCCGCTGGCGGTGGAGGCGAGTTTTGGCGCGGAACCGATTTCGCCGGAGGACGATGAATATCCGTATGAAGTTTTTCGGCGGGTGATTTTTGTGCCGGCGGGAATTATGCCGGAGGATCCGGACGATTATTTATTTCCGGCGACGGGTTCGCCAACGATGGAGGGCGGCCTGTGAAAATTTCGCGCGCGCCAAAGCGCGGTTTTATTTTGTTGGGCGTGTTGATCCTCGTGATGCTCATCTCGATGATCGCGATGAGCTTGATGTTTCGATTGCGCGCGGATGAAACGGCTTCGGCGGCGAGCAGCAGCGGGGACCAGGCATTTGCGGCGGCGATGACGGGCGTGCAGGAAGCGATGCGGGTCGTCAAGGATGCGAAACCCGGCTTGACCGATTGGGAGGACGATCCGCGCACGTTCCGCGAACGACTCGTTTTCGATGATGGCGCGGACAAATGGTATTTCACGATTTGGTCGCCGGCGGCGCGCGACACGCAGGGGGATGCGCGTTTTGGCCTCACGGATGAAGCGCGCAAAGTGAATGTGAATGCGACGCTCGGCAACGAACTGAGCAAGCTGCCGAACCTCACTCCGCAAATGGCGGCGGCGATCAAGGATTTCGTCGATTTCGATGATGTTACTTCGCCGGACGGCGCGGAGCAGGATTATTACAATGGGCTGCCACAACCCTACACGATTCGCAACGGACCCCTGCCGAGTTTGGACGCGTTGCTGCTGGTTCGAGGCTTTACTCCCGAGCTGATCTACGGCGAAGATTCGAATATGAACTGGCGCCTCGATGTGAACGAAAACGATGGCGACGCGCTCCCGCCCGCGGATAATTCCGATGGGAATCTGGACCTCGGTTTGCAGCGTTTTTTGACCGTGTTCTCGTCCGATCCGGACCAGGATAATTCCGGCTCCCCGCGCACGAATATCAACGACCCGAGCGATCCATTCAAAGCGGTGGAATATCCGCCGGCGCTGACGAATTTCATCGCCCAGGTGCGCGCGCACAAAGGAAAGCTTGGGCACGCCGCGGATTTGCTCGAAGCGAAAATAAAAGTGAAGGACGAAAAAGGCGTCGAAAGCGAAATAGCATCGGAAGTGGGCAAAGCCGAATTGCCCGTGGCCCTCGATCTTTTTTCGACGACGATGATGCCGACGGTGGAGGGGTTGATCAACGTTAACACCGCCTCGATCGAAGCGTTGACCACCGTGCCGGGCATCGACGAAACCCTTGCGGAAGCGATACAATCGACGCGCAAAAGCATCAGTCCCGAGAAGCGCGCGACGATCGCGTGGCTGTTCCAGGAAGACGTGGTGGACGCGGCGACATTTAAGAAATTGGCTCCCTTTCTGTGCGCGCGCGGTTTTCAATACAGCTTCCAGGTGGTCGGCTTCGGCGTCCCGTCCGGGCGCTTTCGCCGGATGGAAGTTGTAATTGATTCGAGTGCGGGGAGCCCGCGCGTCGTCTATCTAAGAGACCTGACGCGATTGGGACTGCCGTTCAAACTGGAACCGGCGTCTTTGGAAGCGCCCGCGCAGGCGAAATTTGCGCCGAAACCGGAATTTTTGAAACGTGGCTAGGATTGGAAATATTATTCGTTTGAAGGGGGTCAATCCCTTTGCGAAGCGCTCTGCCCGCGCGCCGGGACCGGTCACGGCGATCGATATTGACGGCTCGACGTTGCGCGTCGTTCAGGGCGGCCCGAAAGGCGACGGCCTCGCGCTGACGAAGGTTGCGTCGGCGAAATTGGATTTCGCGGCGGATGCGGATCGAAGCGATCCAGCGACGATGGGGCGGGCGATTGCAAAGGCGCTCGGCGAATTAAAGCTTAAACCCGGCGCGGTGGTCATGGGCGTGCCGCGAGCGCAAGTGGTGTTGCGGACGTTGCAACTGCCGCTGATCGCGGACGTGCGCGAAGTTGCGTCGATGGTGCATTTGCAGGTGGCGCGCGATCTGCCGTTTCGCATGGACGAAGCGGTGATCGATTTCAAAGTGCGCCGCCAAATTACGCCGCCCGCTCCCGCGCCGACAGGCGACAAGATCGAGGCACTGCCCGCTCCGAAGCTGGAAGTTTTGGTCGCGGCGGTGAAATTCGAAGTCGTCGAAGCGTGGCGACAAACCGCGGAGATGGCCGGCGTGAAATTATCCGCGCTCGGATTATTGCCGTATGCGAACGCGCGTTGCGTCGAAGCATGTCACGTGGCGGACGGCGACGAAGCGTTCGCGCTGGTGTCATTGCGGCCGGATGAAGCGAACATCGATGTCATCGCTGAACAGGCGTTGCTGTTCAGTCGCGGCGCGCAAATTCGGCCCGGTTACGAATCCGAACACGCCGATCCATCGAGCGCTCAACCGCCGCCGCCCCCGCCGCGCAACGAACAGGAATGGGCGGATGAATACGTCAATCTCGTCACGATCGAAGTCGTTCGCACGTTGCATGCGTTCACGGGTCTGGAGCCGAACAGCTCGGTCGGCAAAGTGGTTGTCTCCGGGGCGACCGGATTTGAACCGCTCGCGCTGCAAACGCTCGCCAAACGGGTGGGACGTCCGTGCGCATTGCTCGATCCCGGCAGCGCCCTGGGGTTCGCGAATGAGGAGCGGCTCGAAGCTTCCGGCGCCGTCGCGGCAATCGGCCTGGCGCTGGGCGTCAACGATCCCCAGGGATTGCCGTTCGATTTTCTCAATCCGAAAAAGCCCGCGGTGCAGCGCGACATGCGGCGCATCCGGATTCTCGCGGGCGTTGCGGCGGCGGCGGCGGCGATCATTTTCGTTCTCGCGCTGAAGAATTATTTGGTCACCCAACGCACCAACCTGGCCAAGGAATGGGCGGATAAAGTGGCCGCTGCGGACAAGTATCGTGCGCAATATCGCAAAATGATTCAGCAGGGAACGACCGTGGACGATTGGCAAAAGGGCGAGCGCAACTGGCTCGATCATTTTGCCTATCTCACCGCGGTGCTGCCGTCGAGCGAGGAAATTTACATCACGTCGCTCGGGATCACGGGGCAGGGGACCATACGCATGGCGGTCCAGGCCCAGAGCGGCGACGTGCTGGCTCGTCTCGACAAACATTTGCGCGCGGCGGGATATAACGTGAAGCCGTTCTCGATCACGCCCGGCGCCGACAAGCTCGGTTACGAATTTCGTTCGACGGTGGAGTTGACGATTCCCCCGAAAATGAAACCGGATTTTGCGAAAGTGAAAGCGCCCGCGCGGCCCGCGGATGACGCGTCGCTCGATCCGAAAATCGCGAAGGGAGGACGGGGTTGAACGCGCGCGAGAAGATTTTGGCGGGGGTTGTCGGCGGAATCGTCGGCGTTTTCGTGCTGGGCTTCGGCGTGCGCGCGGCTTTGATCAAGCCGCTTAAGGACATCGACAAACGCATCGCGACTTCGAAGGCGACGTTCGCAAAAATCAACGCGGAGAAGCTGCAATCTTTTTCGACGGAGGACCGGATGAAGGTCGCCGCGACGAAAACGTTTGGCGACTCAGTTGACCAGGCGAGCGCCACCTCGGGCGAAATTTTGACGAAACGGATTTTGCAGAGCGGCCTGGAAGAAAACGATTTCACGCGCCTGCCGTCGCCGCCGCGAAAATTGAAAGGCGCGCAGGAAATCGGTTGGATCGTGCAGGGCGAGGGGCCCTTGACCAACATCGTGAATCTTTTGTTCGTGCTGGAGAATTCGCCCTATTTGCATCGCGTCGAAAATCTTTCCGTGCTGAACGGCGAAGCGCCAGGGCGCGTCAAGGTGCGCTTTCGCTATTTGACGCTGGTCCTCGATCCTTCGCCCGAAGTGACGCGCAAAGCGTTGCCGGATAAATTTGCGCTCGAATCGACCGAACGCCGCAGTTACGACGATATTATTGCGCGCGATATTTTTCGTCCCTACATCAAGCGCCCGCCGCCGCCCCCGCCGAAGCCGGGTAAAACCAATCCCGGCTCGACCGCGCCGACGCCGGCGGGTCCGGGCCCGGAAAGTTTCAAGGTTGTTTCGCTCAGCGAATGGAACGGCCTGCCGGAGATTCACGTGCTCGACGGCACGGGCCAGCGGACGATTCGTTATCGTCCCGGCGATCAACTTGCGGGCGGCACGGTCGTTTGCATCGATTATCGCGAACTGCCAATGCAGGGCAGCTTCGCGCTTTCGGAGAGCCGCGTGATTTTGAAAGTCGGCGGTGAATTTTGGGCCATCGAACGCGGCAAAACGCTCGCGGACAAATACAAAATGGCGGCGGACCAATTGCCGCGCGAATTGACGAACGTGGTCAAACAAACCGCACAATGAATTTTTATTTTATGAAACGATTCAGCAAAACGCTGATGGGATGCGCCGCCGCGCTGCTCTTCGGAGCGGTCGCGTTCGCGCAGGAAAAACCACCCACCAACGCCCCGGCCCCGGCGGCCGCCACCACCAACGCGCCGGCCGCCGCTCCCGCGCCCACGGTGATAGCGCCTGCGACCAATGCCGCGCCCGCGAAAAGCATTCGCCTGCAATTCGAGGGAATTCCGTACGCGGATGTCCTCGAGCGTTTTTCGCAAATGGCCGGCAAACCGCTCGTCACCGACACGAACGTCGCGGGCACACTCAGCTTCAACGACCCGAAGCCCTACACTTACAACGAGGCGCTCGACACGTTGAATCTGATGCTGTCGATGAAGGGCGTGATGCTGGTCGAAACCGGAAATTATTTGCGCCTGGTGCCTTTCAAACAACTGCCGTCGATGCCCCTGAAAATTATGCGCGGCGCCGACCCGACCGGCGATGTGCGCCCGAGCGAAGTCGCGACCGTCGTTCTCGATGTGACGCATTTGGATTCGAAGGAAGTCGCGGACGCGGTCACGTCGATGTTGTCCAACGCGGGTTCGGTGGCGCCGCTTTCGCGCGGGCGCGGTTTGATCGTTACGGATCACATGGAAAATATTCAGCGCATCCGCACGCTGCTGCACACGATCGACACCGAGCAAGCGATCGATCGCCAGATGA